>Ga0209208_10012800_pt1 | contig 10569 bp, 11 predicted proteins | sample S1TSphfallax_3_FD_187694 | JGI IMG/M metagenome (GOLD analysis project Ga0209208, IMG submission 187694) | Host-associated microbial communities from peat moss isolated from Minnesota, USA - S1T2_Fd - Sphagnum fallax MG (SPAdes) (version 2) | ecosystem: Host-associated > Plants > Peat moss >... | reverse complement strand
GAACGTGCGGCAGGCGTTTGCTCTCCCGCACCGGGCCGGAGAAGAGTCCTGTGCGCGAGCGAAGTCTTGCCGAGGCGGCGGAGTCTGCCCCTGCCGCCAGCCCCGGCTGCCGATTGCAACTCTGGCCGGCCGATGCATGGTAGTGCGGGCGCGAAGGGAAACGTTTCAGAGAATGGCGGTCCCGAAGAAGATTTTCTTGGAGCCCCGGGAAGCCGTAGCGGGAATGCCTCAGAAGGGCTTTTGCGTGTCGAGCTGCGCCACCGGTCGACGGGCGTTGCCGAAGGAGACGTCCCGCAGCAGTGCGATGGTCGTGTACTCCGGCATGGTGTGCAAGGGGGCGAAGGCAAAGTCGCCCTCGACGCCGACGAAGCTGGCCTCGTGCCGGTCGCATGCGAGCTGAAGGTAGTGCAAGGCCTTCTCCGGCTCGCCTGCAAGGCTGAATATCTGCGCGGTCTCGTAATCGGAGACCGTGCTGCCGCCGACGAGCTTGGCATAGCCGTCGGCAAGCTCCCGCAGCATCGGTCCCGGGCCCCGGGAGGCGAGTGTCCTCTGTGCTCGGTCCAGCGTTGGCAGCAATGCGGGGTCGCTGCCAAGCGATGCCGCCGCCCGGCTCTCGGCAAGGAAACCTCTATAGTCGCCGAGCCGGAGGTAGGCTCCGGCAAGATACCGGTGCGTCGACCGAAAGTTGGGCTCGGCCTGAACTGCCTGCTCCAGCGCAGCCACGCCGGTGTGAGGATCGATCGCGGCGAGAATGAGGCCGCGGTCTGCAAGGACGGAGACCGACTGCGGCTCGAGCGCGCGGGCTGTGTCGATCTGCTCCAGCGCCTCCCGGGTCCGGCCGCTCGACAGCAGCGCCGTCGCATACCAATGGTGCGACTGTGAGTCTCCCGGGTTGAGCGCGATCGCGCGGCGGTACTCCACCTCTGCCGCCGCCATGTCCCAGCTCCAGAAACGAAGGATGAAGGCGAGCGAGCGGTGGGCGTCGGGCGATTTGTCATCCAGCGCAATCGCCTGCTTGGCGGCGGCAAGGGCGCGTGGAAACGCCTCCGAGTCAGGCATGCTGCCATACTGCCGCAGCAGTATGTACGAGTCGGCCAGCCCGGCATAGGCCGCGGCGTACTGGGGGTCGGTCACAATGGACTGGGTGAAGAGGTCCACGGCACGATTCAGACCCGCTTCCGTGCGCAGATTCCAGAAGTAGCGGCCGCGCAGATACAGCTCACGCGCCGCGGGTGTCGGAATGTGAATCCCTGGATGCTGAGCGCGACTCTCCTGGTAGCGAACGACCCCGGCGGCGATACCGATCGCGAGCGTGAGACACGCCAGCAGCGACGCAGCCTGCAAGCTGCCGATTCGCAGCAGACTCTCCACCGGCGGTCTGGAATCTGTACTCGGCTGTATGCTTCCGGCTCTTCCATCGCCCGGAGCGGGCACCGACACGGCAGACTCCAGTGCAACCGCCGCGGCGAGGCTATTCAGGGATTGGAACGCGGAGACCGGCTGGTCATCGGCAGTGCTCCGCGGCTCAGGCGTTAGGGCGACCGCCGGCTTGGGTGCAATCGCGGCCTTAGCTTCGTCGGCAGGCTCGGCGGCGTGCAGCCAGCGCTCAAGTTCGCCCACGTATGCGAACACGCCGCTCCGCTCGCCGCCTGGTACACGGTGAACTGGAAGGTGACGCTCCCTCTCCCAGCGCCGGACGGTCCGCGCATCGCGATGAAGGAAGCAGGCTATCTCCTTCCAGAGTCGAGACGAACGGCGCTGGTCTCGCGAAGGTGTGAATCGTGGCCCATGACGCTCAATTGACCCTCAAGTGACCCTCGGTGGGTGAAGCGGTTGCGTGAAAACCCTATTGAAGAAGCGCGTGCCCGCGAACTTGATGCGACGAGTATAAGCCGTCTCGCGGCCGCTCACGTGACGTCTCTGTCGCCCGATGCCGATATCCGCGTGGCTGTTTCGCCACATGGTGTTTTCAGGTGATGGCGCGTTTCAATCCCGTGATGCTCTGCCAGCATTGATCCGCGCCGTGTTGGAGACGCTTTCGGCTAGCATGCGGATTGTCAAAAGATGAGTTCGGTGGGCAAACGCCGACACGACAGACGTGCGGAGCCTCAGTGCAGTCAGGCCAGCCGCAAACGGCCTATTGCCCGCTTCGCCGCGAGATGTCCGCACATGCCGTGGACTCCGCCGCCCGGCGGCGTGGATGCGGAGCATAGATAGAGCTCACGGTCGCTGGTGCTGTAGAGCTTTGTCGTCGGCCGGAAGAGGAGTTGCTTCGCCGTCATGGCACCGCCCGAGAGATCGCCGCCAATCAGATTGGCATTCCAACGCTCGAACTGGGCCGGTGCGGTGACACTGCGGGCGAGGATGCACTCGCCAAACCCGGGAGCGAAGCGCTCGACCTGCGCCTCAATGGCTGCGATGCCCTCGTCGGCGGAGATTCCGGACGCGTTTGGGACGTGGCAGTAGCCCCATGCGGTATGGGAGCCTGCAGGCGCGCGCGATAGATCGAAGAGACTCGGCTGCACCAGCAAGACAAATGGCCTGTCTACCAGACCGCTTGCCGGACTCCTCGCCCACGGTGCAGCCTCCGACGCGGCGATCTCTTCGAGCGTTCCGCCAACGTGGACCGTCGCCGCGCGCAGGCACTCTTTCGCCTTCCAGGGGATCGGTTCGCGCAGCGCCCAGTCGATCTTGAAGGTTCCCGGGCCGTACCGGAAGGCTGCAAGCTGCCTCCGGAACCCAGGCGTAAGGCGGTCGCCCGTGATCGTGAGCAGTTGGCGCGGCGAGATGTCGCAGAGGATCGCGTCGGCTGGCTTCAGTTGCGCAAGACTCGCTACCGGCCGATTGACCTCGATCGTCCCGCCAATATCTGCAAAGTGCCGCGCCAGGGCATCTGAGAGCTGCTGTGCACCGCCTTCGGAGATCGGCCAACCCGTCGTGTGCCCGGCGGCGGCGAGCACCAGGCCGATGGCCGCGGAGAACGCGCTCGTCAGCGGAAGAACTGAGTGCGCCGCCATTCCAGCGAAGAGCGCCCGCGCTCGTGCTCCTTTGAAGGCGCTGCGCGCGAGCGTTACCGCTGGAAGTACAGCATAGATGCCGAACCGCGCCAGAAGCAGCGGGCTGCGCGGAAGGTGAACGATGGGTGCAAGAATCTCCCGGCACAGCGATGGCCACTCGTCCACCAACGGCCTCATCAGCGCCCGGTACGACGCTCCGTCGCTCACATCGCCAAGTCCAGCGCAGGTCTCAGCGAGATCGTGCTCCAGCATTACGGCCGTGCCGTCGTCCAGCGGATGCGCCAGCGGGGCGGCGGGTTCGATCCAGCGATGGCCGTAGCGCGCGAGCGGCAGGCTGTTAAAGAACGGCGACGCGGCGCCCATGGGATACACCGACGACCCGAGATCGTGATGAAAGCCCGGCAGCGTCGTCTCCGCTGTTCGAGCAGCCCCGCCGATGGTCGTATTGGCCTCCAGCACCGTCGTCTCTACGCCGGCCTGCTGCAGCGTGATTGCGGCGCTGAGTCCGTTCGGTCCCGCGCCGATGATGGTCGCCTTTGCCATGTCCCTTGAAGTCGAGCATAGCCTAAGGCCGCGACATCGCCGCGGCCTGTTCCAGGGTTGTGCCGCCCGGGACACGGGTGTACTCCGTCTGCAACTCGTCCTGCTGCTGGCCGATGCTCTTGAACAGCAGAGCTTTGCCGTCGATGTGGACATGCGTCTCTGTAATCTGCCACAGCCCGGGCAGGATCTGCCGCCGCTCCACACGGAAGGTGCCGCCCTGGCGCAGCCGCCCAAGGAAACCGAAGCCGAAGACGACATCCTGAGTCAGCCGGCCGCTGATCGTCATGATCCGGTGCTGTGCCAGGTCGATAACCAGAACGCCGTTCATCGCCGAAAGCACCTTCGACTGGAGGCTGGGCGGACGGAAGTCAGGACGCGGTTCAAAGTGCAGCTTGATCGCTGCCGCGTTCTCGCTCTCAACGGTCCAGGTAAAGGCGTCGGGAAGCATCGTAAGAAGCTCACGAGCGCTCTTGTCGTCCTGCTCGCCGTCCCTGCGCTGCTTGGCAAGCCGGGATGGATCGTGAATGAAGCGCTCGATGCGGGCATCCTCCGCGCTCGCATCCGCGGGACTGAGCGGTCGGCCACCGCGTTCGATCAGCCGCTTCACCGCGCCATCGTCGGTCTGCACCACAATCGAAACCGTCCCCAGATCCTGCTGGTCGTCGCGATAGCGCCACCGGGAGTGGTCGTTCGCATCCGCATCCAGTTCTGTCTGCACGGCGACCTTCAGCAACGCAAAAGCGTCCGTCGTCGGCTGTGCGGCGTACAGAGGCCGCGGCATGCAGAGGATCAGGGAGAGAATGACGGCAACACTCATGGCGAGGGACGAAGTCTTCAGGCAGGGCGCGAAAGGCAAGGCGGGCAATCCATTCCAGACGGATCGAGTCATATTGCTTCGACTATAAACTCAAGGGAAAGTGATGCATGAAGCCCGACCGAAATCGGCGAGCGGATGGAATGCGCTGCGCTTCCGGATGCTTGTAACGCTCGCCAAGCGCCTGATCCTGCTGCGCGACGCAATCATCATCAACAGAACCGTCGTCGGGCACCGCAGCGATGGAGTCGCGCCCATCACCGCTGTCGAGATCATCAGCGGAGGCCGGAGACTTGAAGCGCGGCTCACCTCGCCCGCGCCTGCGCCACCCATCGCCTCCGTCCTCATCCTGCACGGCATCGGCGAACGGCTCGACTACTGGGCCGAGGCGCAGCAGATGCTTGCGTGCCGCCAAATTGCCTCGCTGGCCGTGCACTAGTCGGGGTATGGCCGGAGCGAGGGCGCGACGACGCCCGCCAATCTGCGCCAGGATGTCCTCGCCGCCTACGCCGCCATGCGCCAGCGGCTGCCCGACGTGCACCGCCACTTCATCCTCGGCCTCTCGCTCGGAACCGGCATCGCGGTCGACGCGGCGCCCGCGCTGACTCCGGCACCCACGGGCATCATCCTCTGCGAAGCGTTTTCGAGCTTTCGCGAGGCTGGGGCCGCCGTCTGCGATAATCTTCCCCTCCTGCGGCATCTTTCGCGTCCGCTCTCGATCCTCGTGCCCGATATCTATCGCACCGCCTCCTCCGTCCCGAGGCTCGGGGTCCCTTTGCTGCTCGTGCACAGCGATGCCGATGAACTCTTTCCCGTGGCCATGGCGCAAGCGATCTTCGATTCCGCCACGGCCGATCCCGACGCATCGGTCGATCTGCATGTGCTGCACGGCTTCGCCCACAACGACGCCTACCTCCGGCCATATTCGGGATACTGGCAGCCCATTCTGGCATTCATCGAGCGACTGGCAAAGCCCTCTGGCGACTGCATGGAAGGTGTGCCCAAGCGATAGAATTTCCTTATGGAACCGACCGAGATCCAGGAGTTCGCAAAGGAGATGAAGGAGGCCGGCGAGGCCTCGCTGACCCGTATCTCGCTCGCTATCAGCATCCTCGCCGTGCTCGTCGCGATGGTCACTGTGCTCAGCCATCGCAGCCACACCGAGGCCGTACTGCTACAGTCCCGAGCCAACGACTCCTGGGAGGAGTACCAGTCGCGCAAGCTCCGCACCGAGAATCTTCAGGTCGCGGTGGACCTGCTCACCCTGCAGCCCGTCAGCGACGCGGCAGCCGCGAAGAAGAAGATCGACGACTTCAACAACAAGATCGCCAAGTGGAACGGCCAACTGACGGACGATCTGAACAAGGCGAAGGGCCTCGAATCGGAGGTCGAGACCGCCGAAGCCCGCGCCGCCAAGTTCGACCTCGGCGAGGCCCTGCTCCAGATCGCCGTGGTCCTTTCGTCCATCACCCTGTTCACGCGGAAGAATGCCTATTACTACTTCGGGTTGGCGATTGGCGCGGCCGGCATCGCAGTCACCGTGCTGGGATTGCTGATCCACTAGCATCTTGCGACGATCCGTCAGGCGGTGCGCCGCCCCACGTCGAGTACCGGACCCACGGCGCCTTCGCAAGCAACGCGGACAGCTGCTGGTTCGGAAAGCGCCGCACATACGGCACTGCCCAGCCGATGTCTCCGCCCGCGTAGGGGAGCTGCACAACCTGCTTCACGCCCACTTGCCTCTCGACTACAGTGGGATCTTCGAGCCCGGCGAGACAGAATCCGACCAGCCGATGGATCGCGCCCTTGTCTTCGGCATACAGATCGAGCCCGTTGGCCTCTCCCAGTTCGGCGAGCATCACCAAAGCTCCAAGCGCGTAGAGGTGGTAGTGCAGGGTCATCTGGCCGCGCCGTAGCTCCTGCGGCAGGCTGCCATCGGGCCGAATGGCATCGACGCCCATCTTGTATGCCCCTACGCCCCACTGGAACTCGGCAGGATCGTTTCTGGCGATGCCCGCGGCGGCGACCGCAAGCCCCGCCCAATAGATGTGGTTGTTCTCCCGGCTGATGCCGTTCTCTTCTCCCAGTCGCACCACCTCTTCATCGAAGTAGTCCGTCACGCGATGCGCCAGCAGACCAAACCATCGCTGAATCACGGCATCCTCTTCCGGCGTGCCAACGCCGCTTGGACGGACCTTCAGATACGAGATCGCCACGGCGCTCAGCAGCCAGTTCTGGATGTACACGCCGTTGAAGTCGTGCATCCGGCCGGACCACGCTTCGGCCTTCGCGGCCGCGTCCAAAAGCGAGTAGACGCAGCCGGCCGCGGCACGGCTGCCTTTGTCGAGATAGGCATCCGCAGCGAGCGCCGCGAACCGGCTTAGGTTCGTAGAGGCCTCGGACGCCTTCTGGAAGGCGGCCAGCTTCTGCGGATCGGCGACCGAGGCGTTCTTGTCGATGTAGTACGCGGAGATGTCCATCGTCCTCGAAAAAGGCGGAGGAGCGGGACACTCGTAAGCGGCATTGGTCTGCACGATCTTGCGGTTGTCCCAAGGCGAGACCAACTTGTCCGCTCGTGCGATCCCTGGCGACAACAATGCCAGCAACCCAAATATCAGACCACGACGGCTCATTGCAGAAGCGTAGCAAAGACATCAAAGACCCGTCAGTCCGCCGGCTTCGTGATCGCCCCCAGATCCACGAACCCGTTCACAAAGTACTGCATCGCCAGCGCCACCAGAAGCAGACCCATGATCCGCACCAGAATCCGCACGCCGGTGTCGCCCAGCATCGCCGAGACCTTGTCCGAATTCCCCAGCACCAGGTAGCAGATCGCCGCCGTCACGAAGATCGCGGCGAGGATCGCGAACATCCGCCACGGATTGCCCTCCACCTGCCCCACCAGCACCATCACTGCGGTGATCGAACCTGGGCCGGCGAGCATCGGGATGCCGAGCGGCACGATGCCGGCGTCGTCCTTGTGGGCCGCGTCCTCTGTCTCACCCGGAACCTCCTGCGTCGCCGAGCGCTTCGCCTGCAGCATGTCGAGGCCAATCAGCAGCAGGATTACGCCGCCGGCAAGCTCAAACGCGGCCAGCGTGATGCCGAACATCTTGAAGATGAGCTGACCGGCGATGGCGAAGAGTGAGAGCAGAATCCACGCCGTCAGCGATGCCTTGAGGGCCATGGCCTTGCGGCGCGCCTTGTCCACCCCAGCCGTGACGGCAAGAAAGGTCGGCAGAGCGGCGAATGGGTCGACAAGAAAAAAGATGGATGAAAGCGCGAGCACGGAAAAACGGACATAAACCGACGCTCTCAACCCGGAGAGGGCAAGACCTGGATCGAACATACAATTCCTTTTATGGGGCGGGACGGGGCGGACTCCCATTCCGAAAGGCTGCCCTGGGGATTATCGGGCCATGCGCTTGCCGGGGGTCTGATTCGCCGCTTCTACCGCTGTTACTGGGCCGAAACCGTCTGGACCTGCGAGACGGCAGCCACCTTATTTAGATGACGCCCGGTGTCACATCGACGCACACGGACCGTCACGACTTCTTAACTAGTATACCGGGCGCGCCAGGGTTCCGGTTACAGGACAGGGAATTCCAGCTACAACTAACCTGCCATGAGCCGCGCCGGTCGGCCTATAATCTGAAGTCTAAGTTTCAGGAAGAAACCAGGAGCGAAGATGCCCATCGAAACCACCAACTACATCTGGCACAACGGCGAACTCATTCCGTGGGAGAAGGCCAACATCCACGTCATGAGTCACGTTGTGCACTACGGCTCTTCGGTCTTCGAAGGCATCCGCTGTTACGCGCAGCCGAACTCCGCCGGAGTCTTCCGCCTGCCCGAACACATGGCCCGCCTCGTCGACTCCGCCAAGATCTACCGCATGCCGCTTGCCTACACCGCCGAAGAGCTCTGCGCGGCCGTCGTCGATGTGATCGAAGCCAACGGCGTCGCCCCCTGCTACATCCGGCCGATTGCCTTCCGCGGCTACGGCGAGATCGGCGTGAACCCGCTCAAGTCGCCCGTAGAGGTCTACATCGCCAACTTCCCCTGGGGAAAGTATGTCCCCGGCAACCACGGCGCGGATGTCTGCGTGTCGAGCTGGAACCGCCTCGCCCCGAACACCATGCCGTCGCTCGCCAAGGCGGGCGCGAACTACATGAACTCGCAACTCATCCGCATGGAGGCGGAGGTGAACGGCTACGACGAAGGCATCGGCCTGGACGTAAACGGCCACCTGTCGGAGGGCTCCGGCGAGAACCTGTTCGTCGTGCGCGGCGACGTCCTCTACACCACGCCGCTTGCCAACTCCGTGCTGAACGGCATCACGCGCAGCTCCATCCTGCAGCTCGCCAGGCAGCTCGGCATCACGGTCGTCGAGCAGGCGCTGCCCCGGGAGATGCTCTACATCTGCGACGAGGCCTTCTTCACCGGCACCGCCGCCGAGGTCACCCACCTCCGCTCGGTCGACCGCATCCTCATCGGCGACGGCACCATGGGGCCCATCACCACGAAGCTGCACAAGGCGTTCTTCGACATCGTCAACGGCCTCGCGCCGGACCGGTTCAACTGGCTCACGCCGGTAAAGGTCAAAGTCGAGGAAGCCGTAGGGGTTTAGACATCAGCGCTACGAAACCGGACCAGGCGGCCTTCAGTGGCCGCCTTTCCTTTGCGTGGAAGAACGCCGGACGCTCCATCCTCAGAATCTTTGGCGCGAGCCAAGGTATCCGTCCCAGTTCGTCGAAGACCTCAGCCGCCTCCGGCCCTTCCAGATAGAGCAGTGGGATCATCCTGGACTTGACCATCATCGCAGCTTTGAACGACGCTTGCTCGCCCAGGAAGGTCGGGTAGAAGCCAAGAACTCTAATCTCATCCGCCTGGCAGACCTTCGTGTGGAAGCGAAACAAAGAGTAAGACCTGATAGACACCGAATTTCCATTCACCGAGATGGAATCGTCCACGTGGAGTTTGCGAAGCTCATCCGCGAAGGACAACGCATGTACAGCAGCCAATATGACCTTCCAAACGAGGGGCACCGCAGCCCAGAAGATGAAGCCCAACCAACACAATGGCAGGAACAGCCCTGATCGATTCCTGGCTGCAGGGGCCTTAATCTCCAGAATTCCATCGCTATGTTCAATCGAGAATCGCACTCTCTTCGCGTCAGCCATCGTGTAGCAAGCATAATGGAGCCCCTCCTCAGTTCTGCAATGAAATCTCGCATGATACTTCCATTAGCTCGGGCGACGAATCCCTTGGGCAAAGTGCCAAATCGATTGTTCCTGCGTCACCGAACAAAATCCTGCCTATACTAGGCCCATGCCGCAATCTTCTTCTGTAGTTCTCGCAGCAGCCCTTGCTGTCATCGCGACCGCCAGCCTTCCCGCCCAAGCCATACCAACCGCTGAGTCCGCCACCAAGGCCGCGATTGCGCGCATCCAGGCGGTCGAGCCGCAGATTCATGCCGTCATCGCGCTCGATCCCACGGCGCTCGACCAGGCGCGGGCGATCGACCGCGATCCGAAGGCGCGCGGACTGCTCTACGGCTACGCCATCCTGATCAAGGACAACATCGAGTCGGACGGCCCGCTCCCGACCACCGCCGGCAGCATGGCGCTGCTCGACAACGTGACTCACCGCGACGCGCCCGTCGTCACCAAACTGCGCGCGGCCGATGCGGTGATCCTCGGCAAGACTAATCTCTCGGAGTGGGCGAACATCCGGTCGAATCACTCCATCTCCGGCTGGAGCGGTGTCGGCGGCCAGACGCGCAACCCCTACGCGCTCGACCGCGACCCATGCGGCTCATCCTCCGGCAGCGGAGCGGCCGTGGCGGCTGGCGAGGTGGCCGCGGCGATCGGCACTGAGACCGACGGTTCCATCACCTGCCCGGCGGCGGTGAACGGCGTCGTGGGACTCAAACCCACGGTCGGCCTGGTCAGCCGCAGCCGCATTGTGCCCATCAGCCATAGCCAGGACACCGCCGGGCCCATCGCCATCGATGTGGCGACCGCCGCGCGGGTGCTCGCGGCAATCGCCGGCTCCGACCCCGCCGATCCGGCAACCAAGGCAGCCGACGCGCACATCGCCGATTACCTCGCCGCGCTGAAGCCCGATTCGCTGAAAGGCGCGCGGATCGGCGTACTGCGCTTTGCCACCGGCTGGTCGGCGCCGACCGACAAG
>Ga0209208_10012798_pt1 | contig 10570 bp, 19 predicted proteins | sample S1TSphfallax_3_FD_187694 | JGI IMG/M metagenome (GOLD analysis project Ga0209208, IMG submission 187694) | Host-associated microbial communities from peat moss isolated from Minnesota, USA - S1T2_Fd - Sphagnum fallax MG (SPAdes) (version 2) | ecosystem: Host-associated > Plants > Peat moss >... | reverse complement strand
CCTGTACCCAATTCATGGCAAACTAGTTTGGTAGGAATGTGATCAATCCTATATTTTGTCCCTAAGCAAACAAAATATCAAACTCAAGGTGAAGACACAGAAAACATCAAACTCAAGGAGAAGACAAAAACATCAAACCAAAGGAGAAGACAGAAAGCAGCAAATGGAAGGAGAAGACAAAAATATGAAACTGAGGCAGAAAACAACAAACAATCAAACTGAAGGCTCAAAGATAATCTGTACTTCAAATATTGTACTTCTGTTAAGAGAAAAACTCTACACCCCAAAAGAATTCTGTGTTTCAAAGTTTTGCACTGAAGAACAAAGCTTTTTACCTTCTGACCTGCACTACAGCGGCCCCGCATCTCTAGCTCAGCATCTCCACTTCTCATAACAACCTGTCCATGGAGAAGAAGAGTCATGTCAGAAAAAAATAAATCAGTGTGTAGATCGACAGACCCACTCCAGTAAAACTGAAACAAGCATTTCCATTTTGGAATGATAGAAAAAGATTTCATTGAACATTGGGTGTCTGAGATGATGGGATGTTACAAGTCTCAAATCCCATCATCTCATCTTTCATGACAGTGCCAATTTCCATTGGTTGGGTATTTGTAGCACGCTAACCCTAAAACCTAAAACATAAAACCTAAACCCATAAACCCAAAACAAATCATCGCTTGAGGTTCTAGAAGCTAGATGATCTACCTTGGTTGAGGTTTCACCAAGCTAGATCTCAAAAGAGAACTAGTCGACAATCACACAAACCCAGTGAAGTGTAGCTCACAGAAAACAATCCCATTGAAAAAAAATTGGTGGCTTGTTGAGTTTTGGTTCCAGAGAAAAACCCATGATTGATCAAACCCTTGAACAAAGTTTAGAATCACTCAAAAGAGAAAACAACAAAGTCATGATCTGATCAAAGCATACTATACCCGGTAACTATAGGAGCGTGTTCCTGCACCCTCTGCATCTGAGCGTATCTCAATGTAATCAATATCATGGCCCCGATATGTTTGCTGCCATAATTCCTTGATGATCTTGTTGATCTCTTCCATTTTCATTGAATGGAACCGCATTAGCGCCCTAACCCAAAACCCACAAGGAAAAAAAAACTCACCATACAAAATATGAGGATGAAAAACACAAACAAAACAGCACTTTGTATGGCTACTACATGCATGTGGGCACTTTTTTACCTGTCTAGGGCATTGTAGTATTTGTCCAGATCTTTGTTTGCCATCTCTGTTGTCTGCACCCATTTCCAAAAAACTGGTCATCTCCAAGTTTTGTTTTTGGGCTTGTGTCCCTTGCTTCGAGTGCTTAAGATGGAATGCCCTTGATTCTGGCCGGACACATTTATCCATCCATTTTTTTGGTCCATTTGAGAAACAGAAGAATTGTACACAGGAACCATAAGATTTGTAAACTAGCGAGAGTTGGTAGTGAAGTGTTAGTAAGGACCTTGAGTTGGATGAGCTGACTGCAAAACCGTTTATCAATATCTTTGTATTGAGATTGCCTCAAATCAGCTTTACTGCGCACTATGTTACTCTCGTAAACTGCAATTGTTCCTTGGCTCCGATTGAGCTGCCATGGCAACAACAAAGTCAACAGCGACCCACAAATCTATGAGATTGCCAATAAAACACCCACTCCATGCAAGCAAGAAAAACATCAATAAACATAAGCCCCACAAAAAGGGGGGTAAAAAAAAACCCACTGTTTTCAGAAGAAAGAAATTACCTCTGAAAGCAAAGATTGCAATTCAGACAAAACCCGTTTCAGACCTGCTTCCAGAACCGACAACTCGCCTTTCGACACAAGCTGTTGCTCAAGATGCTCAATTTGCTCTCGCATTTGTTCTTCTTTGTTTCTCGTTTCACGGTATTGCAAGTTGTCATCAATCTTGCGCTTCAACTCCGCTTGATTTCCTATTAGCCCTTTCAAGGTAGCGTATTCTTTCTGCATACTGTTGAGCTGTGCTGTCTTCTCTTCCTGCTCCACTTTTTTGCGCAGTAACCGCTCATTCACTGCCCTTAGTTGCTCATCCTTCCTGGAAAGCACAAACCTGTTGAAAAAGAGAAAAAGCCCACAAATTTATGTTTGATGTTGGCTCCCTCACAATTTAACTTCAAACTTCGAGTTGCATGTCTTGCTTGAACCTCCTCACACCTTAATAGCTAACCTGTGCAGGAATCCTGAACCCATAGAGCTGCTTTTAGAGCCACAAGAAAGGTGCAATGCCACATATCAGTTAGCTAGACAGATTGACAAACATGCAGTAAAGGAAGAAGCTCTACTTATGAACAGTGGCAGCTGTGTTCTTGAGTTTGTCAGCCTCTTTCCCAAATGTGTTGAGCTCTTGCAAGCATCTGTTTTCTTCATCAGTCTTTGCTTTCTTAAACTCCAAATGCTCAAGCTCGATACGTTCCTTTTCCCTCTTTGCAGGACCTAATGCCTGCTCATAAATCTGCAATCCAGGTTTGACCCAACATCTGAAAAAGGAATTTATACATACAATAAAAAATAGAGCTGAAACCTGAAAAACATCCACAACCAAACAAACAAAAACATGCACTCAAATACATGTTCACACTCACCCCACATGTTCTATCCAAAAAAAAACCCCCACCTCAACATCCATGGTTGCTTGAGAAATCTCATCTTCCACTTTTTGTCGTTCGGCTTTCTTCCGATTGAATTCGGTGAGCATATTCAAAGCTTTGATCTTCTCTTCTCTCCTTGTATGCCATTGAAGCATACACGAAGTCAAGTCGTCCTTCAAGTGGTTATAGTCTTCTTGCATCCTTTCCACTTTGCGGTGAAGATCATCCCTGGCCCCATACATACAATCAGTCAGCTCCACAAGAAAGAAAGAAAATGTTTAGGAAATAGATAGATGGCTGGATAGATAGATAGATAAGTCACAAATAATACCAAGAGAAGGAGAGAAAGTCAGACATGAAAAGAATTTTTCAAGCCCTCTTACCGTTTTTCTTCCACGCTTGCAAGCTCGCCTGTGATCTCATCTATTGAGCGACCACCCTGCAATCGTACCTCAAGCTCCTGCAATTGCTTCTTCACATTTTCAATGTCTTTGTGCAAGTGCATTGCCCGATCTGCAGGCACCTGTAACTTTTCTACCATTTCCAGCTCTGCATTTGCATGCGCAAGAAGACCCAATTGCTGTGCACCAAACAACAACCACAATTAGTTAAGAACTTTCTTCAGCCCTCAACAACACAAGCAAAAGGCAGATCCATTTTGTCGTCATTTGAGAATAAAAAAATACATTACTCATAACAATACAGAAAAGAGCACCCAAACTGATGGTAGCTTTGCAATAGTAGCGTACATCCTCATGAACTTCGGTGAGTCGAGGTTTTTCTTCCAAAAGCTGTTTGAGTGCTGCTTCTGTTGCAGGAATAAGATCACCCACTAACTTCTGGTAATCATCATGTACAACACGAAGCTTGTCAAGTTGCTGAACGCGGGTTTCTGCATTCGCAACCAAAGCTGCATAGTGACGAAGCTTCTCTGCAGTACTTGAAGCTTTCATTCTTTGCTGCAAGAACAAAATAACACACACACAGAGATTCACAAAACCCAATGTGAAAAGAGCCTGCAAAACATGAATGCAAACAAATCACGAAGACCCATAAAGACCAAATTCAACATAAAAAGTTACCGATCTTTGTAGGAACAGAATCTACAGACTCTCATCAAAGTGTCTGCGTTTTTTTTTCTATCTTTTCAATGACTGATTTCAAACCAGCAAAACTAAGAGAAGGTTTTTGAGCAAGAAAAATCCAATCATCAGGGAGAATCAATCAAAACCACCCACTTTTTTAACAAAGTTGTCTTCCTCTTCAAGTGAGAAACCACGTTCACAGCATGGACAAGAATGATTTTGACGAGCCATTTTTTCAAATGGGTCAAACATTCGTCTCATACCATCTGCCAAGTCATGCTGACTGCCCAACCCAACATACCCACTTTTTCTTTCTTAGTTAAGTCTGTAGAAACATCAAAGAATTCTACACAAATATGGAATTCCACCAAATCAAATCAAAGAATCCTATACCAAAAAAAAGACTGAAAAACTGAAGTATAAAATGGAAGTAAAGAAGAGATTACCTCTTTTCAGCTTCCTTTTTCTCCATGGACAAGCGCAGTTGTGACGGGAAATCATTGACTTCCACATTTTGCTGCAAAATGGAATTAAGCCTTGCCAAGAGCATCTTCTTCTTCACTGCACAGCATTACACAACCCAATGCTGCATCAGGTCCCAATTCATCAGGTACAAAAATTCCAGGCATTTGTGCATGTGACAGGAGGCGAGGAGATGTGTGGAAAGAAAAACTCAGAGGTGGGAATACTGCTCACAGTCACGATCACGTCGGTACTTATCAAGAGTTGAGCTTGTTTCTTGGATCTTTGATGCATTATTTGCAACTTCCCTCTGTGCATCCATGCACTTCTGGTGTAGCTCACTCACTGCTACCTTGCTTGAACTGCATTAGACAAAATCTCCCATGGGTGTTTTTTTTTCCATGTTTTTGAGAAATACAAAAAAGGCTAAGGTTCCTCACTGCAAACTGCTTTGCAAAATAAACTCTCAAAACTTTCAAACTTTGCAGAAAAAGGATAATGGGTACCAATGATCAGGAGGAATAAAAATCCCCACAGGTATGGATGGATGGTATGGATGGATGGGTAAGACAAAAAAGGAGCACTACCTTAATGTGGCATCAATCTGCCGCTTCAAATCTTTTATATCAGGCATGCATCCTTTCAGAGCATTCTGTATTGCCTCATTGTTATCTGCTAGACTGGCACCCAAAATCCAATTGTTTGCGTCAGATATCTGTGTAGAACAAAACAGTTGTTGTTGGGCTCCAAGAAGACAATGAAGTAAGCACACAAACACCAAGAAGTGGGGGTGGAAAAAGAAAAGATGGGAAGAAAATATAACATTTTGGCAAGGCTGGCCTCCTTGTCAGCCAGTTCATCGCTCTTCGATCGGAACAAGAAATCATCAGCTGACTCTGTGTCCTTCTCACGGCGCAAATCTTTGATCTTTTTATCCAGCTTTGCGACTTCGCTCTTCCCCTCATCAATGTTTCTCTCATACTCATGTTCACGCATCTTTGCTTGCAACTTTTGAACCTCTGCATTCTGCATAGGATGCCCAAAAAAAACAGAAAATCAGCAAGAATTTTCTGACAACCCATCTCTTGTCAAATGCTACAAATTTAACTTCATTGCAGCTTCCAAACCTTTGCAAAAAAGATCCATCAGGCGCTGTCCAGCCCCTTCCCGTCTTGATTCTTTCCTCCAGAAGTCATTTCACTTCTAGGGACATATGAAATGCCTGGGAAAAACTTACAGCCTTCGTCTCAGATGATTCAATCCGGTGGATTTCATGTTCCGACAGCTTCTCTGAATCACTTGCAATTGCCACATCTAGCTCCATGATTGTTGCCTCGAGACCTTTCTGATCACCCAAGAAAAATTCTTTCAATTTGAAGAGACAAAAAAATGAGGAAGTTTGCCTGACAAGAAGAGAGCATGATCTGAGACTGTTGAAACTGCCAGCAAATGAGCGTTTCAGTAAATAGAGCTTTCCAGGGGGGATGTAAACAAACACCTTCTTTTCTTCTTTTGCAGTGACCTTGCTTTCAGCTTGGAGGTATTTGTTTGTTGCCACCTCAACAGCTTTCCATAGCTTCAACGGTCTCTGCATCATTTGCATTCTGCAGATGACAGCCCAAGCACCATCCATGTACATACCCAACAATGGAATCAAATCTACTTGTCTTCAAGGACCCACTTTGGAAACATGCATGCAAGAATATTAAAAAAAAAATTGTCATTGTTGAGTGGCAGAGTTCGCTGATTAAAAATCCTCACAGGATGGAGTACGCACAGAGAAGAAGAAGAAGCTGCAAAAAAACTCTGATATTTTTATTCAAGTTCAAGAAACCCAAAAACCCAATTTCTTTACCTTTGAGTGATTATAGTCCATCTTCAAGTCATTGAAACGTGCACAAACACGATTCACAAGGATCCTGACTTCGTCATCACTCAAAGTATGTGTGCCCACATCACCGAGATTGTGCTCCGCAAAGACTCTGCGGATCTCCAATTCAAGTGTCTCCTTCACTTCCACATTTGCCTGTGGCACAGAGATTTTGCATATTTTCCTCAATCTCAATAAAACCATCGTATTGGGCTTTTACAGTCATTATTGAATGGCAATCACAAGAGAATGTTTTTACTATCGGTTGGTTACCTTGACTTCGGCCTGCAATTCTCCTTGGTCTTTGCAATCCTGTATGTACTGGTTACCGAGATCTTTGATCACATTCTCCAAGTCTTTGAGGTCTCGCTCAATAGCCAACTCCTTCAACCTCAGCTTTGCAATGTTCTCATGGAATCCTTTTTGCCAAGTCTTTAGCTCCTCATCTGTATCTGTATTTTACACCAGGCAGACAGGCAGGCAGGCAGGCAAGCTGCCACCCCATCAGGACCCACCGAAAAGAGTTCCACAAGAAAATTTCTTCCAGTACCCACCCACAACAGTTTCACAACAGAACTTCTTCCAAGGACCCACCCACAAGAGTTACCAAAAAGCTGAATCTATGAATGAAGGACAAAAGGAGGAGGACGCAGCAGCATTATTGATAAGCATCATGATACACTTTCAAGAAACAACAGACCCTCATTTTCTTCTGCAAGTTCACGAAGCTGCTTGTCTCTCAGGTTCTTCAGCATCTCTCTCTGCGATTCCATGATGCGCCTTTCCTCCTGCAACTTGCAAACCTCCTTTAAGCCAACCTCCATGACACCAATCCGCTCACGCGTATCATTCACCTTCTTCTCCAGCTCCTGGATTTGTGCATGTAGGAACTCGGACTTCCCTCGGTCCTGCTCAATGCTCTCTTGTAGCTACAAGGCCAGAGCATCAAACAAAACACACAACAACCAACAACAAAAAGATGAAGGTTTTCATTTTATCCTCTCTTCACAAAAGTACCCCAAAATCCCAAAAATAAAGTACTTGTCTAGAAACAATTACTACTACAGTGCTTATGGTCCTCCAATCCCATGCATCCATCCATCCATCTGTGTGGACAATTCCCAGTTGTCACATGTTACATAAAACATGCAACTTTGAACGACCAACAAGGCCATCCACTATGTCAATTCCTTTATCGTCAAGGGAGGGAGTTCTAGATCAAAATTTTACCTTGTAAGCAGCATCCTTCAAAGTTTGCAAGTTTTCGAGTTTCACTTTGTAGATCTTGATATCCTGTGCTTGGTCTTTGTGCAATTTTTTGATCACTTCCAGCGCCTTTGTGTACCTGATCCATCCATCACCCAACAACACAAACATCAAATCAAAATTTGAATGTTCTTGACCAACAACGCTCTCTGTCCAAGCAACCAACCAACCCAACATATAATAATAATAATGATACTAGTGAGTGGCAAACTCAGATTCAGCAAGAACTTCAACTTTTGGGTTAAAAAGAGGAAGAAATGCTCAAATGTATGTGTTCTTACTTTGAATGTGCTGGGAATTTCAAGGATTCAGAAACTCAGGAGCAATTGGAGGTTTGAAAACAAGTGCAAATGTGCAGTTTTCTTAGTTCAAGAAGAAATCAAGCAAAGAAAAAAGAGTACACAAACAAACAAACAAACAAACCGTGTAGCGGAAAAGATATCGTCAAACTTCTTCTTAAGGACAGATGCTTCAGCTAATGGCCAATTGGCTTCATCTTGGTGCACAAAGATTACATTCTCCAGAATAGCTTTGGAGACACCCATGAGCGCTGGCACTTCTCTGTCCATGTCTGCACACCTATAACTCAGACACACTTTCTGCAACACACATGAATGATTTCATCAAAACACCATAAGCATGCCATGTGTCTGGTGCTCACATATACTGAAAGGTACTATTGCATATGGTTTTTCTCCTCCTCAAAACACAAAAACTGGTTGAAAACATCAAATGAAGTAAGGTTTTTCTTTTTGTAAATGTAAATATTTGAATTCATGTTGGGTATTTTGGGTGAAGAAGCTCCATACCTCTCCTGTGATGGAGTTGATGGTCTGGAGCACGCTCTCAATCGCTTTGTACTCCATCTTTGAAGCTTTTTGGGTGAGCTGGAATGATCGGATGCACACCACATCCTTTCCAGCTGCGGTCTTGAAGCGTAGTTTTATTTGACCCTTTGTTTCTGTCTCCCCTGCCACCTGAGCAATGACTCCCAAGCACCAACCCCCACACCCAATCACATCCACTTACTTCATCAAAAGCAATCATCCACAAAAACCTTCCTTCTTCTACTATGTTATGCAAACCCATTGAGAAGAAATCAACTTCTTGAGAAGTAGCAAAGCCATTGTTGGCTTAAGATGAGGAGCAACTTTCTACTCATGGGAACACTGTGGACTTGCTTACACAAATCATATTGAAATCCATTGAACAAAAGACCAGGGGAAAAAAAACACCATTGGGCAGAAAATAAAGAGAGGAAAATCGTGAATATTTGTTGTGGTTTTGGTCATACGCACTTTTGGGTCATGAATGAATGTGTGACCAGATCTTGCATTCGGTGGCAACTCTCCCGTACATGCATGCTTCAAACATTCGATGATTGTCTGGTTTTTGCAAACACAAAACATTTTAGATTATGGCTATTGTCAGCAAACACCCAAAGTACAACATAACAACAACACTTTGTAGCCAGCCCCATAAAACCAACAGCGAAAATGTCTTTCAAAAAATCATAAGGAAAAGAGGAATGGCCAAAAAATGCACAAAACCAACAAACTGAACATCTTCATACATTTCTATCACATTTCAAACTCCCCTTCTCAGACTCCCCCCCCAACCAAAAGCTCTCTTTCTCAACAAAAACCAGCATGATCATCACAATGGCTGCAAGAAACAAACAAAACACAAGCAACTGAAAGAAATTGCTCAAGGAAAAAAAAAACAGGAAGCAATTTCAGAGAGTGCTAACTGGTCAAGGCAAAAGGGGGCGAAAAAATAAGCTTACAGTCTTCCCAGCTCCATTCGGCCCCACAATCAAAGTTAGAGGTCGGAAGAATGTGATGACTCTTGTGTTCTCAGGGCTAAAACTCCGAATGCCCTTGATCACCATCTTGTCCACTGTACTCATCTTGGCCTCCTTTTCTTTTGCCTCTATCTTCTCCTTTCTTTTGTTTCTTTCTTCTTGCACCTAAACCCTAGACCCTTGCTCCTCCTCTCGTGTTTCTTTCTTCTTACACTAAATTTTCCTGGAAGAATGAATGCTCTTCTTGCACCCCTTGCTCCTCCTGCTCTCTTTCTCAGAATTTTTTTCCAGGCACAAAAATCATCAGTTCTGTACTACTCAAGAACAAGCGATGAATTTTTTTTCCAGAGATGATTTCCTCACGACCTGGAATCCTCACAAACTCCTCGGTGGAAGGATTAGTAAGCAGAGCTTCATATCCTTAAACCCCACAAAGAAATTCGTCAAACCCCTGCCCTGAGAAGCAGCTGCCAATGCGAACTGCTGCTGCTCGAGAAGATTTCTTCATCTCTACTGCAAACTTCGGATCCCTCTGCATTTCTTCTTCCGCTAAGCTTTTTGCACCCCCAATACTCGCAAATCTTCTTCAACGCCCAATCAATACCGAAAAACTCCTCTGCCTTTGTTTCACTTGCCACCCAATTCTTACAATCTGTTCAACACCCAAACCCTAAGATAAATCCTGTGGAAATCAATCCCTGTGAGTGGATTTTTCTGCTTGCACCCAATTCCTGTGCATTTTTTTGTTTTTTCTCGCTTGTACCCAATTATTGCAATCTCTTCGACACCCAATCCCTAAGAAAATTCCCGTGGAAATCAATAGCTGTGGGTGGGTTTTTCCGCTTGCACCCTACTCTCGCAAATCTCCAACAAACAATCCCTCAAAGCTTGCGAGCATTTAGTTTACAGGAATTCTCACAAATCTTCTTCAAGACCGAAAGCCTAAAAACAATTCCTGTGCATTTTTCTGTTGTTTTTTCTCGCTTGTACCCAATTCTCGCAAATCTTCTTCTTCTTCTTCTTCTGCAACACCCACTTCCTAAAAATTATTGTGCAAAAAGAACTTTTGCATTTCTTCTTCAATTTCTTCCACCCAAATTTTCTATCGCAATCTTCTTCAATACCCAATTCCTAGAAGCTCTCAAAGACACGACAATCTTCTTCTTCTTCCTCCTCAGTCCTTCAAATGCTCTTCACCCATTCTTTCATCAAATGCTGCTCCTCTTCTTTATCTTCTTTTAATTTTTCTTCTTCTTGTTGTTGTTCTTCTTCTTCCACCTATCTCCCAAAGAAAACAAAACACAAAACTGTCGACAAGAACTTTCTCTTCACGACTTCAGCTTCTCCAACATTTTGCTCATGTCAATTTTTGAGGTTTTGTTCTTCTGGATTTTTTGCTTTGTTTTTTGTGGCGGAAGAAACCTGTTTTTTTTTGGTTCTCAATTTCATAAATTTCCTCTTTTCCTCCAAATAA
>Ga0209208_10012797_pt1 | contig 10570 bp, 4 predicted proteins | sample S1TSphfallax_3_FD_187694 | JGI IMG/M metagenome (GOLD analysis project Ga0209208, IMG submission 187694) | Host-associated microbial communities from peat moss isolated from Minnesota, USA - S1T2_Fd - Sphagnum fallax MG (SPAdes) (version 2) | ecosystem: Host-associated > Plants > Peat moss >... | reverse complement strand
AGGTGTGTCTTCTTTCTCCAAACTTCAAACTTGCATCCAAATAAAAATATATATAAAAGTGAAAAAGAAACACTTTATTTTTATTATACAAAATAATAATAAAAATAAAAAACACATAAAAATAAACAAATAAAAAAGTTAAAAGTTTCTAAAAAAAACTAAAACATGAACCAAGTTTAAAGAAACAAGAGGACTTCACAGTGGCCAAAGGTTAGGGGCACCCACTAGTAATAATAATAATAATAATAATAGGTCTTTTCTTTTTTTAAATATGAGGATTTTTGAAAGATGATATATTTTGGCTTGTGTTGAAACTTGAGATTAGTTATAGAGTGTTATGATATCTTGAAGGATTTTGGTTTCTTTTAGAGGATTTTTTTTTGAAGATTAGGTTTTTTTTTTTGCTATGGTGAAATATAATTGAGTTTCCATAATTCTTCTTCTTTTGCCTTCTTAAGATCCTTTTTAATGTAAATGGCAAGGCCACATGAATAGTGTGACACACACCTTGTTTTGGTTTGTAGCAGATTTTTCAATCAGTTAATTAAATAAAATCTCTTTTTGGCAGTAGTAGAGTTTTTATAGTTCCCCTTCTTAATAAACAAATTCTGTGCTCAGGTTCTAAATATTTTTATTTACATTTAGAGATTTTTTACTCAAAATACACTATCTTACAAATGAACTGTTTTTTGTAATAAAAATTACATTGAAGTCTTCTTTAAGTGTTTTTTATTTAATCCTTTTGGCCCAAATATTGTTTTTTATTGTCACCAAGAATTCTATCAAGAAATAGATTTTTTTAAATGATCTATTTTCATATCATCATCAAAATTGTTATGCTAATGGGAATGTACAAGAACAACTCAACAGTGTCTGGAAATTTGTCATTAAGAACAAATGATGGAAGAGATGAAATTTGAGATTTATTTGCAAATAAATGCATGTTTGTAACTTTGGATACTAGAAAAGTTGAATTGTTGGCCTACCGCAAAAGAACAAAGTTGAAACTATGGAGGCTCGACAAAATAGAAGATTCTATGGAAAGATGGGAAATCTTGCCCTTTGGCCCAGCTATATAGGTGAGAAGGGGAGGACTTTGGGCAAAACATATGGGATTAAAGTGAGGTACTAATTGGAAACACCTTTGGGGAACACATTGGGAACTCAAGGAACATATTGAGAACTTTCTGAGAACCCATTGGGAACTTGAAAGGAACATGTTGGGAACAGAGGAAATTATTTTGATCCATTAAGTAATCCAAAAAGTTTTGTACCACCATGGCCACTTTTCAAACCATGGGCCAGCTTACTTTCATGGTCACAGACCGGGGACCAGGGGGTGAAATAGATAAGGCCCACCGACCTAGTTATCTATGGGCTGCCTACCTACCCCACCCACCTTGTTACCTATGACTACATACCAACCTAAGAGTACTCATAGGTCACCTACCTATCTACCAATAGTCTACCTACTTATCTACCCATGGGTCATTTAAGGACTACCTAGGGAGCTATATAGGGATTATTACTTAGAGGGCATATAAGGGTTATCTAGCATCTTCCTAAATTAGGGGATACCTAGGGACTACTTGTAGGGGGTTACCTAGGGATTACCTAAAGGACTATTTTGAGGGTTCTGTTGGGCTATTTTGGGGCCATTTAACAAGGCTGTTTAAGGTCCATCTATGAGATTGCTTAAGTTAAGCGAGACCTGGAGAATACTTCTGGGGTTAGTTAGGGGACTATCTAGAGTTTATGTAGGGAGTTACCTAGAGACTATCTAGGGACCTCTTTTGGGATGTGGGGGGTCTGGGGGTCATTCGAGCTTAGAGTTGTTCCAATGAATTGCAGTGTTGATTCTCCAGAAGAAGTTGAGGTCACTGAGACATTTGCCATACTTGTTGATTGTCCTAGGAAAAAGCACCTTACCTGTGACACATCCAGTTGTTTCTCCTTCTTGGATGTTCAACATCGTTCAATGGGGGCTCTGTCACATGGCCAAGTTGGTGCTACACATAGCTGCTTTGTGCACTCCTAACTTGGCTACGAAAATTCTGAAGTTTGGGTGAAGAATTGTTGTGCATGTGATAAAATTAGCGTTCAAATGGTGTAGGAGACTTTTGCTGCCACATCAACTGTTGAGGATATCCTATTTACAGAAGATAAGCCAATTGTCCTCAAGGGATGGAGACAGGTGGCAATCCCTGGGGCACATAGTGACCTTTGCTCATCATGTTTCTTATTGAGCAAGGTATTTGTGGTTCATAAGTTTTGGAGCTTTCTTCAATGTTGTTAATGTTGTAGGCTACCATATCACCAAGCTTTAGAATCTACCATGTGATTATCCAGCTAGCCCATGTTTCAAGATGGGCTAGTTAAACGCATGCCCTTAAACTAATGCAATTGCCTTGTAAGGAAAATAGCGATTTTTTTGGTGATGAAAATTTGCAAGTGTATACAAGTATTGTTCTGACCCCAAAGCAGATAGAAGAAATTTATGCATGTTAAGATGTCATCAATCCCAAGTGTCAACCCAGCTATCATAGCATTGATATTCATTCTTGTGAGACATGCATTTTTGGTGGTGTAGCCCAACATTTGCATTTTTTAACCATGATATCAATTTGTGCATGTAGACATGTTTTTCATCATTCATTGTTAGCTTTAGAATGTAGGCCAAATTTTACTTTCTATGGTAGGAGTACATTGTAGACATTCTCTAAATAGCAAAATTCTCCCTAGTTGACATGTTCACATCTAAATTTTGAGAAAATTTATGGAACCAACTTTTCTTGCTCTGGCATAAGGCCTTATTCAAGAAAGTGATGTTAACATTGGAGTATATCAAGGCTAGTAAATGGAGAACTTGTGAGGTGTTCTTTCATAAAGTTCTTGCCTATTGTTGTTTGATGTCACCAAGTTACAAATAGATTGCTTGTAATTCTATGGAACTTTATGTAGCCATTTGAAGTAGTTGTAGGATGGAGAATAGATTTTTTGTTTTACTATAAGGAAAATGCATTCCAAATGTTTAGGATGTTTCACAAGCAATCAAGCATGCCCTCAGACAACATTTTAATCATTTAAACATCAATTACCACACTTTTACTTCTTTATTTGACATCTGCTTCCATGGAGTGGTGGCAAGCTTGTCTATGCAATGGTGTATTTGTGTTATCTTAGTACCTAAGATCTAATTCTTTGGTACCATTGTTGTGCAGTAAGTGGACAAGATTTTGACCAAACACAAATCTTGATAATCCTTGCATGTTTGAATAAAATGATGTTGTTACATAATGGAAGCTAACCATGAAAATGATGAACTATTCAACCTTGTTAAATGCACCATATGATCTTATCTCCTTGTTGTTGCAAACTTAGTCTAGGTTTCAACTCCCATTTGTTGCTTTGATATGTTGCCAAAATGTTGGGATTGAGATTTTGTAATGTAGTTGTTGGGATGTAATGATTTTTGGGATATGGGAAATTTGGGCAAGGGCAGAAGGTGTTGCAATGTTTGGAGTATGGGGTACACAATTAAATCATGTCATTTTCCTAGTACTTATATTTGCTCATGACACATAAGGTGGACAAATGCAAGTAAAATCATGTGACGATGTATCCAAGAGACTATCAAAAGTGAGACACAATGAACACCATAATTATTGCAAGGAACTCACTAATGTTTCTAATGTTTCATTCCCTCGAATTGTTTTATGATTTGGCAACAGGGGTTCTATTGCATCTATCTTCACAACACCATGATTTAATAATCCTATTGTCAATTCCATGTGTCTGGTGTTTGTTTTAACTTTTATATTCTTCCATGGTCATTGATTTTCTTCATTTTGTAGCATCCAAGTGATGGACTTAATCAAGCACATGATTGGATGTGACTGATAATATGTGGCTTTACATTTATGTGTAAATACAACACTCTTGCATTCCTTTAACAAGTTAATACTTGTCCATGACTCTTTCTTATAGCCATTTGAGATATATGATCAAATTAATGTTTTGTACTTCATCAAGTTGAACAAACATGAACATCATCAACATGACTAGTCCAAACACACATATATGTTGATAGTTTCTTTTTTCCAAAAATAGTTTTAGTTCATCCAATGCAAGCTTATTTTAAACTTTATCCAAGTATGCCAATTTCACTAATATGGAATCATTGCTAGTTTTGTTCTATTGCGGAAGAGACTACGGCTAACCTAAAGACAAAGATGGCTTTCACAAAATTTGAATTTTTTTTTGGGTCCTTTTCCCCTTCCTATCATCTGTACGGCTAAAAAGAGTTGTGGTTGAACTAATGAAAACCAGTTGGCTCTTGAGCTTCCATTGACTTTTTATGTCTTTTTTTCATCCTCCATTTGTTTTATTGCAATTCTTGCCATCTTTGTTATCAAAGGGGCTTTGGTTAAGCAAAAGAAGTGGGTTGATATGAGGTTCAACAAATATTTAAACAATTTTGTTTTCCCTCTTCTTGGCAATTTGTTTGTTGTTGCTCCATGTCCACTACCACAAGTGTTATGGCTAAGTTGATCATAACATCTTACAAGTTCTAATATGTTTTCTTTTAGTTGGTTTTTTTTTGTTTTGTTTTGTTTGTCTTGCATTTGTGGCTGCTCCTACCATTTCAAATTGGTTAGGTTGTGAGTGAGCTGAGGAAGTGGGTGATGTTGATGATCAATTTTGATATGTATATATTTGAGTCACTTTTAACATAGTTGCAATGCATTTTAAGAGTTGGAATGTGTTCATGTGAGATAGATAGTAAAGGATACAAGGACTACCAAATAAACATAATTGAACCTTATGTCATATATAGAAGAGGGCAACAAAATGTTGTTGATGCACACTTCAAATCTTCAATTCAAGAGGTGAAATCAATTAACCCTTCACATGAGGAATCCATGAGGTGAAATTGTGGTAGTTTTCTCCTTATTATACTCACAAGATAATCAACAACAAAATCCTTTACTCCAAACCTTAAATTTCAAACCTTAAGCAAATAGACAGGTGACATGATTTTCATCCCAAGAGCATCCACATTCAAATTGTATTGATAGATAATAAATGATGGAAAGGAGAGGACACACATGATGATTGTTAAATTTGGTGCATTTCTTTGACCATTATAAGGAAAAGTTGAGGAGAATTCAATGAAACACAAATGTAGCAAACATCGTCATTGAAAAGAAAACACAATGACAAAAAATGTAAAAAACCTTTCAAGGAAATTCAATGCATTTCTCAGTCATGTTTTTTTATGAAATCTAACATTTCAAATTATAAATGAACATTCTTCCATTTGGGGTAGATCCTAATTTGATTAGGAAGGGGACTTTCCACTTTTGTAAGGTTTTTACACAACTACAAAAGTGGGGTGCAATTCATTAACCTAAATCACTATGGACCTTAAAAGTAAAATAAGTTAATTGCATTTTACTAATTTCCCCTTGATGAAAGTTATTTCACTATAATATCACTATGTAAACATCATCTTTCATTACTAGTTAACATAATTCACTATTATAATTTACTGTAGTAAATAGGTTTGTTTCTATGTTTTTTAAAATATTTTTATATATGCTATTTTATGATATACCCTATATTATTTTAAGCTACTTTAGTTATTCTAACTTATACCTTATGTTATTATAAATTATTATACATTATTTTATCTTAAGGTATCTTAACTAACTTATTATAAACTTTTAAGTTATTCTAAATTAAATTATTCAACTAACCTTAGGCTATACCTTAGGTTATTTCATCTTAAGTTAATGTATGTTATTTCAAGTTATACTTTAAGTTATTCAAAGTCATTCTACTTTATGTTATTGTGAATTATTTTATCTTAAGTATAATAACTTTAAATAATTTAAAATATTTTACAATATAATAACTACCAATAACCTATGATATTATAACATAGAATATCCAACAATAATTTATAATAGAATAATCACCAATAATCGTAATATAACATATCATAATCAACAATAACTTATAATACAATAATCACCAATAACCATTAATAAAATAACCACAAATAGCCACCAATAGAATAGCCATCAATAATCATTAATAAAATAACAATTAATAGCCACCAATAGAATAGCCATCAATAACCATCAATAAAATAACCACCTATGGTTTACAATGGAATAACCATTAATAAAATAGCCACTGATAACCATTAATAGAATAACCACCAATAGTCATTACAATAATCGCAACCAATAACCATTAATAAAATAGCAACCAATATCCATTAATAAAATAACAACCAATATTCATTAATAAAATAACCACCAATATTCATTAATAAAATAACCACCAATAGCCATTAATAGAATAACCATTAATAACCACCAATAGCCCCAATAAAAAAATAATCAATAGCCATATATTAGAGTTGCTTAGGATTGCCAAAAATAATCTAAGGTGAAATAACCTTCAATAACCAAAAGTAACCAATAATAGCTTCACATAATTGAAAATAGCCTAAAATGAAATAACTTAGAATAGTCAAAAATAATTTATAATAGTTGTAAGTAGCCTAAAGTGAAATGATTTACAATAGTAAAAAATCATAGAATTGCCAAAAATAACTTACAATGGCCAAAAATAACTTAAGGTGAAATAAGTTAAAATAACCAAAAGTAGTGTGAGGTGAAATAACCAAAAATAACCAAAAAAATTTGAAAATAGCCATAAATAATGTAGGGTGAAATAATTTAGACTAATGAAAAAATTCATATAATGATTGAAAGTAACTTAACATACGTAATATTATTATATTAACAAAAATCTTATCCATTTATTAAACCTTTTTTTTTCAAAAGAATGGTCATTCAAATGTTATTGAATAATGATATTCAACTTATTTTTTGTTCAAATGATTTTACACTTTAAAAAGGAAATAAATGTACATTATTGAATTTTTTTTAAAAGTAAACTCGAATCATTTCATTTGAACAAAATCTCAATAAGATATGAATTTTCAAAGTTTATGTTTTTATAATGTTTAAAATGAAGTATTTGATAAATAAAATGTAATGTAACATATTATCACAACAAATGGGGTGGCTTGATGGTAGCGGTGTTTGTTTCCATTCTAAAGGTCAAAGGATCAAACGTCATAAGTGGTGTTGTTTATGGTCAACAATGGTAAGTTGACTGAATATCTTTTTATTTAGTTCCCTAGAATAGGTGCCTAGGTTGACTACATGGCCCACCTACATAGGTTAGGTTTTTAACCTAACCTAGGTAGTGACATGTGTCAATAAATCATAGGATGAAAATCATGAAATCATCAATTAATATTATATATTAAATAATTTAATTTTAATTGATTTCCGTGTTGGCTAGTTAATTAACTAGCAAGTGAATGGCTTGGTAAATTTGTATATCATTTGAGAGTAACCTTGTTTCACTAGGTACTAATGAAACAATTCATTGTCCGTAGCAATTGTTCCCCATTGGTGTAATGTTAGAATTTGAAAAGTTTTTAAAGTGATGAGTTTGGACATATTTTTAAATTTGTTTGTTCTTTTTAGAATTTCCCTGTTCCAAGTTTCTTGCATAAAGTAAAGCCCTAGGATAAGGACAACTTCAAAATAAGGGGTCTAGGATGAAACGATAACCAAGTCCAAGCCCCCATTTTGGGAATATTCCCCACCCATGGGCTCTACTTACCATAAAACATGAAGCAAAATTTATCATGAACCAAATATATATAGGTCATGAAGCATAGGAGTGAAAGGGATATTATGCCTACTTTTAGGTGTAAGAAACCTCCCATTTTTTAGGAAGGAAATTGATGGGATATAAAGTACCCTCCAAATGCATTACAATTTTTCTCGAAATATTTTATGTAAATGTAAATGTCAAGTCTCACAAAACCACTAGGGTATAGAAAGAAGGTGATAAACTCCTCATGAATGTATATGAACAAAGGGTGTCAAACTCCCCATCAAATATATAAATGCCAAGTTTTGTGATAGGAATGTGGTCTCATACATAGGTAGGTAGGTAGGTACAACATAGATCTTTAGTCGAATGGGCAAAAGATGGAATCTTGTACATACATGAACAATTACAAGAGATGGGTCAGAATATTGCAATGGAGCCTCCAATTATGAATCGATTTATATGGAAATCAAATCAATCAAATTATTTTTTACAAAAGGATGAGGTTGTTATTATACTATTACAATTCTATAATTTTATTTCAATTTCCTATGAATTTTTTTTATGTTCAAAACCAAATGTTTAAACTTTGAATCTTGATTTTATAAATATATTGTTTTCTAGTAAAAATTGACATTAGGATGAAATGTTCTTTTATATTGATAATCCTTTTGTTTCCATTTCATGTGATAGGTGGTGGAAAATTTAGAAGGCATATCATTGAAAAAATGTGTCAATTTGCCTACATTGTCCCAAATAAGCTCAAAAGGATTTTGCAACCTTAGGTTAAGCTAACAGAAGCTTCACCAACTATAATGGAAAATTGCATCCAAGGGCGAAATTTGAATAAGGTTAAATGGTTGTGCCTCAAAAAATGCATGATTCGACAGTTGCCAAGTAATTTGTTTTCTTGTTTACAATTACGAGTACTTGATTTGGCACAATGCCAAAGTTTGGAAAACATTCCTTCATATATTGGCCAATTAAAGGCACTCCAAGAATTTGATTTGGTAGGGTGTGGGAGCTTGCAAAAATTGCCTACATCTATTGGCCAATTGAATGCACTCCAAGTGCTTCATTTGTCATGTTGTTCCAAGTTGAAAGAACTACCTTCATCTATTGGGCAATTGAATGCACTCCAAAAGCTTGATTTGAATGGGTGTTTTCAATTGAAATAATTACCTTAATCTATTGGCCAATTGAATGCACTCCAAAAGTTTGATTTGAAAGGGTGCTCCGAATTGAAAAAACTACCTTCATCTATTTGCCAATTGAATGCACTCCAAAAGTTTGATTTGTCAAGGTGTTCGAACTTGAAAAAACTACCTTCATTTACTGGCCAATTGAATGCACTCCAAGAATTTGATTTATCAAGGTGTTCCAACTTGAAAGAATTACCCTCATCTATTGGCCAATTGATTACACTCCAAAAGTTTAATTTGTCAAAGTGTTCCAAGTTGAAAGAACTACCTTCATCTATTGGGCAATTGAATGCACTCCAAAAGTTTGATTTGTCATGGTGTTCCTGTTATGGACCGGCTACAAACAAGTGGAGAATTACAAGACAAGACAAGTTTTATTGATCCATCAACTGGTGTTGATTTGTTGAAGAGCTGTTCCCCAAACTATCTCCTTTTATAACCCTGAACCATACTAGTCCCAAAATACCCTAGGCCATGATATTGCTAAAAGTATCCCAAAATATCCTTGGCCATGATATTGCCAAAAGTATCCCCAAAATATCCTAGGCCATGATATTGCCTAAAGTATCCCAAAATATCCTAGGCCATGACATTATCCTCTCTTCAAGCGACATCTTCCAAATGGAGCCAGTTTGTTAGGATACCGTTGGTGAAACCGATTAACTAAGTCTTGGGCATGAACTAGGTTTCCAGCAGGCTCCTAAGTAGCTTCAGAAGGAGGATAACCTCGCCAAAAGACAAGGTATAGGAGCTTTCCACGAATCTTCTTGGAGTCCAAGACCTCCTGAACTTCAAACTCTTCTTGGCCTTCAATTTCGACTGGAACTGGGGGTTCTCGATGACGTTCTGGGATCGGGTTTTCATGATAGGGTTCAAGCAAGGAGACATGGAAAACATTGTGGATTTTGAACTAGGGTGGAAGCTCCAACTGGCAAGCCACTAAACCAACCAATTTGGCGATTTTGAAAGGTCCGAGGCGTTTGTAATCCAACTTGGCACATGGGCGAGTGGTAGCAATGTTTTTTCTGAGAAGCCAAACCTTGTCTCCAACCTTGAAGTTTGGATGGTCCTTGCGTCGGCGGTCTGCTTGCTTCTTTTGCCACTCATGTGTTAGCTTGAGTTCTGCCATAAGGTTCTGTTGAACCTGTCCAAGCCTCGTGGCCGTTTCTTCAGCCGAGGGGTTTACGGAGTCCCCAGGAATTACAAGGCTGAACCTGGGATGAAAACCGTAATTGGCAAAGAATGGACTGATCCCGGTCGATGCATGCGTTGTGTTGTTATAAGCAAACTCTGCTTGAGATAGTAGGTCCAGCCAGTCGTCCTGTTGGTAGTTCACAGTGCAGCGAAGGTATTGCTCGAATGTCTGGTTTGTCCGTTCGGTTTGTCCATCTGTCTCAGGGTGGAAAGCTGAAGATAACCGAATGTCAACTCCAAGAAGCTCGAATAAGCGACGCCAGAACTTGGATGCAAACTGAGGACCTCTGTCGGACACAATTTCCTCGGGGAGTCCATGCAGTCGGACGATCCCGTCCATAATTAACTGAGTTGTCTCTTCTGTCGTGATTGACTTGGAACAAGGGGTGAAATGGGCCATTTTGGTGAATCGATCGACCACAACCAGTATTGAATTCTTGGCTCTGACAGTAGGGAGGTCCGTGATG
>Ga0209208_10012796_pt1 | contig 10571 bp, 5 predicted proteins | sample S1TSphfallax_3_FD_187694 | JGI IMG/M metagenome (GOLD analysis project Ga0209208, IMG submission 187694) | Host-associated microbial communities from peat moss isolated from Minnesota, USA - S1T2_Fd - Sphagnum fallax MG (SPAdes) (version 2) | ecosystem: Host-associated > Plants > Peat moss >... | reverse complement strand
TAATTGTTATTGGACCCAAATGTGCAAACATAGTGATTTTTCATACTATTAAAATTAACATGGAGATTTTGAATTAACAAGTTTAAACAAAATTAAAATTTTCATTTTTAAGAGGATGAAAAATAGCTAGGTGTTTTGAAAAATAACCTGTGTTTTTCACTATAAGGTTTACAAGCTCAAAAGCTACAATCACATATATTCAACTTTTTACAATATGATGGATCATGAATTTATGTAACAAGGAATTAGAGTTGTCATCCCCATGACATGGACTTGAATGGGGTCTACATTTAACAATCATGCATGTAAAATGCTATAATGTAAAGTTTTATTAATTTTCCTATTGCAGAAATTTACAAAAAAGAAAAAAATTCAATAAAAAAATTTATACCAATGCATGAATTGGCCCATGAAAAATGATGTGACTCTTGCTTTCCATGTTCAATTTAAACCTTAATAGAGGCAATGGATTCACACTTTCCATATCATTTATTTTCACCATAACTAAAAATTCAACATTGTATCATATCCCATTGAATAGGCCTTGTTTCATTGTGTTTCATTTGCAGCCAAACATAGGCCTATTGTAAAAAACATCTGATTGGGAATGTAACTCCAAAGTAGGTTGCCTATGATACCATGTACTAGGCACCCACCTTCATAAAAATCATGGTTGAAAAAATGTTCCTCTTTGCCTTTAAGTAGAACAACCCAAGAAATGATTTGATGAAGGCAATTATTTTATGCCTTTGAAATGCATTGTTAAGAATTCAAGGTCATTTCATCCTTTGCATGGACCTAGCAACATTAACAAATAGTTGCAATCTCATCATGATTCGTAAAAACCAGGTGGTGCACAAGTCTCTTCAAGAATTGTAATCTTGCATTTTTCAAGCTTGAAGTCTTTTTAATACATATCGTGCCTTCTTTAACCTTTTACAAGATGAACATTTTGCCATTTCCTCATATTAGGCTTTTTCCATTGCCTAAAATAGTCTAAGAATGCATTTCCAATAGCAACCATTTGACAATGGCAATGTTTGTGGAAGTGGTGTTGTTGGATGTGGTGATTATTGCAAGAATGCTGCCAAAGGCATTCTTGTAACATGATGCATCACATTTGTTACCTTGTATATAGACATGCATTCATTGAGATGGAAGTGAGACAAATGAAAGTTTATAAATAGTTTTCAAAGCCCATGTAAGTCATATTTAAATTTTGAACACATAATTTGTAATGCATTGCTAGCCATATGCAACATCTTGTTCAAGACATATCCTTGGTTTCTAGCTTACCATCATTTTACATGGACAATTTAATAGATGATTTGCATAAGTTTCTATAATTATTTAATTTAATTTTTGGAAAACACCACCATATTTGTAATTTGTGAGCTAGAAAACATGGCGTTATACTATTAAAATAACCTTCCATATTTATAACAAGCCCCTTTGAACATGTAGGTGTGATTGAGTTACGTTGAACTATAAAATTAATTATGAAGTGTACCATAAGTGGATAATGCCCCTTTTAAATAATTTGAGCCATGGTGAGGCTTGTGAATTTTTGCATTACTAAAAATCAAGGGCTTTACACATCATTTTTTGGACAAAATATAATCATATTATTAGTCAAATTAAACATTAAACAAAACTGATTTGAATCAAATCATATTAATTGTTTAAGTCAAAAACTTGACTAAGTTTGTTTTGATTGAGTTTTTATTAATGTTTGTATTGATTCAATTATATGATGATGTGTAGGTGCCCATTCTACCGAGATGATTAAAACTATTAGTTGACATGACAATACTAATTCATTGTTTTAAAATTTAAATAATTAATAACTACTTCTTTTAAAGTTTTTTTTTTTGGATTGAATTATGAACAAGTGAAAAACACAATCACATTCAATTCGTGATTGTAATGCTCAATTTTTTTGGGGTTAATCATTGAAAGTTTGTTGAACCCATGATGGATTGTCATGATGATGTCATTCTCATGAAATGTGCAAAATGAGATTTGAATCTTCATGTTCTCAAGCACAATTCAAAGCTTTTAACATCTAACCACCATTTCAAATGGTGACAAAATATATTATCACAAAACATATGAACACACATTTTTTAAAATATTCCACATTATAATATTATCACATAATTAGGTTATTTCATAATAAAATTGATTACACATGTACATATTTAATATCACAATTTAATTTATTTTCATAATTACATTGAAATTTATGCCTTTTAATTTCAAATTTTAAAGTGTATTAAATCAATTTAAAATAGACTTAGTTTCAACTAATTTATTCAAAACTATAGTTAACTTAATTATATAATATTTAAAATTCAAAAAAGTTAAAGCATTGCATTATTTTTATATCTTGAGTTTGAAAAAAAAATCAAGTATAATAGTTCTATTTTATTTTATTCAAAAAATATCATGATGAAATGAATTTCACTTTTGAAATTATAAAATTCAAATTCAAACGTCCTTAATTTATTAATTGAATTAAAATTAATTATTTTTTTATTCCCAAATTAAATTCATTACATTACTTCAATTTTCACATGTACATTAGTTATGTTCTATTTTTATAAATAATCTTAAATATAAAATTTTAATTTGATCTTCCATTTTTTCACATGTCATTTTGTTATAATTTAAGCATTGTTGTTTATATCTCATAGTTCACATTAATATGTTTATGATTGTTTTTAGTCATGTGGGACATGTCATATTCCACATTAAAAATGTCTAGGATTATTTTTAGTCATGTACATAGTCCACATATGTATTGGATATTTCACATATATTGCATGTTCAATTTGACTATAATGTGATTTGAAATTAATCGAATCAAACACCTTTAATTTTTTATTTATTGAAAATAAATGTAATGAATAATTATAAACCAGGATGGTTGACTTCATAATCATTGTAATCAAACTATAAATGTTTAAGAACCTTGTATTTGTAATAATGTTATGAGCCAATGAAGTTAGTTTGGTTTAAAACTACTTTAATCATTTTTTGGTATGATTGCACATCTTAAATGGTTAACAAGAGTTTGATTTCAAGAATCAATTCACATTAGGTTTTATTTTGAAGCTTTCACCCCTCTTTGTTCAAATGTCATGATTTAAAGAATGTTTTTTACATTTTTTATATTGTTAAATTAAAATTAAAATTGGAAAATATTTTACCAATGATACCATTTAATAAAGCTAGGTTATATGTAAAAAAATTCCATGAGGCCCTTGATATTTTTTCAAATATTTTATTGGATTTCATGAGTCAATATTATGTAGTTTTTTACATTAACCATGTGTTTTTATGTTCATTTCTTCCAAATCAAAACATCACAAGAAATTTTTTAGATGCACATTTATTATATATTGTGTAACAAATCATTAGACGTTATGTCATCACAATTATGCATTAACATTTTTAATAATCCTACATCATTTCCTCAAATTTCACAGTTATAAAATCAATGTATTTTTATTATTTTCCACCATTACAAGCTATTTTCCATTCTAACCAATAGAAATAATTAATTAAAAACAATCACAGACACCTCTTTAAATAATAGGCATGAAAAGTTTGACATGCAACTTTGTAAAACTTACCCTTGGGGTGGTCACTCCTTGTATATTTTAGGAGGCACCTAAGGCAAAAGAATAATTTTTGAATGTTATGAAATAATGGCATATTTTTAGCATATTCTATGTATATACTAAATATATTCTCAAAATAAATTATTGACACCCTAATTACATTTAAATATATTATAATCTTTATTTTTTTTCATAAGTTATACCCTATATTTTTTTGCATGTGGTTTGTAATAAAATGGAAGTGACCTCCCCAACTATTTACCCACCCCTACCTAATGACTCATCATGTGATTCATCAAATGTGAACCAATACTTCCATAAATTCTCATTAATGGTTCTATGATTCATCTATGATGATTCACTTAAGTTTCTAGCCTCCAAATCTATAAGCTAAAATTCCAATTGTTGAGGATAGTTACCTTCATTACATCCAAATGAAGAGGCCCAAGCCCTTTTAAAGCCATATTAGTTGATCAATTGTCTCCCATAGAATGCGACAAAGTAAAGTTATCCCTAGATGGTGAAATTGTGGTTTCTGCATCAACTACACCATTCCACACATATATATGAGGCTTGATAATGGTTGATCCAAGGATTGTTTCATACTTGCTTAGGGCAACTAAAAACTTTTCATTTGTGGTGTCTTGTTTCTGTTTGTTTTTCTAAAATCTATAACAAAGGTCCATCTAGTTAGAATTTTTTTTTGCATGCTTAAAAAACCAATTGAACAAACATCCAATAGAAGAAATATGATCAAGATAACACACAAGAATCATTCTTTGATAAGATTACATTGATATGTCAAGCTTATTTGTTGAACTTGACTACAATTAGCTAGTTATCTTTACAGACATGTGCTATTTATTATTGCCTTTTGTTTTTAGGGGCAAGCTACTAAGAGACTTGTTGTTGATTTTTTTCTATGCATTTACTTGTTAAGCTTTATGTAAGCTAGTTCTTTTTTAATAAAATCATTTCATTTTCTTTAATGATCGTGTGCTTAGAAGCACAAGCACGTGCTTAGTATTGGTCTACATGATAGCACTTGTGGTGATTAGTAAGCTTTAAGCTACATGAATTCATTTGTTTTTTGTCAATTTGTGCATTTAAGATGGAGTCCTTAGTAAGTCAACAAGTTATGGGCCCACAAGGATTCACATTTGTAATCACCAAATTTGTAGGAAAAAACTTACATTTCCAAAAATTCAAGAGTCAAATGTTATTCAAAGACAAAAAAAACTTTGGAATGCAGTGTCAAGAACAAATGTCAAACTATTAGGTAATTTTGCAAAGTGGGAATAAAGAGACATGAAGGCCAAGACCATCATTGTCATGGGAATGCATGATTTTTTGCTTCAAAACGTGATTGGAGCGAAAACATCAAAAGAGACATGGGATTGTTTATTGAAAGTATATGAGATTAAAGGTCTAGTAAACAAATTGTTCTTGAGATGACAACTATTGTGTATAAAATGAGTCCCATAGACAACATGTTGGAACACATCAATAAAATAAAATCTATGGCTCAATAGCTTGAAGCCATTGGAGCTAAGGTTGAAAAAAATGATGTTTTGATGGTGTTGTTGTGTACTTTGCAAAAGTTTTACAATAATCTAATAGTAGCATTAGAATCATGATTTGACACTAATCTTGACATTGAGTTTGTGATAGCAAGGTTTCTTCATGAAGAATTAAAGATGAAGGAGAATGAATGTTCAATTGAAGGAGGACCAGCCTTGGTTTCATGCATATCCAAACCAACTACTAGAAATCTCTTAATTGATCAAAAAGCAACCATAAAAAAAAACTAGAAGAAAGATCTTTGTAATTACTACAAGAAACCTAGGCATTCACAAGGGACTACAAAAAGAAGTTTGTAGACTAAAGGCAAAATGACGACATTAAAAAAGTATAACTATTGTTGCAGAACAAACTTTCTTTACAACAACAAATGGTTCAAAGACAAAACATGGTACATCAATTCAGGAATGTTTCAACACCTCACATTTTAGAAAGATGTTTTTTTGACTACAAGATTTTTTTTTAAAAATCCATTTACATGGGTGACAATTTTGTCCAAGAGGCAATTGGAATGGGAAATGTTCATTTAAACAATGTGAAAGTGGGAGAGTGGGAAGATAAAGGTGTCTTGCACAAAGTGTTGCATGTTCCTAGTCTTGTTAAGAATTTTTTTTCAATTAGTAAAGCTATTGTTCAAAACTTCAAGGTAGAATTTCAATAGGAAAAATGGATCATTAGAAATGATGCTTGAAAATTTCTTGCAAAACTAGTAAATGAAAATAGGTTGTATAGATATTATGCTCACCAATATTAATTCATGAAAATGTTCAAGTTGCTTGAGAAAATGAGGATTTGACAAGTTGGCATGAAAGATTTGGCCATTTAGGTGAGCAAAATTTGAAGCTTCTTTTGTAGAAAAACCTAGCCATTGGAATGTGTGCTAAGATTGATTGCCAACTTGATTTTTGCATAGGTTGTGCTGTTGGTAAACAATGCAAGAGTCCATTCCAAGAAGGAGACCCCCAAAATTTCACCTTTCCTTTGGAATTAGTACACACATATTTGTGTGGCTTGATGAAAACAACTTTAGTGGGAGAAGCTAAGTATTTCATCATTTTCATGAATGACAGCACTAGAATGTTGTGAACTTATTTTTTGAAACAAAATCCAAAAGCCTCAGGGCAAAAGCATGGTTAGGTGTCTCAAACGTGGCATTTGAAAGTCCACAATCTAACATTATCGATTTTTTTTGTAGTTTTAACAATTATCAAACCATAAATCCTATAATTATCCCCTATGCTTTTAATCACAAATATTAATAAGCCAATCTATGAATATCTCTAAACATGTGATTGATAAAAAAAATCCATGTAAAAGATTAAAAAAATTAATGTGAAATAGACTCCCAAGGATAACATTTATAATAGTCACATCATTTTAAAATTTTAAAAATTAGAAAAATATATATTAGGAAAATTTCAATGCATTTCATTAATCAATTCTTCATTTGATGATGTTTTATTTTTAATTTTAATTTTGACACTACTTTGATGTATTTTTTGATTCCACATTTTTCATTTTCTCTACGTGACAAATGTAATGTTGTCATTTCAAAAGTCGATTACGAGTCCATAATCTTCTTAGAATTCATCCAAAATTTTTATGATGATTCCCATTAAAGTCTATGAAAACATGAATAATTAAAAATTTAGTAATGTTAATTTTGAACATGGCTTTAAATTTTACATTTGTATGTAATCGATAATAATTATAGGTGTGACAGTCCAAATAGTCCCCCTATTCGTGCTTTCACCCTTTGGCGGTCTTCAAAGAGTTCCAAGCCATGGTGGAAACTAGTTCAAGAAGGAAGATCAAAGCCATCCAAGGTGACAATGGTGGTGAGTTCATTTGTAAAACTTTGAAGGATCACTACACCATACAACTTGCAGTTCAACAGTGTTGTAGAAAGGTTGAACTAAACTTTGGTTGAGATGGTTAGGTGCATGTTCCACATTAAAAAATAGCTTGTAGCTTGTGGGCAAAAGTAGTATCAATAGCTACCTATTTAAATATAGGAGTCCCAACAATTGCATGGAAGACATAACTCCATTAGTAAAAGCTTGGAACAAAGAAAAACTAAATGTTGCACATATCAAAGTTTTTGGTAGCACTTGTTGCGTTTGTCCATAAACCACAGGAACATAGGTCGAAATTGGATAGTAAAAATATTCAAGGCATTTTGTGGGTTATGATGACAAGTCATATAGAGTGTGGATGCTAGTTGAAAAAAGGTTGTGCATCAGAAGTGTTTCGATGTTTGGAAGCCCACCATTTCAAACCATGACCCAATTAAAAGATTTCACAAAAGAAACATATGGTGATGAAAATTAACAAATCAACAAGGACCCTCAATATTCTGAAGCCATTGTTGAGGATTTTCATTTTGAAATCACTACTGATGATCATGGCAATGAGGAATCACTAGAGCCAGTTGTGCAAGTCCATCACGTACCTACTAGGGAGCAAAAACTTCCAAAAAGGTTGGAAGATTTTGTGATTCTGGCAAAATTTGCAAACATTGTGAACTCATTGGAGGATCTAATGACTCTTATTGAAGCCCTAACTAAAGATGACGCACAAAATTGGAAGGTAGTTGTGGAAGAAAAAATTAGTTCTTTGAGAAAGAACAATGCATGGTTATTGTCAAAGCTTCTAGCAAATCGCAAAGCTATTGGCCGCAAGTGGGTGTTTTGAACTAAAAGGAATGCTCATGGTCAAATTGTACATCACACGGTGAGATTTGTAGCTAAAGGTTACAAACAGAAACACAAAGTAAACTTTAATAATACATTTGTTCCGGTGGTGAAGTTCACTTCCATTAAGGTGTTATTGGCTATAGCTGCAATAAGAGATTTGGAAGTATACCAAATTGATTTCAAAAGTGCATTCTTGAATTGTGATTTTATGGGAAGTCTTTTTCATGGAATAACCTAATGGACAGGTTTAAGAAATGTAAGTAGAACTTGTTTGCAAGTTACAAAAATCTTTGTATGGGCTAAAATTTAGAGCTTAAGAGCTTGGTACTAGAAGCCAAAGAATTTTCTTGTAGATAATTATTTTAGTAGGTTGATGTTAGATCATGGACTTCCACATTGGCAAGCTATGAAGCGAATATTTAGATACTTGCAAGGTACTTAGAATTTTGCATTACGATATCTTGCAGATTCTTTCAAGAAAGATATTGGTGTACAATTGTATGGTTTTTGTGACTCAGATTTGGGAGGGAACATTGATACTAGGAGATCAACAATAGGTTACATCTTCCTTCTCGAAGGAAAAGTTGTTTCTTGGGCAAACAAAAAGCAAGCTATAATAGCCCTTTGCTTTATGGAGGTAAAATACATTGTTTCTACTCAAGCAATGAAAGGTGTTTTGTGATAAAAGGTTTCTTGGAGAAGTTGGGTATAAACATGAAAAATCAACTTTAATTTTTACCGACTCTCAAAGAAATTTAGTGTTGCTAAAAAATCCTATGCACCATTTGCGCAAAACACATAGATATTTAGTTCCATATTGTGAGGGAACATATATGTAACAATAACATTGAATTCCAATATTGTTTGACGAAGGAAATGACCCTTGATCTTCTTACCAAAGGAATGACTAGAAATCAATTTGAAACTTGGAGAAGCAAATTAGGATTAGTTCACTTTGAATAGAAAGCTAAACATCAGTGAGTGGGAGTGATAAGATTACAATGAACTACCAAGCTTATCTACTAAACTTGACTATAGTTGGCTAGTTCTCTCTAGAGTCATGTGTGGGAGTGATAAGATTACAATGAACTACCAAGCTTATCTACTAAACTTGACTATAGTTGGCTAGTTCTCTCTAGAGTCATGTGCTATTTCTTGCTGCACCTTGCTTTTAGGGGCCAATTGTTGAGAGACTTGCTGCTGATTTTTCTTTATGCATTTATTTGTTAAGCTTTATATAAGCTAGCTATTGTTCTATAAAATCATCTCATTTTCTCTAATGGTCACATGCCTAGTCAAACACAAGTGTGTGTTTAGTTTTACTCTGCACGATCAGCACCAATAGTGACTAGTAAGCTCTAAGCTAAATAACTTCATTTGTCTCTTGTAAGCTTTGCTGCCACAACTTGTGCATTCTAGATGGAGTCCTCTGTAAGTCAACATTCTTCACAATAATGAGGGTTCTAAACATCCAATGATGACCCCTGTCAGAAACCTAAATTGCACTTTTTGAACCTCTCAAATGCCTCTAAGAAGTGGAGGACATTGCTCCTCATTTTCCTATGTACAAACTCACAGGCTGATAGGCTTTCCATGACTCCTGAGAATATACCAGTGTTGTGCGTGTAAATGGTTTGGGACTTACATTCCATGTAAGTATAAGTCCCATTTTGAAATTCATTTACACTCCATGCAAGTGTATAATATTCATTTACATTCGTGTAAATGCAAGTGTAAATATAAAATACGAAACTTGTAAGTGTAAACATAAATATATTTATATAGTTTTACATGGTTCTATAAAACAATGTATATATGATTTTTACATGGCTATGTAAAACAATGTAAATAATGTGATTTTTACTTGAGGAGGGGAGATTTCATAATGTTTTTGATGACAAGCCAACTAAATGGCCCATTGCAAAAAAAAAACTATCAAAATATAATAAACCCACAACTAATTCATATAGCTTTGCAAGAAAGTATGGTCATTAAAGATATATAATAAAATTATCTGTAAAGTAAGGAAAACAACATTAGAACCCTGAGTTTGATCATAAATAGGGTGAAATTCAAACAAATAAAAACCTACCCAAAAAAAAGAAAAACATTAGCATTCAAGGGTGGGGGACCTCAGTTTTTGTAGTGACCTCAGTTTCATCTTGTCTTTCCTTTTTCTGTAGCGCCTCCATTGTTGCTGCATATATTTTCACTGCTCCTACTTGTAAAACTACTGTATTAGTCTTCAACCTTGTGCATTAAATGCTGATTTTCAGCATTTCATTCCCAGATTTAATAAAATTTTCTTACTTTATGGATACCCCCCAAAGAAGGGTTTGGAGTGAAGGAAGGCCCAAAGACAGGGTGACTTTACAAATAATTTTAGTATTTATACTTACACACCCCAAAACATTTACATGGGGCCATGTAAGTGTATTTGACAAATATTTACACTGGCTAAATGTAAGTGGAAAAATAAATAAATATATACACTGCAATAAGATTAGTTTAAGTGTAAAAAAATTTGAATGTGTAAGTGTAAATGATTTACACACTTACATGAGATTTACATGCCATATACATGGCTATTGACACTTATACACACAACACTGGAATATAGATATCATTAACAAGAAAGATCATAGTAATGGAGTACAAGAAGGCACTC
>Ga0209208_10012795_pt1 | contig 10571 bp, 10 predicted proteins | sample S1TSphfallax_3_FD_187694 | JGI IMG/M metagenome (GOLD analysis project Ga0209208, IMG submission 187694) | Host-associated microbial communities from peat moss isolated from Minnesota, USA - S1T2_Fd - Sphagnum fallax MG (SPAdes) (version 2) | ecosystem: Host-associated > Plants > Peat moss >... | reverse complement strand
ATAATATAATATAATATAATATATATATATATATAATTCAATGATCTTCCCCTTTGAAAATTCATACAACTAAAAATACCATTTGAGCAACATCATAAAACTCCACAAATTGACTCACAATTTGGCAATTTTTTATTGTTTATATCATAGTCAAGTGCAATGGTCCTACATGACATACATGGAAAGAAACAACAAATAACCCAACATGCTAGGATCAATGACTTAGAGAGATTACAATAAAAGTGGGCCAAAGAAATTTTTTGTAAAAAAAATCAGCTCAAATGTAATGAACCAATGACTAAGGTTTCATTGCAAAATTGAATTTCACTACCACAACATTAGTTAATACATAGATATTAATTGGTGATAATCCCACAATTTGTGACTTATTAACCCTTTCTCTCCCACACATCATTAGTCCTTTCAAAGGACTTCAAGCTCAACCTGACATTAGCCCATAGAGAACTATGGTTAAGAGTGGGTGCCACCATTATAGCATTCATTAACCTTGCCACTACAATTGTATCACAAATTTGCAAACTAAATAAATAAATAAATAACTAAAACCCAAGGTTACCATAAAAAAGAATTCCTAAATTTTTTGCTATAGCATCACCAATTAACCTAGCATCCCGAGAGAGATTTAAATTGTGGTCCAAAGGGTTAATGATCCTTGACCTCGGTTACCCCTTTATCCTCTTTAGAGAGGTGGTTGAGAGGGAGATAACCCATGTTCTCAAGTTTTGAGCTCATCACATTTGCATCCATGTGGTCTACTAGTAAATTATAAGGTTATCACAAAATATGTGCATCTTGAATTTTTCCCCAAAAACCATAAGCTACCTTGCTACCATAGATTCATAGAAACCCTAATTTTATCCAATGTTAAGTGATTAAGATCCCCTCGAGGTTAGGTTTGGGTTGGCTTGGCTTGGCAGATTATTTGATTTTCTTGACCAAATTATATGACATAATCTTCCGGTAATGCCCATAAACTCATAGTAACTAATGTAGCCTATGCCATTGGCCCAAGTGTGAACACACTTTTCTTTATATCCTCAAAATTGAAAATTTTGTAAATTTGACAATGTGAACACATTGAGGGCTGAACTGATTTTTATTTTTCCTTCCAAACCCAGTTTTATTTTGCGATTTGTTTGAATTTCCAGCAACCAAAATCGACTAAAAAAAATTCAATATCTTCCATACCTTAGCTCTGAAAATTGTGAAATAAACTCTAATAAACTCTATTAGCTCACCAAGGGGCTTTCCATCAACACCAAGAACACTACAAAAATTCCAATAAAAGTTTTGACCCGACTCCTAGTGTAAAGCGGGCCTTATACTCCAAATAATCCAGTACACCAATGGAGATATTATTCTCAAAATGGACCATTTAAAACAGATTCTACCAATGAGTGGCAAGTATGGTAGTATATCATGACCCAAAAAAAAAAAGAAAGAGTATTTTTCACCACTATAAAAATCATGAATTTTTCTTATCCATTACATGACATAATATCTCAAATTATTAATATATTTTCATTTCTTCCTTCAATTTCAAAACAAAATTATTATTCCATGATTATGCAGATTTTCCAAGAAATCAATTTCACTTCCATTAATTTTATGGGATTCAATTTTCACCTTTGAAAACATCAAAAATAATAATTTTGTATCAAATATATTAAGAAATCCAAGTAAACATATCAATTTCAAAAAATAATATATAAAGAGGATTATCCTTTTATTCAAAAACTCAATTACACCAAAGAATCAATATCTTGTCTCTAGAATTGAATTATAAAATAATATATGAAAGATACATGGATTTTACCATTCATTTTTAAAGTATTAAAAATTTAATAAATACAATTTTGGGCTATTGATAATCACACCTTTTTTCAAATTAAATTATTTCATCACTCTAGTACCAATTATCCTTTTAAGGTGGTAATAAATTCATGAATGCAATTTGAAATGTAGGCCAACCTTTGAAATTGGGAAAGTCGATTCCAAGTTCAATTCTTTAAAAAATTTAAATCCAATTTTGATTCTAAAAGATGAAACCCAAAATTGGTTTTGTTTGTACTATCTAAAACCAAATTTGATATTTCAAACCCACCAAACACTAGTAAAAGCCTTGATCCCATATGCTTGACTATTATAATATCTTTTTAGGTTTGGCAATAATTAGATTATTTTTAAAATGTCAAATTTTTGAATTTTATTTATTATAAATTCTAATTTTAAAAAATTACAAATGAGGGAAAAATTTTAAAGTTTGGTCTCATTATGTTACAAGTTTAGAGTCTAAGAATCTGCCAAAGAAGCTATCTATATTTATTGTCTAAATTCCATAAATTATGATTTCTATTATTAAAGAAAATTTGAAAAATAAAATAATTATTCAACACCCAATTGCCAAACCTAAAAAAGTGCTACACTATCTAGAGATATGTTCATATAACCTTCACCTTGTCTTTTATGATGGGTTGAACCCATGGGTGGGCGACATTTCCAAAATGTAAAATGGACTCTACTACCCATTTGCCCTAGCCCCTTGTTTTGTGAATGACACCACCATGGAACATATAGTTGAGTCTAGCTTGGCATTTTGGGAATGACTTTCACCTCCGGGCTTTACTTTACACATGTTAGAAACCTTCACATGAAGAAATGTAACGTGAAAATGTGTTGGCACCAAAGTTTCCTCCACTTTATTTATTGTACAATTTTTTTCTCAACAATCACTCCAAAACATTCAATGAATTATTCAAGTACACATGTACAATAATTATACAATACCTTGTCATGTAATTCATATACAATAGTTATACAATATTCAATTGTTATCGTTGAATGTTTTCAATTATCATGTATATTATTGTATATGAATTATCTTGTATATTTATCAATCATATAATTCTTGAATATAAAAGTCAACCTTATCACTTTGGAATGATTTCTTTTATAGACTAAAAATAATGAAAATATTGACTAGGATGATGTGGCAAATTGTGATTGGTTATAAAAAGTGATGAATTATCCATGATTTTTTTTATAATGGTAAAAAAAATTAATTGATAATAGTATATAATATTATTATGTAAAGGTGTATATAATTATTGTACATGATTATGTCATTTTGAAAATATTTTAAAATTTCTAATGAAAAAATAATGGAAGCATTAATTTAAATGATTTATGATTGTCTTTAAATAATCTAAATTCATTAGACTTAATCTAAATTATTTCACATGTTTTTATAATATATTACAAATATTGTCATATAAAGAGATTAAAAATTTGACAAAATTTAACATTAAAATATGAAATATTCATTATATTTGTTGTGGCTCCTATTAATGTGATTACACCTGCTAATCTCATGTCGCACTTACTTGGAGGTTACATTTAAATAAAATGTATATTTTGAATTGATTTTAACTTTGAAATTTGTTGTCTTGCCCATTGCCCAAGTTCATTTGTCCATGTGATTATACTATCCATAAGTGATAGCCTTGATTAGGGGTGGAACCTACCTTTTGATGTGTGGTCTTAGGTGGATTGGGTCCCATTTTGTGTAACATAAGCCCTATGGTGGGGATAAGAGGCCTAGGATGAGATGGTAGTTGAGTTTGGCTTCAAATCTCATCTATGTAAAATTACCCATTGTAAAATATGAGGCTATACATAGATAGATCACAAGGTGATAGGATTTGGAGACACCCTATGCTTACAAGAAGCTCCTTACATTACACTTACATTTTTCACAAATATGAGGTGCCCTTCTACTCTATAACCAGATCTAGCTAATCTTGTTGTTAATGATCACCACTTGGGCAACAACACACAACTGAAAGAAAATGAAAAAAGAAAAGAAATTGATTGACCTATGAAATATGCTTTGTAAAAGGTCCAAAATGAATATAGAAGATGTAATTGTTTCCAATGCATCCATTTGTAAGTAGAGTTTCACATCAAATGGGGTTATATTAGTGATAGGAATTCCACCTTAGTTGTTAGAACCACAACATCCTTTTTTTTCTTAAAAACCTTTCACTCAATAGACTCATTTGGCTATAGTCGTAGAAATGCCCAATGCAAAAAATAATTTCACCATTCTATATCTGTGTGTTTGTAAGTAGTGGAAGTGAAAACGTTGATAGGAACAAATATTCTAGTTTTATTGTCATTTTGGTATTATTAAAAAAAATCAATTTTAATACATACAGTGTGTTTTCAAAATGTAAACTTCCAAACTCTAGAAATTAGCAAAACAACTTGCAAAACAATTGTGCCAAAACTAAAACTTGTGTGGAAGTTTGTCAAATTTTTGCAAAAAAATAAAGGAAAATTTTAAATTCACACCTTTTTTGGTTAAATTCACACCCTTTCTTCGCGCATCCAATTATATGCAGATTAAATTTGAGTGTGTCTGCCCCACCCCCCTAATTTTATTAATAAAATTATGATATATTTGGAAAAAATTGTATAATATAAATTCCTAAGAATTCCTAAGTCAAATGAACATCAGGGGGGTGGGGCAGACACACTCAAATTTAATCTGCATATAATCGGACGCGCGAAGAAACACACGAAGAAAGGGTGTGAATTTAACCCAAAAAAGGTGTGAATTTAAAATTCTCCAAAATAAAAAACCTATAATAATTGGTGATTTTTCTTTTAAAATAGTTCAGTTTTGGAAAAGAAAAATGATTCCATTCTACTTTTTGAAGTAAAAGGGGGAAAATTTGCCAAAAGTTAAATGAATGCTATACAAACATAGGGGTGAAGGATTTATTTTTTGCTGTGCACCTGATAGAGAAGTGTGTAATAAATATGATCTGACTTTTGTTCTTTGCCAGTCATAATGATTGGTCCAGGTGGTTTGCTATTAGTAAGTACCTAGCAGTGTTTTCCTGATGATGGTGTTATGGTGTCGAGCATCCCTAAGCAGACGTCTTAACTGCCACCGGCATTATTATTTAAACTGTAGCCAGCAGGCGGAAAAGTGGCGACACCCTCCCAAAGAAACAGTTTTCTTGTTCCTTTGATGCGGTTTTTTTTTTCTCAAATTTCAACTTTTGCACCAATAGGAATGCTTGATTTAGGTTGAAGAACATTGGCCCTGACTCCTTGTGTAAAGCGGACCTTTGTTGTATGGGTGAGATTGCCAAAAAAAAAAAAAGCAAATAACAAAAACTTGGATGTGAGAAGGCCCCACACTGAGCACAGAAAGAACGTTGGATGAAAAGTTTTTCGCTTACAACGAGTGTAAATAAGTTCTCTACTTAACTTAAGAACAGAGCTTGCCTAAAAACCATTTCCACGCACAACACTTAGCCTCCAGTCGCCACTTTGCTGCCGCTCGCTGCCCTACCGCCTTCCTAGAAGCGTCGACAATGAGTGGGCCGCGGAGGCTTCACCCTGCCGCTCGCGGCCCTACACCCTCCTTCAACCGTCGACAACAATCTGTCGCGCGGGCCAACATGGGCGGCCTCCCTCCCTCTCTCCCATCGCGCTTCTGTCTCTTTCCACCAAATCCATCGCGCGCGAGGGGGTTGGAGAAAATCGTCAAAACACAATGGAATGATGAAGTACATGCCAACTTTGCAAGCAATCGACGTTGAAAAATTTGTCGTGTGCCCAATATTCGGTCAGCGCCGCACCCTTCTTCTTCTTCAGTTGCATTGATTCAACCCAAGCAAACAACAAAGAATTCTCTTTTTTCCGACGCCAGTTTTGTTGCACGTCGTTCACGGTGGTGGACCGTGGGGGTATTGCTCTCTCTCTCTCTCTCTCTCTCTCTCTCTCTCTCTCTGTGTTTTCTGTTTGTCTCTGTGTTTGTTTTAGTGTTCGTTTTCTTCTTTGTAAAGATTGCGGACTCTCATCACATTTGATTCATAGATTAAATGATCCGACAGTAGAAGCTTTTGATTTATTGTTGTACTTTTTTATTCCAGTACCTTTGATTCTGAACGTTGCCTGAAGTAGACGCTCCCGAGCTTTTTCGGGCATTGGAATCTTTAGCAATCCAGGTGTGGCCACGGACGGACACTGATCACGGAGTCCTGCTGTTGTGGAAGTACTTGGCGCTCTTCTCTGTATAAGGATTGCAATTCTAAGCTCCTCATCTCTCGTTTTTGTTCAGGAATTTACTGCGTCGAGCTCCCGCGGACAAGCTGAAATCCAGCTCAATTCGTGCTGGGATCATGGGCCTACTGCTGCTTGTGTCGATGCTTTCTGTGCTGCTTTTGCAGCTTGTAGATCTGAGGGACACGACAGTTCTAGTGGAACCAACAACGGCCTTCATCCCTGCTGCAGCTCCATCCCCGTCTTCCGCCCCGCCTGCTCCAGCGCCGATACAGGTCTCACCCACTCCCGATTCGGGAGTGGGAACTATAGTCACACGCCAGCTTTTCGACGAGCTGTACCCAAACCGCAACAAGACCTTCTACACCTACGACGCCTTCATTGTAGCTGCCAAATCTTTCCCGACTTTCGGAAACCAAGGGTCCCACAAGGTACGGCTGAGGGAGATCGCCGCTTACAGTGCTCATGTGCAACAAGAAACCGCTGGTAACAAAATGTGATCAAAATCTCAAAACCCCCTTGAACTGGTTCTCCAATATATTCTTGCTCATCTAGATCTCATCAGAAAGCACAAGATCCTTCAACTGGGTGCAGAATTCGTCCACTAGATTTTCACTCTGTCTCTCTCTCTCTGTGCATGGATGCGCATGCTGCAAGCTCCGAATTCCAGTTAGTTTTTCCTCGCAATATTTCTGGAATTTGAATCCTTGCAAATCTTCATAATCGGTTTGTACTAGTTCTGATCTTTTTGTTGCTTTTCTTGCTGCTGGAATGAATGATTTGGTTTAGCAATTTGACGAGGCCATAATTCATGAATTGTGTGTGTGCAGGTCTGTTCTATGTGGAAGAGATTGATCAATCCTTCAACTATTGTGACAACACCAGCACCGAATACCCTTGTGCTCCTGGCCAAAGCTACTTCGGCCGAGGCCCACTCCAACTCTCCTGGTAAAGAATCACACACCCATGAACCTGCAGCTCTCCAATCTTGTCCTCATCTTCCTCTCTCTCTCTCTCTATCCTTCCCTTCCTCCCTCCCTTCCATCTCCTTCCTTCCTATGTCCCTCCCTGCCTCCCTCCCTCAGTGTTTTTTCTGTTAATTTTGTGATTTAGCCAAAGTGGCGATGATCCATAGGAAGATTTAGCTAAATTAGGTAACAAGTTAAATGTGAAAATAAGTTTTTAAACGTCCTTCTATATTTTTGGCTACCTACTAGAACCACCATCTATTGAAATCTGGCGATTTTCATAAATTTTTGTTGAATTATGGCTATTGAAAAACACAAAGCCCACTTGATTCTAGCACTTTTATTTCTTAATACAGCCATTTGGCTATATATATATATATAGCCAGCGGGAAAAGAAAAACAAGGCCGGTCTCCATCTCTCCTCCTCCTCCTCCTCCTCCTTCTCGTCTCCATCCTTGCTCATCCTCATATCATCCTCATATCATCCTCATCTTCCTCCTCTTGGAGAAATTTGGTGCAATTGCAGGAAATGAAACCATTCATTTTTATTTAAATTTTAAAAAATAATAATTATCTGAAGCTGAAAATTAGATGAGTATGATAAGTGTTTATTTTAAATATATATAGTGTCTATAAATTTTCATTTTCATTTTCATTCTCAAATATCTATTTTTACTTAATATATTCTAGAGCCTAGGTAGGCCTCATTTTTTTTTATTAATTTTTTTGGTTGAATTTGCTTTCAAAGTAATAGAACTACTACTAACACCTTATTTTGAAGTGACATCAAGTTTTATAGAATTGTAAGTCACCTCTAGTGGATTGTTTTTGCCTCAAGAGATTGAAAAGCTTCAAACCAATATTTTTTGTCCAAAAAAATTGGGAAATTTTTGGAAATTTTTGATTTCCTAGTAAGAAATCCCACTAGTTTTTTTTTTGGGGGTTCATTTTGGAAAAATTAGCAAAATTTTCAATATCACAAAATTTGGAAAAAAAAATTAATAAATGCTTCAAACACACTAATAACATTTATTTTTGTTGGATCATTCTATTATACATTTTTTTTAAATCATGTTAGAAAAACCTTTGCCATTACTTTGATCCAAAATTATAATTGAATTGTATTTTTATAATTTTTTTTCTTTTTTTTGATTTTTTTTTTTTTTTTGTTTTTTCCGGGTGCAGGAACTACAACTATGGTCCAGCAAGTGCTGCTGTGGGTGCAAATATTTTGGCAGATCCGAACCTTGTTGCCGAAGATCCGGTTATCTCATTCAAGACCTCCTTTTGGTTTTGGACGACTCCGTCGGGCACCATCCCCTCCATACACGAAGTACTAGTCGGGGAATGGAAACCCACAAAGGCCGACATCAAAGCCGGTAGAAAACCGGGATTCGGGGTCACGATCGACATCATCAACGGAGCCGTCGAGTGCGGGACGGTCACTCCCCAGGCGCAAAACCGAATCCTTTATTTCAAACAATTTAGTAAATTCCTCAATGTTTCGACCGGTCCTAATCTTAGTTGTGCCAATATGCAGCCCTTTTGAATAATGGAGGGGGTTTTTTTTTTTTTTTTTTTTTTTTTTGGGCCCCGTTTGTGTGAATTTTTCACGCAAACTTGGAAAAATTATACCTTGCTTGTAAAATGACCATCTTTGTCCGCAACAATTACTCGTAAAGCACGAACAAAAAGACTCTGAAATGGAGGCTCTCAAAATACGCAAGACGCCTCCCAAAAAATCAAAACGCCCTCAACAAAATTTATTTAAAAAAAAAAAAACCGGAAGGCACACCGATGTCAACTACATGTCAGGTTCCAACTGGCAGAATTTGCAGAGCAGGAGTGTTTTACAGGGCCTGTTCTACGAATAAATTGCCTCATGTCAGGTTCCAACTGGCAGAATTTGCGAAGCGGGAGTATCTTACAAGGCCTGTTCTACGAATAAATTGCCTCATGTCAGGTTCCAACTGGCAGAATTTGCGGAGCGGGAGTGTTTTACAAGGCCTGTTCCACGAATAAATTGCCTCATGTCAGTTTCCAACTGGCAGAATTTGTGGATTGGGAGTGTTTTACAAGGCCTGTTCTACGAATAAATGGCCTCCTGTTTTAGCACAATTAATGTGTAGAATCTGCTCTCAAAATACATTACGGAATGAAATTTCTGTGAAATTTAAGGGGTATATATGTCACACTGTGGCCTTGCCATTTACATTAATTTTTTTTTTAAAAGGGTATCTTTATAAGGCAAAAGAAAGAAGAATTATGGAAACTCAAACTTATATTTCACCATGCAAAAAAGTATAATCTTCTTCCAAAAATCCTCTACAAGAAACCAAAATCCTTCAAGAGATTATTTATTATAACTCTTGGAACTAATCTCAAGTTTCAACACAAGCCAAGAATATCTACCATCTTTCCAAAATCCTCATACAAAAATAGACCTATTATTATCTATCTCAGGGCCCAAAATCTCTTTAAAGCTACTACTATGCTCTATGATGAATCGAAACACAATATCCTTTGCCTTGGTAGGCAAACCCAATAAAGGACTGGCAAGAAGAAGTATGGAATCATGCAGCAACCTATTGAGTTAGGTAGTGACCAGACCACCAAGCCACCATCCATATGAACAACCAGCTTTTATCATTGAAAAGGCAATGTGCTTTTGTACTAGTAATGCATTTTGTTGGTGAGAGTTTTAGATGATGGGTTTGGTGGCAGTGTCAGTCCAAAACGGTCTCATCGTCAGCTTCATCAGTTTCATCATCATCATCATCACAATGTGACTATAATTCTTTAATCCATGTATTCTTCTTATCCGCCTAACAATTGCCTCTAATAATGTAAGTAACTGTGACAAAGAAGTTTGTGTGACAAACATCATGCAATAGAGATGGGGTCGATTTGAAAATCATCGGTCTGGACATTGACATGTTACAAACTAAAAGCAAACTGTATGTTGGAAGGAACATTCTCTTAACCCTGACACACTTACACTTGCTCCCAAAACAAAGTGAGAATTTCGTGACAAACAACATGTGAGACAGATGTGGGGACAAATAAATCATCAATTCACAAGTCAATGAATTGCATTGGAAATTTGGGAAACAAAACTTCACTAGTGACTTATGTGATTGAACTGACAATACAACAACTGAGCTAACCACCCATGTTTGTTTAGCTATGGAACTAGACTGCACTGGGAAAAGGGTTTCTTGCCCACCCACCTTCCATCCCACATGTGAGTGTTGGTTTCACTCTCTGGCCCACACACACAACTTCTGAATTCAGCAGCTTGTGGCAGATTCTGAACTCCCCTATCACTTTGGAAACTTGTTTACACATAGTCATCATCCCATACGAAGAAACAAGTACTCCACAATCAGTGCATGAGTAGTATAACTGAGTTATAAAGAACAGGTACTCCAAATTCAGTACAGGAATACAATGAATGAGTACATGAGTACAGAATGTTTCAAAGCACATGAGTACCTAGTATGC
>Ga0209208_10012794_pt1 | contig 10571 bp, 10 predicted proteins | sample S1TSphfallax_3_FD_187694 | JGI IMG/M metagenome (GOLD analysis project Ga0209208, IMG submission 187694) | Host-associated microbial communities from peat moss isolated from Minnesota, USA - S1T2_Fd - Sphagnum fallax MG (SPAdes) (version 2) | ecosystem: Host-associated > Plants > Peat moss >... | reverse complement strand
AAACCCCCCCCCCCCCCACCTGATGTTCTTCCTGTACCATGTATTAACAAACTCCTCTGATCCAGAGGAGAGAAAAAAATTCTCCAACCCATTCAAATACAGCATCAAACAACATGAAACTAGTGATACCTTTTGCAAGTCAAAGCCCCCCCCGCCCCACTTCCCCTCTTTCAACAGAGTACATGAATTTAGTTATGTTTAAAGAGCCTTTTTTATTACTTTTTTACATACCTAGGTACTAGTCCTTTTTTTTTTTTGGCTGGCTAGATATAGCAAAAATTATATATTAAAAAAAATTTAATAGTGCTCAATCCTTTGCTTTTTGAGATTTTCAATAGCCAGAACTCGACCAAAATTTAAAGAAAAATCTCCAGATTTCTATTCATGGTTTCAAGTAAGGTGGCCAAAAACATAGAAGGATATGAATTCAGAGAATTTACTGTCATATTTAGCTTGTAGCCAAATTTTGGCTAAATCTTCCTGTAGATCATTTGCCATTTTGGATACAATACAAAATTGCCAAGAAAAAAGAAAAAAAGAAAAAAAAAAGCACACACACACACACACCCCTGAGTACTCATGAGGAGGTGGGAAAGCAAGCTTTGAAGAAGGGAAGGCAATTTCAACAGATTTGAGACAAACTTCTGATTAGATTTCAAGTTACGCCAGAGGGAGTTAGTGAACGAGTAAGTAGAAGAGATTGCTGCAGAGCCGACATTGAATGGTGCCCCCACTGACTACAAGTACGTTGAAAGCCACAGGAAGAAGTCAGTCAGTTAGGCCCCACTTTTTTCTGAAGCTCTGTGTAATTTGTGCAGATGCCACAACCCCACCTCCCCTCCCCCCCCCCCTCTCCTCAAAAGTGTGCAATATGCTGTCATCAGCTTTCTTGTCTCAAGACAAAGTTGTTGTTTCAAAAACTAACAAAGCTTTGTGTATGTAAGTAAGCCTATTATTATGTTCGGCAAAAACTAACAAAGCTTGTGTAAGTTAAGGATGATGTTTGGTGTGGATCCTACTCCTTTCCTGGGGGCGGTGTATCATGGCCACCTAAAAACCCCACCCTATAAAGGACTCACCGTGTTATAACCATGTAGGCTTTGTTTTTTTTTGGTCGTGTTAATGACGGTCCTGTTATAGGGCATACTTTTTTGTTCCTCTACAAAAAAAACCAACATTTCTTCTTTTTCAAAACCTTCCCACAATTTGAAAAAACCCACCCAATCTTGACAGCATGCAATTTCTTCTTTTTCAAAACCTTCCCACAATTTGAAAAAAACCCACCCAATCTTGACAATGGCATGCAATGCGCTCGAACCAGGGCATTGCTCAAATGAGGGCCATCCCCCCTCAGTATTCATTGGTGGGCACTTATTTATTGGGAAATTTTTGGAAATTCTTACTTTTCTAGTGTAAATTTTATGAAAATTTCTTTTTTTGGGGTTAAATTTAGTTTGAGATCAAATAAATTTAGGGGGAAAAAAAAAACACTGGGAGAAGGGTGCTGGGGAGGGGGGGGGAGGGAGAAAGAAAGAGAATAATATAATAGTAATAAAGAAAGAAATAAACCTAATAATAAAGAGAGAAAGGTAAGAAGGAAGGAAGGAAGGAAGAAAGAAGAACCACAAGTAATGTGTGTGTGCTAATTGATGAGGTGTAGCTAGCAAAGAAATAGGTAGGTAGGTAGGTAGATAATATCACAAAGAGTAGCTACCTAGCTACCTATTTTGCGGGTGCTGTGGCGGGAAGCTGTAGGCAGCAACGACGCAGACGACGATTGGGCGAAAGGCCCAATGCGGGACCCGCTATCTAAGGCACACAACTACCCACGTCGACGGCAAGCGCGGCACTGGTCTGAAAGCCCGGAACAAGTAGAGACTGTAGACACACAACCTCACAAGGATATTTTTTTTGGCCCCATCACAGCTTCCTACCTACCTACCTACCTACCTACCTACCAACCATGCCATGCCCTGCCCCCCGCCCAACACACCATTGCCTGGCACCCATGCATCCATTGCTGTTGTTGCACCATGCACCACCATTCATCTCACATCCCACTCTCTACGGCCATGCCCAATTGCACTCTCGGCCATGTCCATTTCCACCCCTACCCTTAGCCATTGCCCTGCAAGATGCTTGCTGGCTTGCTGGCTGGCTGGCTGGCTTCCCCTAGGCTGCTACTGCTGCTGCTGAGCAGCAGCATTACTTATTAGCCCTTGAGAGTATGTGTGTGTGCTCTTATCTTTCTATTGCTGGTTGGTTGCACAACAACCCACCACTTTTGGTGTGAATTTTTTTTTTGGGGTTGCAATCTAGGAGCTATAGCAGGTACTAGTGTGGTACTACTACACTGCTGACGACTCTCTCTGCTGCTGCAGCAGCTTCTTCTGCAGCTACCAAGCTTCTTTTTTCTCCTCTACACTACTACTTGTTGTTGTTGTTGTTGCTGTCTTCTTAGACTATCTTTCTCTTTCTGGCTGGCTGGCGGCATAAGTTTGTTGGTAGTATTATAGGTAAGCCGTTTGTCTACTTTGCTTATGAGTTGTAGAGAGGCTTTGTTTGTTTTTTTTTAATTCCTGAATCTGGCTTCTCCTGTGGAGAGACAGAGGAGAAAGAGCCACTAAACAAGTCTGGATTTTTAGCTTTTTTGCCTTTTCATCTTTTCTTTGTGTGGTTTTGCTTTATCAGAAAAAGGCTTTGGGTGGGAAGTAGTAGGGAAGGAGGGAGGGTGGGGGCTTTTGTTTCGGAGTTTCTTTGTTTGGCTTCCTTTAGTCTCTCTGTCACCTTCTTTTTCGAAAAGACGTTGTTTGGTTTTGAATTTGGGGTCGTTTCTCTGCTTTCGGGTTTGGATATTCCTGTCAGATTTTCTTTTGTGAGTCAAAGCACTTGTGGTGGCTGCTGCTGCTCTGTTTTTGTTTTTGTTTTTGATTTACCTTTTCGAGGAAAGGAAGAAGTTAGATTGCTGTGATTTTTCATTCTTTTGCAGCGGAAGTGTTGGGCAACATACCCACTACACCCAGCATTCATGATTTGAGGGCCTCGGGTTTTCCATCTTCCATTTTGGGTTGCGACTTCTGAGCTTGGGTTGCCTAGATTACATGAACCATCCGTGATTCCTCATAGATTTCGAAGGCTTTCGCGGTTTTCAGCAGATCTGAGAAATTGGGTCGCTTTGCAAGATCCTAGCTCTGAAGTGATTTGCTGCTTTGGCTTATCTTTTCGGTTTGAATGGAAGCTCTTGTTGAGCTCAAGTATCGAAGAAGGCGTGGGTGTTGATCTCTCTCTCTCTCTCTCTCGTGGTTTTTACCGATTCTTCGAAGATTACTGCAATCTCCCCCAGATTTAGCAGTCATGCAGTTGTTGGTGAATCCGGATAGTGTTGACGCTGGAGGAGGAGGTCCGAATGAAGCGGCGGAGCAACAACTTGGGGGAGTTGCTGCTGGTTCTTCTCCCGCCTCCTCTCCAGCCGGTGAAGGAGTATCTGCCGGCGGTTCACCCGGAAGCGGAGGAACCAATCTCCGGGAGAAGCCAGCCAAAGTGATCCCTTGCCCTCGGTGTGAGTCCATGAACACCAAATTCTGCTACTTCAACAACTACAGCGTGAAGCAGCCTAGGTATTTTTGCAGGCAATGTCAGAGGTACTGGACAGTGGGTGGCACTTTGCGAAATGTGCCTGTGGGTGGTGGATCCAGGAAGAAGAGCCGGAACCAGAGATCAGAGCCGTATCTCAGATCGGCAGGAGCAACTCAATGCGTAGTTTCTGCCCCCTTAGGTTCAGGAGCTCTCTCCTCCTCTGGCAGCCCTCTGCTGCAGACTATGGGATTCCAGCAGATGCTAATGCAGGACGTCAATTTACCGTACATGGTTGGATATCAACTGCAAGAGCAGCAGCACTACCAGCAGTTGGAGCAGCATCAAAACCCTGGGCTCTTCTATCCTGTGATGAACAAAGCCTGCATGAGCCCACAAGAGGTTTCAGCCATGCATGCCATGTATGCTTCTCGAGGTGGTGACAATCTAGGTGCTGCTGCTCAGAGTCCTAACCCAATGCTCAATGTGAATGGCTCCTATCATTCCACTCCCAACAACATGGAGTTCATTCAAGGAGATTCCATGGGCCAGATGAACACCCAGTGGGGGAATTCGATGCCAGAGCACTTCCAAACTCAGTCAATTTGGAATGAATCTACCACGCACCAGAGTGGATCTCCAGGCCACAATGCAAGTGATGAGGAACACAACATAAGCAACACTCATGCAAAGTTATATGTGAAGGCAGAAGGCTACGAGCCAAGTAACATGCTGCTGCATTTTGGCTTGAACAACAAGCCCGCGCTTGAACCAGCATCCCTAACTCTGAATGGTTCATCTCCACCTCATGGTTCTAGCACCATAGAGGAAGAGGGTAGCACACCCACAAATGGGTACTCCACTAATGGGTATGAAGATGGAGATGCTGTTTCCTCCATGTGGCCTGACTTGGAATTCTTCCACTAAGATTTGTACCTGAGCTCAAAGATCTCTGCTTGCACTGCATTGATTCTTCTTGCAGTGGGTTCTTTCTGTGGTCTACACACTAAATAGTGTGATTAATTTTTCTATAGTATCCTGCCTTGTGTATACTATCTGTACAGGGTCTCTCCACAAGTCAGGTGCATTTGGATTCCGTTACGGATTGTGAATAGAGGTGAGGTTTTTTTTATCTTTCTTTAGTGTTGCCTTGTACCTTGTATCTATCTTATCAAAAGGTGGTGATGATAAGCACAAATTGTTCTGCTTTGGGATTGGGATCCATACCCTTTGTGTTTAGGGGACTGGGGTACAAGCTGCTGCTGCCATGTCCCTTATGGGATCCATCCCAGGTTTGCAAGGATGGCCGTTGGCTTCATGCCTCCTCAACCAATGGTTGATAAATTTTACTACAGATTGGGAAGTTCACACCGGATGGACAACTTAGAGACTTAGTTCTGCTCCCCAGGGTAGAAATTAGTTTCCAGTTTATTGGTTCATAGCTGCTGTAGCTTCTGTTGTCTTCTGAATTGAAGGAGAAGCTAATTTTACAAACCATCATTCTAGACATGTTGGTCAGCAGGTGACAGCTTTTTTTACTATATCATGTTCTTCTGGACTGAATGATTTCATCTCTGCAAAATCTCATCTTGTCTTTTTGGATCAAGCAAAGAATCTTTAGTGTGCTAAGAACTAGAATTTTTGACTACTGTATATAACAAAGTGTTCAGGACTGTGGTGTTGTATTATAAACATAAGCCAGGTTTTGTGTGCCATGTGCAAACAGCTCAATTGTGTTGTCTTACTAGCTTCCACTTTAAGTTATATCCTGAGTAAATCCAGATTTCAATTTCATTCCATTCATGTGTCATGATTTATGTTGCTTAGACCACAAGAGTTTGTTCCTCAGGACTTAAATAATCCAAGTTGGAGAACAAAATGCAGTTGCAACATAGTCACATTTTCTCTGAGATGGTGTATCAGAAACAATCACTATCTAAACATCCTTAAAGGGAGCTGAATATCAGTAAAATCTTTACTCTGAGGTGGATGAGATCTGAATTGCACCACTCTTGCTCATGATACACCAGTTGATTATGACTGCTTGGTCACTATTCCAAAGGAGTTATCTTGTGACCTGCTGCGAAACACCAAAATCATTGCTCTGCTAGAGGATGATGCTGTAAGATCCTCTCTTGTGATAAAATCTGCACTACACCCACCATGAGGAATGATTGCTAACCCACTCACTCTGTTTTTCCTCATTAGAAATTTCTCCTGCTATTAAAGCAGGGAAATTGTTCCCTGATCCCAAGCCCTGAATTCAAATCCTGACCCTTTAGCCCAATCCTCAGGATGAATTCCCTTACCCTGTGTTGATATTCCTCAAACTGCTTCCCCTGATCCAAAGCCCTAAATTCAAATCCAGACTGCTTAGCCCAATCCATAGGATTAATTCTCTAATGCTTCCATGTAAACATCCCTTCAAAAGTGTCTGGTCAGATATTCATCTAGGACACAAGTTATTTCCTCCAAAGGAAACGAATCTTCAGTATGAATTCCCTTACCCTTCCATGTAGACATCCCTCAAGTATATGGCCAGATATTCATCTAGGGCAGAACTTCTTCCTCCATCTATGATTGGTTGCTTGACATTGAAGGACAACCAATGAAATTGAATCTCTAGCACAAGTTCAGATCAAACTTTGGGTGCAGTGAAATAAGGGACCCCCCAATTGCCTAGAAGATAGCAAAAAGGGCTGAATGACAATGAATCTCTAGCACAAATTTCAAGCTTGGAAAATCTGAGGTTGGATGTGACATAAGGACCCCCATTGCCTAGAAGATAGCAAAAGGGCTGAATGAAATTGAATCTCTGGCACAAATTTCAAGCTTGCAAAATTTGAGGTTTTGTATGTGGAAGGCACATGTGTGCAAAGCATGGAAGGAGAAATGACTCCAAGACAAAGTACAGTTCACTTAAGTTGTTTGCCAAATAAAATATGTGGGATTGTTCAGATAAATGAAATGGCTCCATATTGGAGTAGCTATAGTAGAGAGCCATGTAGCTTAGTGCCTCAATTCTCCCAAGGGAGCTTCTGCACATGCTACACAGTGTTCTCTCTCCTCCAAGCCTGCTGAAATTTAGTAGAAGTAGGTATTTTCTTTTATGTAGAGCAGAGCACCCTACATAACCATATGTGCTTAAGATATGTGGATTTACTTGATCTGGAATGTTCATCAAATTGTAGGTTTCAGCATTAATCTACCGATTGCCTGCAACCTGTAGTCTAATTTCTTCAGTGTTAGTGTACAAGGCTGTCAATTGTCCATAATTGCAAAACAGATGAAGAATGATACATGCAAAAGAAGTGATTACTAGATGGTTCAAGCAGGAATTATGTAAAACTTGAATCTCCCCAACCTAGTTCCCATTCAGATCACCTACACTGGTTGCTGAGATTCAAAAACAACTTATTCATGTGATGAATTCATGGGATACTGAAACACAAATGCCTCACTCTTGGTGCCTGCAAACTGGTACCATCAGGAACATGACAACTAACTGGGTAGTACCACTGGCATCCACAGCCAGAAACCGCAGACAGCTCATTCTGTGAAATTTCACAGTACATGTAAGAGGATCATGCCAGGATCATCCCATCGTCACTCACTAGAAAGAAATGGCTAATATTGAGCCCAGGAAAACACCGCATTAATATGAGTAAATGGTATTGCTGTCATCATCTTTCTATCTGTTGGATGTGGATTTCAAACTTCGAAAGTTGTACAGGACATGTCAGCAAGTGTCTAAAGGCAAAATGACACTTGCAAAAGTATCTTTTCCTTGAACAGAGCAATTGAGAAATAATTGGCACAGACCATACACCATACTTGTTATCATAGATTTTTAAATGTGGGGATATATTGCAAAGTTTTCTCCAAGAGCCCAGTAGTAACATGATAAGCATTCTCGGCTCCAGTTGATGTGATGTCCATATGCTGAATCTTTTCAACTTTTCCTCCAAGTTCTTCTCCAGATTTGCTTCTGTATATCCTAGTTCAACTGCCACTCCACCACTCTGTGCTCCTTCTTCACCACCTTTCTGAGGCAAGATGAACATATAAGGATGAATTGCTACTTATTTTGGTAAGAACGATCTCCTTTCTCTTTAGCACTGAGATACTGACTCTATTTGAAGGAGGTGATCCTACAAGGGGTGAAGTTGATGAGAGAGTACATAGATGTCTTTCCTGCATGTAGGGGTTTGCTCCTGTGTTTGAAGGTTCATCACTCTACACAGGCTTGAGTGATGGATTATTATGACAACCTTACAACCCTACAAACTGGTGCAGATAGGTAAAGCTTAATCTCACTGCTAATTGGCAGAGATAGAGATTCACCCCCTCTCTTCCTCTTGCCCTTTCTGTCTCTCTGCTCTTCACCAATTGATACTGTTCATGCTCAAGCTCCAAATATGGTCTATCATCCTCATGCTTCACTAGTGTCACTAGAGACAACCTCTCTTGTTTTCTCTTGCTGCTCCTAGCATGCATGTAACCCTCAATTTACAGCAGTTCACTCTTATTTGCTGAAGCTTGACCTGTTTCTTGCCACACAACAAGGTCTTTGGATTCATGAGCATGAACACTACCAACATCAATCATGCCAGAAGTAAGGTTCTCATGTGTATTTAGAAAAACCCTGTCTATTTTTTCTCTTAGTCCAAGGAGAACACAATCTGCTCCACTCCATCCACAATTCTTTAGATGGCATGGCATTCAAGTTCAGGTTATTGGAATACTTTCTTTGATTTCTTGGGCCTTTCCAATTCCATCATCCATGCTTCCATGGGATTTGCTTTGTGCTGTGCTCACCTCAACATAGATATTGTTGCATTTTGTGACCCTCGGTACAAGGTGCATATCATGATTCCTATGCTTCTTGTTAACTCTCATCTAAATGCCAACAGCAATGACCCATAGAGTTTCGCTTCCAGCACTCACTCACACATGCATCATACACATGGGGGGCACACTGCATTATGAGTTTTCTGCCTAAATGAGAAGCAATAGACTTTTGCTTATACCCATATATCACCCAAAGTTCATATTGCCCATCTCCTAATCCCTTGAAGAGATCTTGTATTCTTGACACACAAAATCAATATATAAGCTATATCATTCTTTCTGTGTGGCTAGAGCATCTAGAGTTTTGAACTGACCTGTTGTTATTCTTCAAGAGATGGAGATGTGAATGCACACAGAAGCTCCAACAAAATGATTACCAATCCTCCCATCAGCATTGAAATTACAATTTTCCATGTGGCCTCATCACAAAGGTCCTGCAATTTACTTTCCCTTCTTGAATAAGCAAAAGCTAAAACAGCAGTGGACTTCCATGGAGGAGAGAATTTGAGATATAGATTCATGCCTTCTTTCTCACAGCAAAAGGCAAAATCTCCACAAACACATGGGCAATCTAAGCAACACCATATGAAAAGCCCATGCCTTCATTTGCAAAATGTTAATCTATTAGAGTTTTGAGTACTATTGTTACCTTATGTGTCTTTTACTTTTGCATTAGCATTCAAGTACTTTGCAATAGTATCAATCAAGTAAAAGTTTGTGTACTTTTAATTCCATGTTGACATAAATCGTTGGTATTGTAATTGCAATGTAGGTAGAAGAATGATATAAGCACACATAAAAACAAACCAAAAAAAAGAAAAGTTTGTACAGTGTACACTGAAACTTTGTGTCATTCATGCTCTCTATTGAGTTTATAAGGATGTACTTGTACCAAAAAACTATGAGCAAATTTGAACTGAAGTACAAAGTAGATCAAAAGTAGATTTGAAAATGGATTCTTATTATTATTTGTTCAAATGTGCTTCAATACAAAATGTTCAATGAATAAGATATATACTAAAGTTAGTTGATAAATTGGACTTTATTTTTCATAAAGTCATTTGAATTGCAAATGTTTTTGTTTTGTTTTTATTCTATTTTTTCCAAAGCCACATATTTTTGAAATATCTAGGTGGGCTCTTGTTCATATGAGTTTTATTGGTTCATTAATTGTTACATAATCGTCACTTAATCAATTATGTTGCAATATAGGAATCTTGCCAATTTAACATTACAAGATGAACTTGTGTGGAGTGTTGTGTTCATCAAGAGTGAGTCACCTTACACACATTTACCCTATGGTTGTGAAGCATTTAATGTTATTGATCAAAAAATGTGAAACTAGCTAATTGACTCTAATGCTTGAAAGCATACATGACAAGAAACAATGTTGTATCCTCATATATTCTACTACAAAGAACTAAGTCCGGTAGTTGAAAACATTTGAAATTTGTAAATCTTCTTCAAGTTGGGAAAAAAAGATCTCAAATGTTTCATATGTGCCTAATCTTACCAAAAACTTATTGTTTGTTAATTATATATCAAAGCATGGGTATGTTCTTGAATTTATGACATTGAGTGTTTGGTCTCCGAAATCAAAGAGGAAATGATAGGATGTGGAGTTTGAAATAACACAAGCATAACATGTATAGATTCCTTATGAAGGATCCACATTTTTCAATGATTGCACAATAGAATGTCCAAACACAACCACGTTATATGGCCAACCTAACGCGAGCAAATTGTGCATCTTGATAATGTAGAATATCATAGTACCTTGGCAACTTCATTTTTGACACAACAAACTTATTTTACAACACCACAACTTTAACTTGAAAAATTTGAATTGTATTTTTATTTTGGTGAAATTAATTCACAAGAGAAGAATGGAAACTACAAAGTCAATTTTCCAATCTACTACACGTTTTCACTTCTATTGAGTTCATTAAATGTTTAGGACTTGAAGGTTTTGGGACTCCTTGATTTTTGTTGTGGTCGTTAGATACAATATCAATGCAAGAAACTACTTGACATGATGCTTTGGCTAACATATATGTTAAAAACATGTCATTTGACAATATGTTGGAACATTATAAAATTCAATACCATAAACTACTTGTTATGATTTATTAATAAATGGCTTTCAA
>Ga0209208_10012793_pt1 | contig 10571 bp, 9 predicted proteins | sample S1TSphfallax_3_FD_187694 | JGI IMG/M metagenome (GOLD analysis project Ga0209208, IMG submission 187694) | Host-associated microbial communities from peat moss isolated from Minnesota, USA - S1T2_Fd - Sphagnum fallax MG (SPAdes) (version 2) | ecosystem: Host-associated > Plants > Peat moss >... | reverse complement strand
GATATTTGCATGCCAATTGGTGTTGTAACATATATAGTTTATGATATACCAGTCAAGTAGGAGGGTCTCCAGCGTTGCTCAGTATGTGACCCTGCATAAATGTTCCTCACCCTGGTTATTTACTTCTTTCCAACTCCACCCATAAAACTAAAACTCTGTTTGCAAATAGGTGGAAGACTACTAATAGCAAAGCACCTGGACCAATCATTATGATCGCCAATCCGAAGCAGGGAGTATCAATTAGATCATATTTATTACACTCTTCTTTGGCAGGTGTTAGGCTTTGTTGTGTCTTTTACCAGCCTGCCAAACTATGCAAAAATGGTGAACCAAAACCATTTTGTGGAGCATGTTTTGACTTTTCTTCATCCAATTTCAATTTGCAGGGTCAAATACTTGTTTTAAGTGCAATCATATTTCAAAATACACACACACACACAATGTATTAGTGTATAGATATGTATGTACATGTGAATGTATAACTGGAATGTGTAATTGTAAGCATACAACCCTGTAAGACCATTTCAAGCCATGTAAAATAATATGAAACACAAATGAGGGACTAAATGAGTGTAAAACACGAGCCTTTATGACCCAACCCCTTTTCCTTTTATTTTTTAGTCCTCTTTGTTGAACTAGCTCCATTTTCATAATCGTCAGCTTCTTGTAGCTATTGCAATGTAGAACGTCCATCATTTCGCATGCACACATGAAGTAGGTTCTCCCCTCCTTTCATAATGCTACTGGTTTTTTTAGTCATGCTACTAGGTTTTCCACTATATGAAGGTTTATTTTGAACATCTAAATTTCCTTTCAATGTTACCTTGTGTAGGTCACAAGAGCTTCTTTCTTTCATCACTAAGTACATACCACATCCCAAACCCCTTTTACTTTCCTATGTTTGTTTTGTTGCTAATGAGAGGAGTCAAAGTTCTTCATAGTGATGGCCATCATTTATACATTGTTTAAAGCATGCCTTTGTTTATGCAAAGTCAATAAAGATTCTTCCAATTGCCATTCTTAATTTGTACAAATCTCAATGTTTATACTAAAACTCGTGGATGAAAAGGTTTAGGTGTCCCTAAATGTAAAAACAATTGGAAGCAAGGGGATATGAAATAGTTTTTCATTCAACAAATTGAAGTTGTTTTTTTTCATTTTTGATGTGTTTACATTTTGCTTTCACATCCATCATTTCAAGCACATCATGTGTAAATTAGAATCAAATTGTTATGAAGATAGAACAAAAAAAGATAAAATGAAATGTTCATATGCAAAAGGTATTATGGTCATTTTCTTGCAAATAAAGGTTTATAACAAAATGAGAGTATTGCACCTTTCACTACTACCATGCATGGAAGATTTCGGTTTGTAGAAAAATGAAAGCATTGTATTTCCTCTTGTCCTTGAAGATTATGGTTTGCAAAAAAATAGGGTATTGCACCTTTCATTACCATGGAAGATTGTGGTTCTAAAAAGATGAGAATATTGTATCTCCCATTATCATTGAAGATTTTGGTTTGTAGAAAAATGGGGGTAGTACACCTTCCACTACCATGGAAGATTGTGGTTTGCAAAAAAAAAGGATAAAATTATATCTCTCATTATCTTTGAAGGTTATGATTTGTGCAAGGATGAAGGTATTGCACACCTCCCATTACCATTGACAATTGTGATTTTCAAAACAAGAATTATAAGACAATCAAAACATCACCATCTACACTAGCAATATAAGGAAACGGAGGGGAACAACATGGAAGGGTGCTCACCCTAAACCTTGCCATGCAAGATGACAATGAAAACAGTTACAAAATGATCACAACAAAAAAGAGCCAAAAATGATAAAATAGGTAAGAAGCTCACTTGAAATTAGGTCATTGTTGGAATTTGCAACAATGCTAGGAGTTACAAGATGTGCACAATGTTGCCAATTTTAATTGCAAAAACCTTGATGAAAGCAAACAACATGAAGAAGCTTACAAAACTACAAAAAAGGGTCTTTGCAAATTGAGAAACTCATTCCTCCCCAGCTAACTCCCTTTTCTCTCCTACCTATTTTCTTTTAATGCATACCATGTGCCCTCTCCCCCTTTTCTTCCTTTCTTTCTTTGTTAAATAAGTTCCACTTCTGTGAACATTATTTTGAGACTCGTGAGAGAGAATAAAAAAATAATGTATATTCAAAATGTTTTGTATTTATTTGTTGATTCTCCCTTAGAGAATTTCCCCTAAAATTATTGCACCTACCAATGTCATTGAAGATTATGCTTCTTTATATAGATGAAGATATTGCATCATAATTACACTTGCATAGGCTTACACAACCAAAAATATACAAACAAAATCATGTAAATGTATTTTAAAAATACAACCATATACATCATAGAAGTGTAAATTTTGCATTTCAAATTCTATGCAATGGTTTAAGGGTAAAAACTTCAATGTGTAACTTGAATAAATGATTTAAAATTACATAGTTTTACATGGTTGCATTACATGGACATTTACACTTACACACAACAATGGCAAAAAGTTTAGGTTTGATAGTCACCATTTTACAGAGGCACATAACATGAGTAGAGAGTCTATATTCATGAGGACACAATTTTATAGCTACAAGATGAAAAGAAATTGAACTTTTGAAGTTTCATGCTAAAAGTGCTCGTTGGAAAGAAAATCACAAGATCAAAGCACACCAATCTCAATCAGACCTCACTTTGTATTCAGTGAAGAGAGCAGCATTCCTTAACACATAAATTTGTGACAATCTCCCATGCCTAGTGGTAGCCAGGGTTTCTCTCTTTCTCTCTTTCTTGCAACAAACAGTGTTCTTATAACAATTCCAGGATTCCAAAATCTGAAATGACTCCGGTGAGTAAACCTGAAGTATGTTGTGCATGGGTGAGAATCGGCACTGCACAACCTGTTGAATAGCTGTTCACTACCTTCACCTGTGTATCTAGACTAAGCATATTATTCATGACCAAACCCTCATTAGCATTACTTTAACAGTATACCGAACCAAATCCACACAGTTGCAAATAACCCATATCCACCTACTAAAGGTTCATAATTTCAAAAATGGTGTCTAGTTGACATTGGCAGTGACACCGGCCATGTGCTTGATCAAGTCCACCACTCGGGAGCTGCCCCCCATCAAACAGACATACATCAGCAAAATGTGTTTGTGAACAAGGAAAGGATCAAATGAAAAAGAAATTTAGTTGTAAAAATCCTGCACTTGATCATTGAATCACTAATTCAGGAGAAGGTGAAATACCTGTAACCCCACTCGTTGTCATACCATGATACTAGCTTTATGAAGTTTAAGTTCAATGCAATTCCTGCCTTAGCATCAAAGATGCTCGATCTGCAAAGTCCAAGAGTTGGAAACTTAGGATGGTCAAAGACTAGCACAAATCCTTCCAGCAATCATTAGTGACATGAGGGCACAATCATGAATAAACTGCCCAGAGCATCTACTTCAAGTGGAGGTAAACCTACCGGCTGTCACCCACAAAATCAGTTGACACAACATCATCTTCAGTGTAACCCAGGTAGCCAAACATAGGTCCTTCAGAAGCCGCTCTGTATAAATCATTTCAAACAATCATGGTCAAAAAATGATATTGCATTAACTCTTTGATGCTAAGACTACCTGCTCTCCTCTCCTGAAAGCTCAGACCTGAAGGCAGGCGTGAGGTGCATTATTTATGAGCAGATTGCGGTTCTTCATTTTCCTCAAACAAATATCTTCAGAATGTGATAGCTGTGACTTCACACTCCAGGCCAACACACCCACACACACACGGGTGTGTGCACAAACATATATTGGCATGATTAAATTTAACCTGAATAGAATTACAAGATGACAGAACAATAAGGTGCCAGATCCAAAGACATAACAGGAAAGGAGAAAGGAACACAACCAAGGAACCCAACCTTAACAGGAGAGAAGAGACTAAGGAGCAGTTTGAATGTCAATACAGTCACATGCATATTCTGAGACCCTCATATATGCTGGTGTGTATGGTGGTAATGACCAGCCACCTAACTTCAGAAACTCACATCAGCAATGGAGTTCAATGTCATGTATCACCTAATGTACTTAGTTTCTGGCACAAGATTGGTAGTAGTCATACCTCCAGACAAACAACATAGGAAAAACCAGATGCCAGCAATCAGAAAAGGATATTCGACACTTACTTCATGGCTGCTTTGATCTCATCGTAAGAAGCCCCTTTCTCAATTCGACAAGTCAGATCCACGACGGACACATTTGGAGTGGGAACACGGAAAGACATTCCTGTGAGCTTCCCATTTAGTTCTGGCAACACTTTGCCAACAGCCTGAAGAACAAAGCATTGAGTTCAGTGGGAGAAAAAAACAAAATGAGGCATCCCCTCCCATGATGTAACTTTTGACTAAAAAACAATTAGATGAAAATTGAATACTATATTGTAATAAAATCATTTCCAGGATGCATATCACTAGCCTGGTATCACAATTCCTTGTGCTAATTACACTTATGTATCACTTATGATGATTGAACACTCCTGATACTTCAGGACATAAGTTTGTATTGGAGTGTCTGAAAGTCCAGCATTGAGGTACATAGAAGGCACACAAGAAATGAGGACAAAGGTGAAGTCCAGCATTTCATCAAAACTTGCTTAGCTGCAGTTGTGACAAACTAGCAACGAGAGGCCACTGGAAGATTAAAGAAAGGGGAAGACAAATAGCAACCTTAGCAGCACCAGTTGAACTGGGAATGATGTTCTGGCTTGCACCTCTGCCTCCTCTCCAATCCTTCCCTGATGGCCCATCGACTGTCTTCTGGGTAGCTACACATGTTCACAGGTGGTATGAAAGTGAGGAAATCTGAGCAGTATAAGTAATCAGGATTAATCACCTAACCAGTCAAAGATTCTGCATTTGATGGAAATTTAAGTGCATGGATAAAGAACATATTGAAGCAATGCAGCATAGGAAGGAATGATCCAAGTAAAACAGACAGGCATCTATTGTTTAACTATAATCCCCTGGAAGGAGTTTGAGAAATAACATCAAAACTGTATGAATCAAACTTGGGAAGCAGTCTTTACCAGTGGTAGCATGGACAGTGGTCATGAGGCCCTCAATTATGCCAAAATTATCATGGACAACCTGCAACTCAAATAAAAAACCCTTCAGAATACTGGTACATTAATTGACTACACAGTACAAGGCCTTACGTCATGCTATGCATATCCATGGAACCAAGAGCTCATCAGTTACATGGCACCTTGGCAAGCGGAGCAAGACAGTTGGTCGTACAACTGGCATTGGAAACAATGTTCATTCCTGATTTGTATGATTCATGGTTCACCCCCATCACAAACATGGGAGCATCAGCAGATGGTGCTGAAATGACCACCTTCTTGGCTCCACCCTGAAAAAGCAAACCTACTTGTCAGGATGTAGGACGCACTGCCGATTTTCAGCAACACTATGTTTCTGCCTTTAGAGAATACCAAATTTTAAAAATCTTTGACAAAGTGGCGAATACAACCTTGAAATGGGCTTCTGCCTTGGCTGTTGTTGTGAAAACACCAGTGGATTCCACAATAAAGTCAGCACCAGCTGATCCCCATGGGATCTCAGAAGGGTCCCTGTGGGTCTTAAAAGGTCAGTAACTATCTTGGCTCCTTTGCAATAAAATTGCTCAAAGTAACCCCCTAAAGATCGAAGACCTAAGACTGACTGCAAAATCCAGTCCCGTGCTCCTTCACTCTCCTAGTGCTTATGAGTTTGATCTCTTTTGACACAGTACTTAAAATGCATCCAAACACTGTACCAACAAACATTAAAAGAGGAAATCTCAAGTCCTAGACATCTTCACCAGTGAACTGTGCATGCAGCATTAGAGCTTATACAAGACCTACACTGATCTTTGAAGAAAACCCTTTTGAACTTGCCCCTTCATGAGGTACTGAATTTGTTGGCCTTATCATAGATGTCACTTCATTCTAAGTTTACATGTCTATTACAGACCAAGGAAACTGAGACTGGAAGAGAACACCAAACTTGGATCATCCACAGAGAGACCTGTGAAGGGGAAAAAAACTTCCTAGCTACAAGGAGAGGTTGTTACCGAGATCCAAAGACCTTGATAGTCTGAGAGCCAATCTGAAGTGTTTTGTCATCAACTGCATGCACATCAACTTTTGCAATGCCATGTGTAGAATCATACTTGAACATATATGCCTGCATGCCAAAGGGGAGCCTGTCATGGATTGTATAGAATCCTCAATTTACAGTCACAGTCACAATTGATATGGAGTCCAAATTTACAAACACTAATGCCAAGGGTGATATCACTGTGCTGAGGATACAACATCTGATTTTTGGTCCAAAAACAGCATAGCTGGAGCACCAAGAAAACACTATATAGCGAAAGGCTGAAATGCTCACCATGTATTTGGAGTCAATGAACGGGTCATTTACAGCAACAACTTCAATGTCATCATGCTGAAGACAAATACGAAGGACAAGTCTCCCAATTCTTCCAAAGCCTGGCAAGATAGCACATTGCCTTGTGAGGGAAACCCATAAGGACTGCTTACAAATGACTTTCAGTGGAGAAGGAAATTGGCCCATGTGGACTGAGTGGACCCCTATTCAAGGTACCACAACTATTTTGGAACCAAGCAGTATAATTTGATACACAAATTTCCCACTAAACTATTTGAAAGGACTGAGAAGACTCACCATTGATTCCAACACGGATCTTGCCCTTGGTTTCTGACCCTGGGGTGCAAAAAAACAATCACCAGTCAAACATGAGCCTGCTTCATGTGGACAAGCATAACTGCCTATGCCCATCTACCTACAACACAACCCAGACACTGATATTGTTCAGAGTAAACCTGTACATACTTAGGGCTCAAAAGTTGAAAGATGTAGCTAATTCTAGTGACAGACTGACAACACAACTTCAGATAAGAATGACTGATGAGACAGAAAAACCTAAAACTTGAGCTTTGCCACCCATGTTCTCAGTATCATTAACACAGGTCATAGGAAAGTCTTACTTGCACGTGCAAGTGGAATCTCAGTGGCTGTTGCCCTCACTGCAACAGACCCCTTCTCATTCCTGATGAAATAAGCAATGGTTCAGAATAGATTCTAGCATGAAAATGATCACAAGGACAATTCACTTTTAGGCAAGTTTGAAACAACTTAACAGAGGCAGTACAATGCAGGGAATTGAAGAAGACTGACTGGAAATCCAGGACTTAATATGAAGGGAAAAAGCTCTACCTTGACACAGATGCAGTTCCTGTTTGCAAACACTTGGAGGACCCCAGGAATGAGTCATCAGCTGAAATAGTGAGACTCTTCCTCTGTCTAAAGGCCTGTGTACAAAAAACAGTGAGATTAACTCGAGTTCCATATTCACCAATTAAAACCACAGTTTGTTGGTTTGGAAGCTCAATCAAAGACTAATTTCATCACTTGGTACAAACTCCATGACTCTGAACATAGGCATGTATACTTCAAAATCCACTTAAAGAAATAAAAACTGGCACAAGATCAAGGAACCGGTGCGTAGGATTCAACACACTTCAAATCGCCACAGTCAATTCTATGGCTGAAGAAGTGCAAAAAATTCCTGCCTAAATTTGTCCAGATCCATGGAACACATGGATGCCTCGTTAAACCATGTATTCTCTCTGTCCACTTTGGAGGATTCAATTTCCAGATAGTTTGCATCTTTGAACTTCACAACAAATGTAGACATGAGAAATACAGGTCATACAAACTAAAATTCCTTACACTTCACAGTAAAAGCAGAGCATGACAAGGCACTAGTTCCACATACTATTTGCTTCGTTTGACAAGTAACAGACTCTCAGGTTGTGGATAAAAGGCACTTCCCGGCAAGGATTTAGTACTTACGTTGTTAGTGTGAGAAGAAGTAAACAGCAGGAAGGGCCAGGAACACAGGAGCTTTGATTGAACATACAGTGTGTAAACCAGAGACACTATAAGTAACTGCGTAATAGGAAAAGGAAAGCCCTACACAAGAAGTTGCGTGAGTGCGCGCTTCCACGCGTCCTTTCGAGCAGGTCTGGAGTGAGGCGGACCCGATGGAGGTCGCTGACTTGATCATCATTGAAGCGGCGGCCATTTTTCTGGTATTCAAACTTCCGAAAATATGCGATCTGCAATGCACAACGAGAGAAATAAGCTGTTGACAGACGTTCGGTGTTCGTTACATACAAAGAGTACAGCGTCGTGGTCAATAATCGGAGATGAACAGAGACTGAACGGATTTCGAATAAAAGCTGTTCGACTGCATGGGAAGCTAAGAGGGCTGGAAGGCCAGATGGCCTTTCTAGTGTTCCCAATCGATCATGCCCTTAACGGCATCGCAAGAAACGAGGGCGGCACATGCAACCAACGCTTCCTCCTAAGCTCCTCTTCGGCTACTACTATCAAAGAGAAGACGTAAAACATCCGTAGCTTCCGCCGGCTAACCCGATCGCCGTCCGGCCAGAGAGATTAAAACTCTGTGAAAGCCTAAACCAAGAAAGGAGAATGAAACATTTTTAAATGTTTCATCGAGCTCGGATCCCGCCATCTTGCATCGTTATAGCACACAAACACGCATTTGAAAAAGACTTAACCAAAATAACATAAAACAATACTCAACCAATCCTCATTCTAACAGCAAAACCCCACGAACGAACACAAATGGAATAAGCTCAGCACCAGAGGAAACACAACAAAAATCCAGGAAATGTCCTCACCAGACCCGATCGGAGAGAAAGGAAACGGAAAAAAGAGGTCTATCGATCGATCGAACGATCGATCTATCTATCTATTTATCGATGGATGGATCGACCGATGCGAATAAGCTGATAGCACATTCGCGAAAAAACCCCACTAAAGAAAACCAAAAAAAAAAGGTAAGAAACCCAGACAAGAAAAAAAAAACATCGAAGAGATCGCAGGAAAGAGAGATGTATGCAATACCTCCGAACTGTGGAGTCCCGCTGAGAAGATCACAACGATCGCTCCAAGTGCGAGTGAAGAGCTGCTGCGAGCAGAAAAACATTCGGAGGAGTTGTAGAGCACGCCACAGAAGAAGAGAACACGAAGCAGACGAAGGCGAGCTTCGCGAAGCCCACGTTGCCACAACCGTCCGATGACACATCTGGCGGCCGGAATCATGCCAGAACAACTCACCGTCGATTCGGATCCAACGATCTGTGATGGTCACTGGTGTTGCAGGTGTCTGACCGTCGGACGAGAGCGGCGCACAACAGAGGAACGGAGATTGACCACCGGTCCAGCACCACCCCGACCGTTGGAACTATTTTTACTTACGAAAGAAAGAAAATCGCCGCTTTCTGTCTTTTACACTTGCGACATCACCCGCTACTGCCGGTCGGCAGGTTACTCGGAACCGGTGACCGGCCGCCCAGATTCCTCTTAACCAACTCCTATACTCCCGGGGAGGCCGCCAAGCAACGGGTCTACCCGCCTAAGTCGCCGAAACTGTAGGTCAAGAAGAGACTTCAGGAGTGCCCTTTTCTTAAAAGAAATATATGTCCTAAGGTTACCAGGACCTATGGTTCGAACTACGTCTACCTAAGGCCGCACACGTGACAACAGCTTCATTCTTTTATTCTTTAATTTTCTATCTATTATTGAATGGTATCCCTGTTCCCACCTGGGACCAGTTGTCAGTAGACCAGATCCCAGGTGGCTGCAATTGATTGGTGTACATGAAAATGGCCATCCCCTAATTAATAGGGCCCCAAGGCCCATTTGTGTGGCCTCATATCAGGTATACGTATATACTTATTTTTGTGCGAAAGACTTACACTCCCTAAGCCCCCCCCCCTTTGGCTGGAATTTATGAATCTATTACTCTAAACTTCAAGAAAACTAAGAATTAGTAAATTTTGGAAATACAAGAACCTCAAATCATAAAAATTATAAAGTAGGTCATCAAATTGAAAATACTTGACCCCCCATTTTATTTCTATAAAATAAAATTCATTTCCATAATCCTTGACATCAAAGGAGAAAACACTTGCCCTTGGACTTCCACATATTTTGCCCTAAAGGTTCTAGCCTTGTTAAGGACTTTGGCATTGTAGGAATACTTTCCCCCCAATACAAAGTACACCTAAAGCTGGATTAGTGCCTTTGGGCAACAAATCAACATGCAAAAATATTTATAGACCATTTTGAGTTAGTTGTAAAAGAAGAGACAAATATTCTATGAGTATTACAATTGGGTCTCTTTCAAATTGCAATCAATTCTACCCTAAACTTTTGTATGTTTTGGTGTATATTAAATAGGTTCCCATGTTTTGCTCTAGACCAACATTTTATTTTTATTTTGTGAAAGTTTACAATATTCAACTTAGCAACAAGTCTTGTGGCCCAAGAATGGTTGAGGCGACAAGAAAAAAACAAGTTCAATAGGTAGGGTGTTCGTTGCAAGGGGTATCATTAGTGGAGGCCAAAAATGGTGACAAATTCTTTTGGGAAGAGGAATTTCATGCAGCCAA
>Ga0209208_10012792_pt1 | contig 10572 bp, 10 predicted proteins | sample S1TSphfallax_3_FD_187694 | JGI IMG/M metagenome (GOLD analysis project Ga0209208, IMG submission 187694) | Host-associated microbial communities from peat moss isolated from Minnesota, USA - S1T2_Fd - Sphagnum fallax MG (SPAdes) (version 2) | ecosystem: Host-associated > Plants > Peat moss >... | reverse complement strand
GGGCGAGAACCAGGTGGTGGCGCTGGCCGATGGCGGGATTAGCGCATTCAGCGTGAGTGCCGCGGATGCGGGGTTGCCGCCCGCACCGCTGGACGCGATCAAAGGCGGGGATGCGGCAGAGAACGCTGCGGCGCTTAAGGATTTGCTGGCGGGCAAAAAATCCGCCTACCGGGATACCGTGGTGCTGAACGCCGCCGCCGCCTTGGTAATGGCCGGCGCGGCGCCGGATTTGCGCGCCGCCGCGGCGATTGCCGCCGCCACGCTGGATGACGGCGCCGCCGCGGCGGTGCTGGACCGATTAAAACAAGCCTCCGAGGTGCATGCATGATACCGAACGGCCAGGATATCCTGGCGCAGATTTGCGCCGATACGCGCGCCGAGACCGCGCGTCTTAAGGCACAGACCGATCTGGACGGCATTAAGGCTTTGGCCAGAGAGGCCGGGCCGACCAGGGGGTTTGGGCGGGCCTTGATGGACGCCTCGGCCGCCAAGCGGGCCGGGCTGATCGCCGAGATCAAAAAAGCCTCGCCCTCCGGCGGGTTGATCCGCGAGGATTTTGACCCGGCGGCGCTGGCACAAGCCTATGCGGCGGGCGGCGCAGCCTGCCTCTCGGTGCTGACCAACGGGCCGTATTTTGCCGGGACCGCGGCGCATTTGCAGGCGGCGCGGGCGGCGGTGGCGCTGCCGGTGCTGCGGAAAGATTTCATTCTGGAGAGCTGGCAGATCTATGAGAGCCGGGCGATGGGCGCCGATTGCGTGCTGCTGATCATGGCGGCGCTGGAGGATGACCAGGCGCGTGAGTTGGAGGACCTGGCGCGCGCGCTGGATATGGATGTGCTGGTGGAGGTGCATGACGAGGCCGAGCTGGAGCGCGCCCTCGGGCTGCAGACCAAGCTGCTGGGGATCAATAACCGGAATTTGAAGACGCTGGTAACGTCGCTCGCCACCACCGAGCGGCTGATCAAATTATGCCCGCCGGACCGGTTTTTGATCTCGGAATCCGGGATCAGGACCAGCGCGGATGTCGCGCATTTGCGCGGGCTGTGCGTGCAGGGGTTTTTGGTGGGGGAATCGCTGCTGCGCCAGCCTGATGTGACGGCGGCGGTGGCAAGCCTGCTGGGGGCGGCGTGAGCAAGCTCAGCCATGTGGATGCGGCGGGGGGGGCGCGGATGGTGGATGTGTCGGCCAAGCCCGAGACCGCGCGGGCGGCAACCGCAAAAGGCCGGGTGAGCATGCTGGCGGCGACCGCGGCACTGATCGCATCGGGCCAGGCGGCCAAGGGCGATGTGCTGGCGGCGGCGCGGATTGCCGGGATTATGGCGGCGAAACGCACGGCCGAGCTGATCCCGCTCTGCCACCCGCTGGCGATTGCAGGGATTACGGTTGAGCTGGAGGTGACGGCGGAGGCGGTGGAGATCGCCGCCACGGTGAACACCACCGGGCCGACGGGCGTGGAGATGGAGGCGCTGACGGCGGTAAGCGTCGCGGCGCTGACGATCTACGATATGTTGAAGGCGGTGGACCGGGGTATGCGGATCGAGGCCATTCGGGTGGTCAGCAAATCAGGGGGTAAATCCGGTGATTTCGCACAAGAGTGAGCGGGCCGCGTGATCCCGGTTGAAGAGGCGCGGGCGCGGGTTTTGGCGGCGCTCTCACCGCTCGGGGCCGAGACGATTGCACTGCCGGAGGGGTTTGGGCGGGTGCTGGCGGCGCCAATTATTGCGCGGTTGACGCAGCCGCCGGCGGACCTTTCGGCGATGGATGGCTACGCCCTGCGCGCGGCGGATGCGGTATTGGGCGCGCGGTTGAAAATCATCGGGGCGGCGCCGGCAGGGCACCCGTTTGGCGGAACAATCGGCCCCGGTCAGGCGGTGCGGCTGTTCACCGGCAGCGTGCTGCCAGCCGGGGCGGACACGGTGCTGCTGCAGGAAGATGCCACGTTGAACGCGGATGTGCTGACGGTGAACGAGGCGGTGCCTCCGGGCAAGCATATCAGGCGCGCGGGGCAGGATTTTGCGGCCGGGGACGTGCTGATCGCGCCCGGACGGCGGCTGACCACACGCGATATCGGGCTGGCGGCCGCCGGCAACCATGCCTGGCTGGCGGTGCACCGGCGCCCGCGCGTGGCGATTTTGGCGACGGGGGATGAAATCTCGCTCCCCGGTGCCCCGATCGCACCCGGCGGAATCGTCAGCTCCAACGCCCACGCGCTGGCCGCGTTCGTGACCGCCGCTGGCGGGATTCCGACCATTTTGCCGATCGCGGCAGATGACCTCGGCGCGATTGCGGCGGGGGCGGACGCGGCACAAGGAGCGGATTTACTGGTGACCACCGGCGGCGCCAGCGTGGGCGACCATGACCTCGTCGCGGCCGGGCTGCAGGCCCGCGGGCTTGCGCTGGATTTTTGGAAAATCGCGATGCGGCCTGGCAAGCCGCTGATGTTCGGCGCGCTGGGGGCGCTGCCGCTGCTCGGTCTGCCCGGCAACCCGGTCTCCGCACTGGTCTGCGCCATTCTGTTCCTGCGCCCGGCGATCGAGCTTCTCTCCGGCCTCCCCGGCGACCCGCCGGCGCTGCACCACGCGATACTGGGCGCCGCGATGAAACCCAATGACCAGCGCGAAGACTATGTGCGCGCCCGGCTGCAAAACGGCGTCGCCACACCCTTCCCTATGCAGGATTCCGGAATGCTGCGCACCCTCGCCCAGGCGCAATGCCTGATCCGGCGCCCGGCGTTCCAGGAGGCGCTGGAAGCGGGGGCGGCGGTCGAGATTGTGCTGTTGAATGAGTATTGAGCAAGCGGGCGCTTTTTTGAAAAAAAGCGCCGCAAAAAACTTTTGATTCCCCTGGGCTTCGGGGGCGCCACCCGCAACGCCCCTAGAGGGAGATGACATTAGAGCGCGATGACATTAAGTCGACCCATGAAATGGATCGACTTAATGTCTGAATCGCCCTCTAGATATATTTTAGAGGCGGATTCAGACATTCTGTGGGATCGCAAAGCGATTCCACAGAATGTCATCCGGCTCTAAGTCGATCCATGAAAAGGATCGCCTTTTAGTGCGTCCTGCGAATGCACGCATTCGCGTGACGCACCGTTGGAAAGGCGCCGGATGGCGCGCGAAAAAGGTTCAAAAAAGAACCGCTTATACCGACGGTCATAAATAATGACCGTCGGTATAAGTTTGTTTTTTTGGCGCGTGGCCGCCCCACCAGCCCTAAGCGCTTACTTATTTCGGCGCATGGCCGCCCCACCAGCCCCACGCGCGATCCCAACCGGCCTTGAAGACGAGTCATCTTAAAGGCCGGTTGGTATCACTTCCTTTCACTTGACGCGACAACGAGAATAAAACTAGAACATCGAGCAAGTTTGCGCTTTGTTCTTGCCCGTGCACCCGCGGAGGTTGCCATGCTCACCACCAAGCAACATGAATTGCTGGTTTTTATCGATAAGCATCTGCGCCAGACCGGCTGCAGCCCGAGTTTTGAGGAAATGAAGGACGCGCTCGATCTGCGCTCCAAATCCGGCATTCACCGGCTGATCACCGCGCTCGAGGAGCGCGGCTTCCTCAAGCGCCACAAGCACCGCGCCCGTGCGCTGGAGGTGGTGCGGCTCTCGGACGATCTGGCACCGCCGGCCGGGCTGGCGGCGCGGTTCTCACCCAATGTCATCCAAGGTGATTTCTCCGGCAAACTGCCCGGCGCTCGCTCCGCCGCCACCACCGGCGCCATCAGCCTGCCGCTCTACGGCAAAATCGCCGCCGGCCTGCCAATCGAAGCCATGCGCGATAACGACGAGGAAATCGAAGTCCCCGCCTCCATGATCGGCATGGGCGACCATTTCGCCCTGGACGTCGAAGGCGATTCGATGATCGACGCCGGCATCCTCGACGGCGATACCGTCATCATCCGCAAAGGCGAGACCGCCGAAAACGGGCAAATCATCGTCGCCCTGGTGGATGAGAACGAGGTCACCCTCAAACGCCTGCGCCGGCGGGGCAACTCCATCGCCCTGGAACCCGCCAATGAACGCTACGAAACCCGCATCTTCCCGGCCGAACGCGTCAAAGTTCAGGGCCGCCTGGTGGCACTGCTCCGGCGGTATTGAGGGGCGGTTGGTATTACTTACGGACGCCCTCACGCCGCCGGGGTTGTGTCATCCAGGGCGTCTTGGACTTTGGCGGTGAGTTCGACGTGGAGTTGGTGAATTTCGGTCATCAGGGTGTGCATGTTGGTGACGGTTTCCATCACCGCATCGTGTTGTTCTTGGGCGAGTTTATCTGAGGATTTGGCGGCGAGGATGGTTCCGACGCCGAGCAAAGGCAGGGCGATGAGTTGGAGCACGCCGGAGCTGGCGTATTGCACGAAGGGCATGGCGGCGGGCCAGCGCAGGGGCAGCAGTGAGAAGATGAGGCAGAACCAGAAGAAGCCCATGGTGGCGAAAATCTGGTTGGAGCGCAGGGCGATGGCGTCGTTGAATTTCGAGACTTTTTCGAGCGGGAGTTTTTGCAGCACGGCGGGCGGTTTCATCGCGGGCTCCGGGTTGGTTACGGATACTCAACCATGTCCACGCGAGTCGCATGCAGGGGGCGGTGTTTAGCGGCGGATTCAGATATTCTGTGGGATCGCAATGCGATTCCACAGAATGTCATCCGGCTCTAGCCTCTGGCCGGCACCGTGACGGGGCGCAGCCTGGCGGGTTGGCGGCGTTCCAGCGGCGGGGGCTGGTGGCAGCAGATGATCCAGTAGGGCAGCACGAGCATCAGAGTCCAGATGAAGTTGCAGCCGAGTTCGGCGTGGGGTTCGGTTGGCCATTGCAGCGGGAAGAGCGCGAGGTCCAGCAGCCAGGCGGTTCGCCAGAGCAGGCCGGTGGCGCGCGCGGCCGGGGCGATGGCGGGGCGTTTGGGGGCGTGGGATTCGTGGATGCGGACCTGGAAATAGGTGGCGATGACCATGATGCCGAGGCAGAGCATATCCTGGTAGAAGCCGGCACTCGGGAATTGGTCGAACCGGTGCAGCCAGATCAGCCCGGTGCCGGCGCCGAGCACAACACAGGCTTTGGCGATGGTGTAGAGCGGCAGGCCGAGATACCAGGCGGCCAGGTTGATGGCGGGTTGCAGCGCGCGGTCGATGATCGCGTCGTCGATATTCCGGGCGATGGTGACGAGTGTGCTGGCCAACTCCACTCCTTCAGATCAGCGGTTGCTACTCTTGCGCCTTAAGGGCGCGGCGTAAAGAGCCTTTTGCGTTGGCGAGGCGCTGTGTGGCTTCTTCTGATGTAAGGTTATGTTTCAGCATCAGGATCGCGGTTTTGACGTGCAGCCTGGCGGCGCTGAGGGTGGCCTCGGCCAAGGGCTCGTCCACGTTGGCGAGTTTGGCTGTCATGGCGATCGCGCGGCGGCGGAGTTTGGCGTTGGTGGCGCGCAGATCGACCATGTAGGGGCCGTAGGTTTTACCCAGCCGCAGCATGATGGTGGAGGAGAGCATGTTGAGCGCGATTTTTTGCGTGGTGCCGGCGGAGAGGCGGGTGGAGCCGGCGATGATTTCCGGGCCGGAGGCGATTTGCACGGCGATGTGGGCGGCGGCGGCGAGCGGGGCGCCCGGGTTGTTGATGATCGCACCGGTGAAGCCGCCGGCGGCGCGGGCGGCGGTGATGGCGGCGCGCGTGAAGGGCGTGGCGCCGGAGGCGGCGATGCCGATAAGGGAATCCGCCGGCCCGAACTTGGCGGCGATGAGGGCGGCCTCGGCGGCTGTTGTATCGTCCTCGGCATTTTCGGCGGCGCGCAGGAAGGCGTTGGGGCCGCCGGCGAGCAGGGGGATGATGAGCCCGTCCTCGATCCCGAAAGTGGGGCCGCATTCGGCGGCGTCCAGCAAGCCCAAGCGGCCGGAGGTGCCGGCGCCGGCGTAGAATAGCCGGCCACCGGCGGCGAGGCGGGGGGCGATGGAATCCACCAAGGCGGCGAGGGCGGGGGCGGCGGTAGCAAGGGCGCGCTGGGCGGCACGCTCCTGGGCGAGGAAGGCGTGGATGATGTCGATTGTGGGGCGTTCGTCGAGATCAGCAAGGTCCGGCCGGGCGGTTTCGGGGCCGGGGGGTAAGGTTTTGGGGCTTGCGGTGTGGCCGGGGACCCAGGTTTGCAGCGGGTAAAAATCATCGCTGAACCAGACGAGATCGGCGCGGGCGCCGGGGGCGAGGATGCCGCGATCGGCGAGGCCCAGCGCTGCGGCCGGGCGGGCGGTGACGGCGGCCAGCGCGGTCTCCGCCGGAACCCCGGCGGCGATGAGGGTGCGCAGCCCGGCATCGAGGGTGATGGCCGCACCGGCGAGGGTGCCATCCGCCCGCAAGGCGGCGTTTTGCGGGCCGAGCCTGGCGGGGGCGCCACCGAAAATTTGCTGGGTGCCAGGCGGCATGCCGGCGAGGCTGATGGAATCGGTGACCGCAATGGCGCGCGGGCAGGCGGCGAAGGCGATGTGCAGGAGCACGGGATCGACATGCACGCCGTCCGCGATCAGGCAGGGGGAGAGGCGTGGGTCGGTGAGCGCGATGCCGGGGGCGCCGGGGGCGCGCTGGGCAAGCGGGCTCTGGGCGTTGAACACATGGGTGACGATTGTGGCGCCGGCATCCGCACCTGCGCGCATTTGGACGGCTGTCGCGTCCGTGTGGCCGAGTGCGACGAGGATGCCGGCGTCGGTGAGGCGGGTGATGGCGGGCAGGGCGCCGGGGAGCTCAGGTGCGAGGGTGATGAGACGGAGGGTGGCGCGCATGGCGGGGTCGTTCAGCAGCGCGTTGATGGCGGCGTCATCGGGCGTGCGCAGCCAGGCTGCCTGATGGGCGCCGCGGCGGGCAAGGGAGAGGAACGGGCCTTCCAGATGCAGGCCGAGGATGGCGGGGTGGCGGGCAGCCGCGGCGGCGATGCGGGCTGCGGCTTGGGCGAGGGTATCCCAGGGCGCGGTGATGATGGTGGGCAGCACGCCGGTGACACCGGCTAAGCGCAAGCCTGCGATATAGTGGTCCCATTCCTCCGGGGTGGCGGTCGCGCAATCGACCCCGAAGGCGCCGTTATTATGCAAATCGATCAGGCCGGGGCTTAAGAACCCGTGGGTGAGCTGGATATCGCCCGCGGTTTCGCCCGGTATTGTGGCGGTGATGCGGCCGTGTTCGATGTGTACGGCGCCGGGGCCGGTGAAGGCGCCGTTGATGAACAGGCGGGGGGCGGAGATGATCATGGGCCCGTGTTCAGGCTGGTGCCGGGTGAGGGATTTGAACCCCCGGCCTTCGGTTTACAAAACCGCTGCACTACCACTGTGCTAACCCGGCGCCGGACGCAGTCTCTAACATAATCGGCTGGACGTTCCACCCCTTGATCCTCCGGCGAAAGCCGGTCTATACGCTGCCCTCCGGTTACGGGGCCATAGCTCAATTGGTAGAGCGTCTGCATGGCATGCAGAAGGTCAGCGGTTCGATTCCGCTTGGCTCCACCACCGGCCCCAAAAAAAAGCGCCCTTACGGGCGCTTTTTTGTTTGAGTGTGCCGTTGTTCAGACCTTGGTGGTCAACTGCACGTCGATCGTTTTGTGGATCGCGTTGGAATAGGGGCAGACGATATGGGCCTTTTGCACCAGCGCCTCGGCGACCGCGGGCTCAACGCCCGGGACGGTGACGGTGAGGGCGGCGGTGATGCCAAAGCCGGTGCCGTCATCACGCGGGCCGATGCCGATATCGGCCTCAACCTTGGTCTCGGGCGAGAGCTTGATGTGCTCCTGGCCGGCGACGAATTTCAGCGCGCCCAGAAAACAGGCGGAATAGCCGATCGAGAACATCTGCTCCGGATTGGTGCCGGCGCCGCCATCGCCGCCCAGCTCCTTGGGCGTGCTGAGCGTGACCGAGAGCCGGCCGTCATCGGTGGCACCCTCGCCGGTGCGGCCGCCGGTGGCGTGGCCATGGGCGTGATATAGAGTTTTCATTGGATCTCCCTGAGTTGGATACGAGCCGGAGATGTGGGGGGTGTGGCGGGGGCAAGCAAGCGGTTCTTTTTTGAAAAAAAGCACCGAAAAACTTTTATTTTATCTGGGCTGCAGCCGCGTCACCAGCACCGCCGCAGCGTCATAAAACTCTTTTGCGGCGCTGTTCTTCGAGACAAAGCGACCGCTTACGTCAACTCATTGCAAAACCGCGCCATCCGGTCGCAGGCGAGGCTGAGCTGCGCCTCCGAGGTCGCGGTTGAGAGACGGATATGCGGGCTCATGGCGAACGCGCTGCCCTGCACCACCGCGACATGCCCCTCCTCCAGCAGCGCCATGGCGAAATCCTCGTCGCTCATGAGGCGCCGGCCGGCCTTGGTGGTCTTACCGAGGCAGCTGGCGACGCTGGGGAAGACGTAGAACGCGCCCTCCGGCCGGTGACAGGCGAGCCCAGGGATCTGGTTGAGGCGGGCGACCACAAGGTCCCGCCGCGCCTGGTAGGCGGCGGCGCGCTCGCGCAAAAAATCCTGCGGGCCGGTGAGTGCCGCCAGCGCGGCCGCCTGGCCGATGGAGGAGACGCCGGAGGTCGCGGTGGCCTGGACCACCGTGCAGGCCTTGATCAGCGCCGCGGGCCCGGCGCAAAAGCCGATGCGCCAGCCGGTCATCGCGTAGCTTTTGGAAACCCCCGTCATCGTCACCACCCGGTCCGCCAAATCCGGCGCTACGGCGGCGAGGGTCGCGTAGCCAAACCCATCAAACAGCAAATGCTCGTAAATATCGTCCGACAGCACCCAGATTTGCGGGTGGCGGCGCAGCACCTCCGCAATCGCCGCCAGCCCCGCCGCGTCACACGCGGCACCTGATGGGTTGTTTGGATAATTCAAAATCAGCAGCCGCGTGCGCGGCGTAATGGCGGCTTCCAAATCCGCCGGCTGCAGCACAAAGCCAGACTCCTGCGGGCAAGGCACAAACACACTCACCCCGCCAGCAAATTGCACCGTCTGCTCATACCCCGCCCAGGCCGGTGCCGGGATAACCACCTCATCACCGGCATTAATCACCGACATGATGACATTAAAGATAGCCTGCTTGCCGCCATTGGTGACCAAAATGTCACCCAACGCCACGTCCAGCCCTTGGTCACGCCGGTACTTCTCGCGCACCGCCGCCCGCAAAGCCTCGGTCCCGGCCAAAGGCGGATATTTCGTCTCGCCCCGTAGCCCCGCCTCATACGCCGCCCGGACCACATGCTCAGGCGTCGGAAAATCCGGCTCGCCCAAGGAGAGCGACACCACGTCCACCCCCGCCGCCCGCAACGCCCGCGCCCGCGCCGCCATCGCAAACGTCGCCGCCAGCGCGGTGCGGCCTACCCTGTCCGACAATCTCATGCGGCGGGATTAGCGCTGGGTTGGGGCGTTAAGCAAGTAAAGGCCAGGGGCTCCGCCCCTGCACCCCGCTGGGGCCGTAAGGCCCCAGACCCCTCGAATTAAGTAAAGCTCTCCGGGAGGGAGGGTAATTCGCCACTTCGACCGAGCCATACGGTCGATGTCTAAGCCAGCGAATTACCCTCCCTCCCGGAGAGCTTATAAATGGGGTTTGGGGCCTTCCGGCCCCAATGGGGGTCCAGGGGGCAAAGCCCCCTGGCCTTGCTTACTTAATGCACATACCCGCCGCCGAACCCGCCGAAGAGCCAGACGATCACGAGGATGATCAGCACGGTGCCCAGCACGCCGCCGGAGCCATAGCTGCCGTAGGAGCGGTGCGCGTAGTAGCCGCCGCCGCCGCCGAACACGAGCAGCAGGATGATGATAATAACGATCAGGGACATGTTTGGGCTCCGGTTTGGTTAATTGCTCAGATTGTGGGGGGATGCTGCCGTAATAAGTGCGGCTGCGGTTAATTCGCCGTCACCCCTGGGTTACCTTGGGTGAATTGCTCGGGGGCGGTTGCGGGTCTATGGACCGTGGCGGGTTTTTAACGCGGTTGGAGTAAGGCGGTTATGGCTGAAAATTTCGATGTCATTGTGATTGGTTCCGGCCCTGGCGGGTATGTTTGCGCGATCCGCGCGGCGCAGCTGGGGATGAAGGTTGCCTGCGTCGAAAAGCGGGCCACGCTGGGCGGCACGTGTTTGAACATCGGATGCATTCCCTCCAAGGCGCTGCTGCAATCTTCCGAAAATTTTCATCAGGCGGCGCATGAGTTCGCGGATCACGGGATTTCGGTCGGCGAGATCAAATTTGATTTAAAGCGCATGCAGGCGCGCAAAGGTGAGGTGGTGGGGGCGAACACCAAGGGCGTCGAGTTTTTGTTCAAGAAAAACAAGGTGACCTGGCTGAAGGGGGCGGCGAAATTCACCGGCGCGCACGAGATTGATGTCGCGGGGGCGGCCTATACCGCGAAGCATTTTGTGATCGCGACCGGCAGTGATTCGGTGCCGCTGAAGGGCGTGGAGGTGGATGAGACGCGCATCGTGACCTCGACGGGGGCGCTGGAGCTGGACCAGGTGCCGGGGCATTTGGTGGTGATCGGCGGCGGGGTGATCGGGCTCGAGCTCGGCAGCGTGTGGCGCCGGCTGGGGGCGGAGGTGACCGTGATCGAGTTCCTCGACCGGATTACG
>Ga0209208_10012791_pt1 | contig 10573 bp, 7 predicted proteins | sample S1TSphfallax_3_FD_187694 | JGI IMG/M metagenome (GOLD analysis project Ga0209208, IMG submission 187694) | Host-associated microbial communities from peat moss isolated from Minnesota, USA - S1T2_Fd - Sphagnum fallax MG (SPAdes) (version 2) | ecosystem: Host-associated > Plants > Peat moss >... | reverse complement strand
AATTTGGACTGATGACTGTATTAGTAACTGTTGCATGTCCTTGGCACAGAGGAGGGCAAGAGAAGTGTAGCATATACTGGTGGAAGCTTTATTGGAGGACATCAAAAGCTGAAGTTCCATCTTAGATGTAGAGTAGTAATGTTTTATGCCTAGGTTCTTTGAGAGAACTGGCCCACCATTATGATAATGCCTGGCCACATAGTTATCAACAATCACTCAGGAGTTTCAAGCTACAATCAGTGGGTGAGATATCACAACAGCAAGGAGGGAAATGAGTGCGGTTTTTGCTGTTGTGAGTCTCAGTGCAAATAAGTGCCTTTTCTTCTCTAGATCACTGAACTCCTCTTCACTAATCAAATCTTATGCTGATGATCTGATTGTGTTGCTGATCTTACTGCTGTTGCAACTCTCACCTTGGTACTAGACCCTGAATTCTTCACATTCCTTTACAGCAGGTTATCAGCAAGCTGCCAATGTTTTTTGCTGGAGCAGCAGATGGGTGATGGGTGTGTTGTACACCTAGTTTTTTTAAGGTTTTGTGTTCAATTGTAATTTTTCTGGATTCAAGGTTTTTTTTGTTATTGTGGTGGAAGATTTCATGTCGTGGGTCTATGTGAAGCTCCATTTTGTGAGCTATTTTGGTCTGCAGAATGACCAGACTGTTCAAAATCCCCTAACTAAATAAGTCCCTGCCAAGGTGTTTTAGAATAAAACCTGCAATCCATTGTTTTGATGCAGATTTTGCTCTTGCTGCAATTCTTTAGTATCATCGTCTTGCTGCAAGGTCTCTTATATCATCCTCTTGCTGCAATTCTTTAGCATCATCATCTTGCTGCAAGTTCTCTTGTATCATCCTCTTCCTGCAATTCTTTAGCATCATCATCTTGCTGCAACAAGTTGTCTTTTGTCATCTTTGCTGCTCCTGCAGGTTCTGTCCCTATATCCTCCTCTTGCTGCAATTCCTCTTGTATCAGCATCTTGTTGCAGCAACGGAAGGGACGAGGACTGAGCTTCTTCTTCTTCTTCTTCTCTTGTCCTTAGGCGTTCTTCTTCTTAGCAGAGCAAAACAGAAACATACAGAAAGCTGAGGAATCTACAGAAAACAAGCAGTCAGCCATGGTCATCTTTTGATGATTTTTGTTGGAGTGTAGGCGCCGCCACACCTCCGGATTGGAGATCCCAGGCTGACCGACTCTCCTTCCAATCGGCGGCTGCTGGTGACGACAACTGACACATGTTCATAGTTCTTACCCACGGAATTTCTTCTCGCTATACGCTAGATACTACTTTCAGCTGCCTTCCTTTCTTCCTTCCTTCCTTCTTTCATTGTTCCAAGATTCGGAGTGGTGGAACTTGCTGCTTCATTTGCTGCCGAAGTTCCAAGAAATTAGGTCACGCAGGGTTTTCGAAGCTTTTGTGTCCGTGTGACCCATCGCCATTTGTTCCATCATGCCGAGAAAATACATTCTTACATAGAGTGGCAGACAAACGATCGTCTGAAGGATCGGTGCGCGAGAGAGACGGAGAGACGGAGAGGGTCTGAAAGAGACACACAGAGAGAGACGGGATCCGTGAGAGACAGGATCTGTGAAAGCGGATTATCTAGAACTTCTGAGGGAATTTTGATCGTCACGTTGCTGGAGTTTTGTGATCTCAAACAGGTTTGTCTCATGGATCCGTTCGCCTTTCTTTCTCACCAAAACAACCATGTTGGATATTCTTCATTCTTGTCTGTTCTTTCTGGAACTCCCAAGCTGCTGTAGAGAAGAAGAAGTTGCTTGATGGATTGAAGAATCACGTGTATGCGAATCAGATGCTTGCTTGGAGTAAGAAAACTTGTGAAACAATTTCTTTCTTCCGACGTAAACTTCAGAGTTTTTGCGGAGTTCTGTTTGCACAAGTAGCTGTTGTTGTTGTTGTTCTTCTTCTTATGAAACCAAAACTTTTCTGATGGTGCGGTTTCCTTGTGATTCTTTCTATAGCTGGAGCTTTGGCAGCAGGCGGAAGAAAGGACCTCTTAGCTGCTGAAGAGAAAGACACTGCCACTGGACAGAAGACGAAGAAGAAGAAGAAGCAAGCTTTGCATAAGAAGACGTGCTGCACAGATGATGGATAGCAGCAGCTCTTGATTAGATCCTGACGTTCTTCCTTTGCTTTCCTTCCTGACATGTAAGCTCAAAACGTTCTCTTCTCCCTTCCACAACTGCATCCTTGTTGTGTTTCTGTTTCTGATCGATCCAGAGGATTTTTGTTTTCTCTTTTCAAGTCTCACCTCCTTCAAGTCTCAGAAGTGTGATGTTGTTGTTGTCTATTTGGAATGAAAAGCTTTCTGTGAGAGAGGATCCTGCGACAGAGGATCATGTTCAGAAGTTGAGGTGCAGAATGATTTGATATGGAAGTAGCAAGCTGCAACATGACAACTAAAACAAAGTAGATGAAGATGAGTGCTGAAAACATTTCATAGCACACAAAAGAAGATCAGGAAACAGAAACTATATCTTCCTTTGTGTTTTGTGAAGGTGGTGTTGTTGCTGCTGTTGTCCTGTTCATGAGTTGAAATTTTCATTTTATGAGGAGATGAAGAAGATTGCCATTGTAGAAAACAATTACACAGTTGGAAAACAAAAAAGCCCACCCTGATGCCTTTGTATAGTCAATATGTGTGCTTCATGAGTTCTGAGTGTTCCAAGCCAAAACCCTAGAAGGTAAGTTTCTACTTTTTTTGGTGATGGATTGATTTGTGCTGATTTGGTTGAAGGCTGGTGTACAACTTTGTTCCTTGTTCAGATGCTGGAAGAGAAAATTGTGGTGCTGCGGATCACTGCATGGAATAGATGGAGTCCATGAAAGTTGATGAAACCCAGAACTACGTTATCCTGGCTGGGATCCTGAAACAGGTGTAGCTTGCATGGTGGGCAGATAGGGAAAGTGCAGGCTGATTTTTCTTCCTGAGCATCTTAGTAACATGATCCAAATTGTGAAAGAGGAAACATAGGTACTGCTTGCAGGGTTTCAAAGTGTCTCCAATGAGGGTAGAAAGGATTCATTTTCCCCAAGGAAAAGCAGGACCTTTTTTGTGGATAGACCAAGGAGAGACTTGCCCAAACTATAATCCAGTCTGCTGAACAAAGAGCGGACTGGGTGCTGATCACAACTGGCCATTCATAACAGGTTCTGAATTTTTTGTCATTACAATGAGCATTGATACAGTGGCATTGATAGTGGGAGGTGCTCCTGAGAAAGCAGAGGTGCAAGGGGAGGGAACAGCATATCAGATTGTAGATAACAGTAATGATGACAATCTGGGGGATGACCTTGAGGAATTTGAGCTTTTGCCCTTGCCAATTAGCCAGCGTCCTCATCCACTTTGGCAGTGGCTTAAACTCACCATTATTGTCCTAATACTGCTTGCTCTGGCTGTTGTCATGTTTCACTGGGGAGTCCCTTTTTTGTTGGGCAAGGTAAGCTCTGCCTACACAAGTCTTTCCTTCTTTGACTGTTATTCCATTTTGTTAACCTATCATCTGTTGTTCAGCTGCAGTTAAATTGTTCCTCAATGTATTGGAGTCGTCAGAGGATGCAGATATATCATTGAGAACATCTTATCACCTTGAAACTGAGAGAGAAGTAGTGTCAAATGAATACAGTAGCATGATGAATGGAGCATTGGTTCACCAACCTGTGGCTGGTGTATGCAGGTGATAATACCATTACTTGTATGGGAGTCGAAAGAATTCACTCGACCTGTGTTGGCAGTTGTTCTGGTCTTTTCAATGGCCATCTTTCCAATCTTTTTGTTTCCATCAGGACCATCGATGTGGTTAACAGGCATGGTGTTTGGGTATGGACTGGGGTTTCTGATAATTTTGGTTGGAACCACAATAGGCCAAACAATCCCCTATTGGATAGGCCGGTGGGTGTTGCACAACCGTATACAGACATGGTTGCAGAAGTACCCAAAGAAAGCAGCAGTTCTCCAGGTAGCAGAGCAAGGTGGGTGGGTTCATCAAGTTCGCACTATTGCTCTTCTGCGTGTGTCCCCATTCCCCTACCCACTGTTCAACTATGCTGTTACTGCCACCAAGATCAAATATGCTCCCTATATTGGGGGTTCCATCCTTGGCATGATTCCAGAAGCCTTCATCACCATTTACAGGTTCACTTCTCCATCCATCTTAACTGGTTCCAAATTGTTTCCTTGTCTATGAGGTTTCATTGTATAGGAGCTTTTGGGCAGTAGTTTCACTTCAGAGAAATTGGTTGGTCAAATTTGAATTAGAGCAGCTTATGGCACTTTTGATTAAGGAGATTTGCCTTACTGTCATCAACATAGCTCCTTTTGTTGCGTTTCTTTTTTCACAGTAATTAGGATGCTCAGTTCTGGTCTTGGCATGTATCCAGTGGGAAGTTGCTGAGCACATTGGCAGACGCGCAGAACCACAAGCGGGCCTTTACTCCAGTTGAGATTGCATACAATGTTGTGGGTGCCTGTGTGGCACTAACAATCGCTATTACAGCCACCCTGTATGGTCGCAGATCACTCCAAGAACTGGAACTGAAAGAGGCAGCAGAACGAGAAGCAAAGTCACAACTTTCCCAATCAATGGTGGATGTCGTAAGCGATTCTTAGCACTCCCTGAACAAGTGCTAATAAACAGGGGTCAAAATATCTCTTACCATATCAAAATGTGTAAACAAAACCTTGATACCTGGAGGAGACTGTGCCAATCCTAAGTTTTGGATTTCTTTTGCCACAGGAAATGAGCTCTTTGAATTCTAGGCCTGAACACCTTAGCATCAAGAGGACAAGCTCATAGTTCTCATTTTTGGTGGCAAGAAGGTTTGCACCGACATCATGGAAATCACTGTCAAGAGGCTGTTTATTTCCTGATCCAAATCAGCTGTGGCTCGACAGAGTGATATGGGTGTCAAATGGTTGAGTGTAGCTGTAAATCAACAGGTATTGCATGTGTATGGGGGTGGTCGTTAGGGATTGACCCAGATTTCAAATCCAAATTTTTACTGTTCTTCGTTTCATTGTTCATGTTGTGTGAAATTCATACAACAACTTGCTTTTGCCGTTACTAACTCCCTTGCTATGAAGGTGTTTGTCAATGTTGTTGCTAAGTACCATGAGACATAGCAAGCAACTACAAATCAACTGTTGACTCTATGTAATAGTCTTCATGTGGTGTCTGTTGGCTGTTGGCTGTTTCAGACTCCCAATTGAGAAGAGCCATTGCGAATCTAGAATGTTATAATTTTGAATGTTGTGTGCAACATCGAGTTATATAATGTTGCATATAATGTTTGAATTTTTTTTAGATTGGGGAGAAATGTTCAACTTATCGACATTGAAATTGGCAATAAAAGTTGTAGCACAAGATCAAAGTTCTTCAATATAGAACTTACTTAATATGTGAAGGAAACATAAATTCATTGGGAAAGAAACGTTCTAATCACATTTAATAGGGGCTTTATAAAGTCTTACTACATTTCATGTTTTCCATATACTTAAATTGAATGATATTATAATGAATTCAAAACTATCATGTGTGCATATTTCAAGGTGATAAAAGTCATTTTTTTGGCATATATTATCATTGTGTCATATTTTATCATAACATGATGAAACATTCATTTTTCTTATGTTGATCAATTATGAATTAAAGATGTGAATTATATTTCTAACAATTGTTAGTTGGATTAGCCATTATATGTACTTGATAAGATGATAATTAAGATTTTATGCTATGTGTATTTTTTTTTGTAATTTTTGTAATTGAAGTTCACAATTTGTTAACATCAAGATGTGAATTATATAAATGATCATATTTCAACCTTGTGTGTTGACCTATTTTAGGTACAATGAATTCTATCTAAATAGTTGACAACATGGATGATATTTTTGATTAATGTTTCATAACACTTGTTGTTTCATTAAGAAGTGCATCCGGGTTTCATAATTATTGGCGCATAGTTCCATTAAGATATCTTTTTTTGAGTTTGATTTCTTTTAAGTAAACCAACAATGGCACTTGGATTGTCCAAAAGAAATACAATATGAATGACACTTGTTATGGGAAATATCTCTAGCTTCGAAAGTAAACATTTAATTGTGAATTATATTTTTAAAGCTATGTTTAGACATAATTTTATTTGTGTAAAATGAATGTTGTAATTTGTGATTCCAAGCATGTTTCATCCATAAAATTAATATTATTAATAGTTTGTTGAACAATTTGAAAATTATTTCAAAGTTTTAATAAATTTCAAAATCTAATTCTCACATGTTGTTTGAGTGCATAACTTTTAATAATTGAACAGTTGTTGTTGCACTCAAGTTTATTTTTTAATTTGAAACTTCAAACCAAAACCTCAATTTCAAGGGATACCCCCCCCCCCCACCCTTTTTTTTAAACCTTTAACACCATGAAACAATAAGCATATTTGTGGGTGATTTTTCTCATATCTTTATATGTATGAATAGTTTTATTCCCATTGGGATTGATTTGATTCAATAAATGTGTTGTAACTTTTAATTTCAAGGCAAATGATTGGGTTGGTTCTTATTAACAACCTTACAAATTAAATTATTGAAAGTTAAATTAATTATAATTTTGTGTGATGTTATGTTGATATAGTCGACGCTCAATTCATTAGTACACAACACATAAATTGTTGTGTAATTATCAACAAAACATTCATATCTAACATATTATATGAATCATATTTTGGAACATTTATAATCTGTAATAAACCATGATCATGTTGATTCCCTTGACTTTGGAATTTAGTAATTGGAACATAATAGGCAATTTCACCAAATAAAAAATGATTATATTTTGAAAGTTTGTGAAAACATTGCATTCGACAATCGTAATGTTAAAACATATGACATGATCTTCTCTAACAAATTCATATAATGAACACAATAAATCTTCCCATTTGTTTTCAACACTTGTGAATGTCAAAAAAAAAAAAGGGTGGCCCACATTGATGATTCATTACAAACAAGTTTGTTCATAAATGAACTAAATAATAAGATGAAATACAAACATTTTCAAGTTTTTGAAAACATATGTTTGAATGTAATTTGTCCATGTAATGTTTTTTTTGTAATGGATTGTTTTCGATTGTAATTTAACTTTGTAGATGTGAATTCAAATTAAAGATGAAATGAATTATATTAACAATTTTATGGATCATTACATGGATTGTTTTCGATTGTAATTTAACTTTGTAGATGTGAATTCAAATTAAAGATGAAATGAATTAAATTAACAATTTTATGGATTTGAAGAAAATATTAGGAGTATTATAAACAAATTTATGATTTTCACATGTTATTTTAAGTTTAGAATTTTTTTTTGACAAAAAGATTTTAGATGTTGATGAATTGGACTTGGATGTCTACAAATAATGTGCAATAGTTTTATTCTTTGCAAATTTCATATTTCAATAATCCAAGTGGTTGAAAATTTTCATTTATGGCAATATTTGTATAATCAATGATTTGTTATAATTCATTTTTTTGAATCATTGTATTTGTTACTTGTTCTTACATTTTTTCAAATCCATTATTGTTATCAATACCTTTTATTTCCTTGTTAAATTTTTTGCACCATTTTGGTGAAATAATACAAATCAACTCAATTTTTTTAATTGATGTTTTTCCTTTTTTAATAAATTTATTTTTAAAGGAATATTTCATAACAATATTTGATTGCACATGTGTGTGTGTGTGTGTGTGTGTGTACTTTGATTTTCTTTTGATATAAATTATTATCTTTAAACCATCATGAATTAATTTACATTGCATTGTATCAATGTTATAAAGTACATTTATAATATTACTTTGAATTCCATACTTCCATAGCCATCAATTGATGGATTTACAAATTTGATTTTGTCAGGTTTGTTGATGTTATTTCAAGCAATGACAATATTTCTTTCAATTGGTTGAAAATGACTATTTTTCAAATGTTATTCGAAATGGATCACCATTATATTGAATCCAAATAAAAATATGTATGTTATTACTCTTTTCACAATTTGCCTTTGGTGAATCAACATTTACATTGGCATGAGGATAGGATGTGAACCACTTCAACTTAGAAGTAGACTTGAACAAGTACATGACCTGAGGTAGTTGTTTAGGATAGGTAATAAGTGGTAGCAAAAAATAGGAAATATAAATCATGGGGAAATATGCCTTCCCACCTTTTCATTTTTCATTTCATTTTTCATTTTGAAAATAGAACCACTACAAGTAGGAACAAGTTAGAATTTTGAACAAGCCACCATAAATAATGCCAAGGCGTCACAAGCAACAATAATTAACAAGCGACGTCAAGACACAAGTGATGCCCATTATCAAACATGTTAATGAACCTACCCAATAACACCCCATGTGAAAACTCCTTTTTTTTTTGGGTCAATTTTATGTTTTATTTTTATATATTTTAACATTTCTTTAATATTTTTATTTTTCTTGTTCTTTTTTATAAAAAAAATTTGATTTGCTTCCTTATTTTGTCATTCAAATTTTGTTCAAGAATGTAGGAGCATGGATGACACAATGATGAATCATGTTTAGGGTTTAAACATCTAACGTCAAATACGTTAGATTATTGAATAACAACATTCATTAATCCCAACATCATAATATTAGTTACATTAACAACAATTGAATATTATATATTTCAAATGTACACTAAAAGTGCAAGTGCTTTTATTATAATAGCACAAACATTTCCATGAAAATTTGTTGGGGTTTTCCACTTATGTGTCCAAATTTCAATATGCATACATTTTTTTGTCTTGCATGCTAAGATATATATTTGTGTCTAATTTATAACAAAATTTACATGCACTTTATTAGTGACTCCAACTCCTAATTTGCTCAATTAATTGAAATATATTTTCATTCAACGAAAAAAAATTCAATAAATCATGTTTTTTTTTTTGTTATACCTATCACATAATTTCATTTGTTGTACTTGTCACAAAACTTAATTTTTATATATGTATCATTTGATATTTTTCTTGTACTTTGATTACATATATTTATTCTTGTTTGAAATTTTTTACCTTTATTGTATGTTGTTTGGGTTTCACAACCATGGCAAGCTTTTCTACACCTTTAGACCTCCAATTGAATATGAATAATTTGTTGCTTGTTGAAGCAGACATTCATTGGGAATTTGATGGTGATTACAACATATACAATGCCTTGTGGACATTTGTAAAGGTGACATTTACAAACATTGAAACCACCTTCATTTCCATTTTTTTGGGTAGAATGGTCAAAATTTGACTATCCATACATTAACCTTAAAAGCCATTAAAAACAATTGATTATCATAAATACAATGTTCTTGTCATGGCGAATGAAATATGTAGGAAGGATCAACAATTTTAAAATGTAAAAAGGTGGTGAGAAAATGAGGTCATGATGAAATGAGACATGTTCACATTATTATTTGTGTTGTTTAGTGACATGTTGAAGCCTCTTTTGGTAAAGGCAATGGAACCAAAATTGATGAAAATTCTTGGGATTTCATGATTTGGGAGATTAATTGAACACAAACTTTGGAAGAAGTTCAACAATAATAAGGTTCTACTACAATTGCTGAAAGTGAACAAATGGAAAACCAAAATAAAAGCTTTGAAGTTGGTGGTCCCCTTTGATTAAAGATGATTATGATTCATAATGTGTTATTTTTTTTCAAAAGATTACATATTGAAACAAACACAAGGAACACATGTGTTTGTAAGCATATATTCATTTTATCCCATGAATTAACAAATCCTTTCATTTTATTTTTTCATGTACATGTAGTAAATTTACAACTAGATTGGTTTATTATCACACTAACCAATAAACTATTTCCCCTCGTAATCTATGGGTATCAACATCCATCTTTTGAATGGATTTGTCATGGCCTAGGATATTTTGGGGATACTTTTGGCAATATCATGGCCTAGGATATTTTGGGGATACTTTTGGCAATATCATGGCCTAGGATATTTTGGGGATACTTTAGGCAATATCATGGCCTAGGATATTTTGGGGATACTTTTGGCAATATCATGGCCTAGGATATTTTGGGGATACTTTAGGCAATATCATGGCCTAGGATATTTTGGGATACTTTAGGCAATATCATGGCCTAGGATATTTTGGGACTAGTATGGTTTAGGGTTATAAAAGGAGATAGTCTGAGGAACAACTCTTCAATAGATCACCAGTTGATGGATCAATAAAACTTGTCTTGTCTTGTAATTCTCCACTTGTTTGTAGCCAGTCCATAACAGTTTGATTGTTTTGTTGTTTCAATAAGTAGCTAGAGGTATCTTGGAGTGAAACTTGGAGAGGTTATAGAAGACTATAGGTTGCTTCTATTCTCAAAATTTCAAAAGAAAAGGATATGTTTTGTGAGAGTTATGAGCTTTTGAAAACTCTGTGCCAGATTTGGTTTTTCAGTCATATCTCCTTTGTTTAAGCTTTTTTGGGTCTGCAGCTTTGTGATCTTATAGATCATATAGGAATATATGTGTGAAAGAAATT
>Ga0209208_10012790_pt1 | contig 10573 bp, 4 predicted proteins | sample S1TSphfallax_3_FD_187694 | JGI IMG/M metagenome (GOLD analysis project Ga0209208, IMG submission 187694) | Host-associated microbial communities from peat moss isolated from Minnesota, USA - S1T2_Fd - Sphagnum fallax MG (SPAdes) (version 2) | ecosystem: Host-associated > Plants > Peat moss >... | reverse complement strand
TTGCATGTCCATTTTTGTTTGGGGAAAAAAAATTCAAATATTGTTTTTAAACTGAAAATCTTCAAGCGCTTTTCTAGTTAGATTTGTTATGGTAGCAAAAATATTTAAAAACAATTTTTAATGGTTAGGCCCTTTAATGTTACAGCTTGAAAGCCTTTGATTATTAAATAAAAAAAATTTGATTGGAGAAAAAACCATTTCAATGTTAAAGTTCACTTTACACAAGGCCGAAGGATCAAAGGACCAAGAAAATGTAAATGGATGAAAAATCAATATTAAAAGGATTATGGATGATGTCTCATGCTCTAATGAACTTATTATTAAGCCCGTTTATTTTTGAGCTAGGCCTAACAACAAGTCCATCTCCAAAAACCATGATTGATCAAATTTTGATGGTTCAAACTCAAATTTTTTTGGTAACATTTTCTATAGGTGAATTGAACTTAATTAGACCATGAGCCCAAAAAGTAGTGATTGGTCTACAAACTTTTTGTCGTAATTTTTTGACAATATTTTAATAATATTTTTTTGAAGGCAGAGTGTGAAGTTCATTAGCCCATGGGTTTAAAAAAACCCATGATTGGTTGGATTTTCTTACATAGTTCCTCTCAAAAAGTTTTATAAACAAAACATGCTTGCAAAATTAGTCAGCCCATGGTCTCAAAAAATCATGATTTGTCGAATTCTTTTACATATATATTTTTCTTCTTTGATCCATGGTGATTTTACTTGCTAAAATGAGAAAGTGGAGGGAAAAAAATAAAATGATGATGATAAAGAAAGGACAAATGTTAAACTCGTAGTAAAAAAATAATATAAAATATCATGTTGAAATTTAAAATATACATAAAATAATTGAATACTTTTTTGGCTCCATTATAGTCTAGTTTCATTTACATTCCACTTGACAACTTGGGGTCACAGAGAAATGATTTTGGAATTTCCATGGGACAGCCTGTTTTGAGGGTTTCTCAACATTACCATGCCCAAGGTCCCACACCATACCCTAAAGGGGGGGGCCTTAAATAGCCAATTTTTGTCGGCATTTACCGCTGAATGTCTCTTGAGGCTCACCAAATGTTAGAAAATTGACAAGAAACAGTGGCCCCTGTCATGTCCTTTACTAACGTCTATGTGTACCGTTCGGATACAACGGAAATGAGCACTAAATAAGTTGCAATACGGTGATACAAAGGACATATATTCTACAATCCCATGACTTTGGATGCCTTATTTATCAAATGCTTGTCATCATGATCAAGTAACGGACAATTGTGGGTCAAGTTAACAATATCAATAATCTAAGCATGTGTTTTGATGACACTACTTGACGAACGATCACAATTTACTAAACAAACCACAATTTACTAAACAAACCAATCTACAATTTATGTCTAAAATTTAGGTTGCCGACAGTCTACAATTGATACTAAAGATCAATTTTGTAAATTGACAGCTGTTGTGTTTCTCTGTCTGCAATACAAAATTATCAATGGTAATCCTGTTTGGTTGCTTAAACTATCTTTTTCAAAACTAAAAAATGTGATATATTTCAAACACACATGCTTGTGGTTTGAAAGAAGGAACATCGGTAAACCAAAATTTCAAAAACACGTCCTTCAAAATTGGTTTCTAATCCACCCAGTTTTCAAACCCAAGTTTTTCCAATTCTGGCTGGATTTTCAAACCATCTGTTTTTATAAAGTCTTTAAAAAACCTGCAAATTTCTTGGTCGTCCACATGGAAAAAGATTCATCCCCTTTCTTTCAACTTAATGATTTTACTTTAGCCTTTTTTTTTAGGGGCCTCTCTCTTCTTTCAACATAATGATTTTTTAGTTTGGCCTTTTTTTCTGCGTCTCTTTTTTGTCTGCTTACAAGGCAAACTGAAGGGGTCCGATGGGAGTCTCCCAGGCCTAACTTGGGCAGGTGCCAAGACATATGATCTACAAGATCATTCTGCAAAATTCACATGAGCATTATGCAAATCCGTATGAAAATCCACTTTGTAAATGAAGTGTGCCTGGTTTGGGCCATTGTGCTCATTCCGAATTCAGAAGTTCGGTGCCCAAATTCCTCACAGGCACCTCATTGGTCACGAAGGCTGCCACCCAGTACAGTGTGAACACTCCCTAAATTTCTATTTTACTCCTAAGTGGATAGTGCATATGTCTTGTTGAATAAGAGATAGTGGAGTGACCTCAATTGGTAAAACCAAGGGCCATATTTAAAATAAAGTGTAAGGTGCCATCCTTTATAACTAGAGTTACCAGGTCTAGTTCCACTAGATAGCCAGAAATATAGAAAGATTTAACTTTTTCCTACTTCCATAAAAGTACATGTGGTCAAATTTGGCTAAATCACTTTTCAGATGATAGCCACCTCAGTTACATCACAAAATTGGGAAATTAAACCCTACTGTAGCAATCGGTATAAAAGCAGACACTTATCTTGGATCGAAAACTAAACTCTAGTGAATGGAAGTTTTCTTTTACCGATGGCCAGTAATTAGTATCCCGACAAATTTTGGGACCCACCGAGGTCAGGTCTTTAAAATATTCAGAATTAGTTACAAACAATTAGTAGTACCTGTACCCTCCACTTTGGATTCCGAGTTTCAAAATTCCCTAGTGGACCGACAGCCTTTCAAGTGTAAAACAGTCGGCCATTGATCGGTTTTTGAACGTCCACCTTTTGCAGTGCGAAACTGGCCAAGGTTGAGCCCTTGCAGGGCCGCTCTGTGTACAGTTGAGAGCACTTACCGGCGAAATGGGCTTGGCCTGCTGCCTATTCTGCAAGGGCAGCCGGGGACTGGTCTTTTCGGCACCGAGCTACAGCCTAAATAGGCAACTGTGTTCTTAAGGTTCGACAAAAATGGAACCGACGACTTTTTTGCAGCATCAAGAGCTTGTCGGGGTGCACTCCGAATTGGAAGTTCTGATTTTATTTTATTTTATTGATCTCGTGATGTTAGCATAAGCGGGGATGACCCATAAGATGGTCTAGCTACATTTGGCTATAGACAAAATATGAAAGTAAAAAGCATTTTGAAGATATATTGACCTTGTTCTATTAATTTGTTGAAGTGGGGAAGGGTTGGGGGTGTAATGAGTCACTTTGATTGGCCCATCACAAAAAATAATATTGGAATGTTTGACATGCCCAATAGAAACATTGTGGATATTTCCTTTTGCCCAAGACTATAAGTTATGACATTTGAACTATGGGCACATGTTGTGAGAGAAATTGTGGTGGTGTTGGGTGCATGCTCCATCAGCAAGAATATTTTTAAAAATTGTGTCATGGCCATTTGGTTTACTGAACTATCAATAATTCAATGAACATCATCTAGGCGGTCAATCATGGCATATAGATTGGTATCGGTATCAAGAAACCAACAAGATTGATGTAACTTTGTTACAATACTTTTTTGATATCCTTATATTTTATATGGTGCTCTAATATTACCCTGATTGAATCTGGCACACTTGATATATAACTTTTGAATCTACAAGCTGAAACAAGTATTTTGCCTTCTCCTCAAGAGTTGCCACACCATAGAGAGCTTAAGATTTCAAAAGCTGATGCTACAAAATTCTTTGCAACTCCTGCCTATTCAAAGGACATCCAAAACCTCAAGAGCTACTTTGATTTGTAATCAAAAAGCTTTTTGGCCAATGGCTATAATTTATGTTGAGGACCTTCAGGTTACCCAGAACGAAATGAAGTTTGATTTTCAAAACCAAAACTGGACTTTCATGTTTTGAGCTGGGAGTTTGATTTTCTAAAATTTCAATAAATTACTCTTATTTGTTTTGGCGTAGTTTTTCACAAGTTTTTCTAAACTCTTTGAACAATTTTATAAAAACCTGCCACCAAATACTGTTCTTATGATTGATAATAAAAAAGCCTTGTTAAAAAATATTTTTGAAAAAAATGAGGTCTAGCAATCACATTTTGAATGTATTTGACAATATACTTCAAATATGTGAAACCTCTAAACATCAAACTTTAGATACTAATACATTTTTTAAAATTTTAATTTCTTGAAAAACATTATAACCAGTGTATAACCACCAAGTTAACCGATGATTCTCAACCAGTCTCAACCAGTTATTATTTAACCCACCTTTATGCATAACCAACAGTTATTACCCAAAGTTTTCTGATAAACAACCCAACACCCAATTTCTTGATATTGATATTGATAACCTGTGCAAACCGGAAAGAAATTCCAAAAAATAACCAACCCAGCAGCTTTTTTTTTAAAAAAAATAATGCAGGCCAACATTGCTTAATTCTCAATTCAAAATCTCAATGTTTTAACTTATTAAGCTAAACTAGAAGTTGGCATAAAGCCACCGTACACCATAAAAAATGTTTTGAAGTGAAAAAGGGCCGAGCAAGCATTGGAAATCCTAAACCCAGACTCCAGGCGGTTATGGATCGTCGGTAAAACATTTGAGGATTTGCCGGGAGGAGTCCTTCCCTTCCAGCTTTGCCCTTGTCTAGGGTACTTAAACCCGCAGAATCCAAAGCTGCAACAAGCTTTTCAGAAGCTGACAGCTTGTTTCGTATTCCTATATAACTTGTACCCCGTTCAGAGCGACTCCAAGTTCAGTCTCGGGCATTTCCGTCAAGAAACATCCTGCTCTTCGCGTTTTGTTAAAAGTCCCATTAGTTAGAGCAACGAGTGAAATTTTTTATGAGTGAGGCTCAGCAGCATCGAATAGGTGTAGAGATTCCAAAGAAATCCGTTCTCCCAAGGTTTCTCGAAGTAATTAAGCTGAATCCCACCTGTGTCGAAGAGTTTTTTCGCCATGCCTCAAAAGCGAGACTATTGCTTAGTTAGTGATGCAGTGATAAGCCCGGCCATGGAGCTCTATGTGGGCAACGATTCTCTCCAGTCCATTGACCCGAAACGGCGAAGGATCGTGCAGGGATCGAAAAATTCAACTGGAAGAAGGTATGCAACCATGAAATTTTGTGAATTAAAAATGAGCTTCGTGTCAAAGATTAGTTGCAGTTCTGCATCTCGAGCTTTCTTCAGTTGTTATTTGTTGTTCTTCAAATTCATTGAGCTCTTCCCATCGTGTTCGAGGTGATTCGTTCATTACTTGTTTATGGGTTCACTTTGGAGCCGCCCATTTTTGTTGCGCGATAGGGTAATGTCTTTAATCTACTGTTTTAAGTTGATATTTATAAATCGCAATGTGAAAAATTCAATTCAATTCAATTCATTTGAATCGAAGTTACTTTCCACAAAATCAATTCATTTTTTTCATTAGTTGATCATCTCTAGAAGGGCAGAGCAACACTGAGCCCGAGTTGATTTTGCAAATTTCAATGCGGAAGGGCCCATCTTTGGAAAATGCTCCATCTTTATAATCAACTCCCTAATTTATTTAAGTTGCTAGGTAGTATCTTAGTGACCTTGATGGAGGTACAATGGCTGCCCATTTTGTGGAATACCAAGTTCAATAATGGTTAGCTCTTAGTTTTGACTTGGCGAATGCTAATCACACAAGGTAATCCATGATATGTCCTATCTACATGGTGTTAACTCTCTCGTGGTTTTCAAGTCAATAATGCGTACCTACCGTCCTAAATTTTAGAGTTAATTATCAATGTGGACTTTAAAAGGTGCATTGCCATGATAAGGCCATCCACCCACGATTTCAGTGCTGACCACCAAAGCATTTGCTGGTTGCATGTGAACAGTCTGTGTTTGGTCACCTAAGCATTTAGTGTTGCATGCGGACGGTGCGTTTGCCCATCATTTTGATAGGTTGCTGGACACCATACCAGTATCGTGACGAATCAGCAAAGGATGCTTTGCCTCCTCCTATTGGCTATTGGATTTGATTCCTCCACACATTTGTCATGCTTTCCGCCTTTCTTGCCGCCTTTAGCTGCAAGTGGGAGAAAGTTGCAAAAGCATGGAAACCGTCTCCACTCTTAGACGTCATCCACGTGAGGTCAGCATAGTGGGCGCCGGACAGGTGTGTTTCACGGCAAAGTACTTATAATAATGTTATTGGTCCACACACCTACCGTCCTTCTCCTAGTCCCAGTTGAATCTTGTGTGCAATTTGAGTGCAAAGCTCCACATCTTGACTAAGTTTACCCATCTAAATTTATGACAAGAAAGTGCAGCAAGGACTGAAAGGGCGAAATGAGCAATCGTTAAACGACTTAAATCTGATATTTTAGTGTAAGCGTGACTGAATCCTATAGTCCCTATTCCCTGTGGATGCAGAGCTCAACAAACCTTATTGGCTCTACCCATAGGAAATAGATTAAGTATTGTTGTAAGATTTGGGTAAAATTTTGCCTCAAACTTGACCCAATGTGCAAATGACATCTGGGGTACTATGTGTGCCTATGGTAGTTGAGAAGTTCTAGATCTTTATATAAGTGCATTCATGTAGATGAGAACTTCTAGATCCCTGTAGAAGTGCATGCATGTAGATGAGAAGTTCTAGATCCCTATAGCAGTGCATGTATCTAGATGAGAAGTACTACAGGAAAACATTAAACAGGCCAAAAGGAAACGAATGCAGTCAGTACAAAAGTGCCGCTGCAATTTTTTCCTCACCCAGGCATGCTTTGCTCTAGTAACCTCATATAATAAGGCATGTTTTGCACCTGTAACCTCACATAACATGCCAAGTAATATGTTACATACCCCTTTATACCCCTAGTGTGTTCATAACGTGCATAACATGGACTCAAAACATCCTTAGGCATGAGAAGGTGAAGATAAACAATGGGAAGACTGGAGGAAAAAATCGCAGCAGTACTCTTGTACTGACTGCATTCATTTCCTTCGGCCTGTTTAATATTTTTCAAGTACTAGATCCTGCAAGGGAAGTTTTAGTTTGAAATTTGAACCTGCCAGGAAAGGTAGAGTCATTAATGAGCTGCTTGTTTTTGCAAGAGAACACATAAAAAAGAAGAAAATGACAAGGAACCAAATACGTGGAGAAAATTATAGCTATATACAGTGCAAATTATAGGTACTTAGTGAGGTAGGTGGTTGTAGTCCACAAGGTGGATGGTAGATGGACGGTTTCTCAATCTATTGAGTGGCCGGTCGACCGACCGAAAGACTTGAACCTTCAGGAGCAGCAGCAGTCTCGAGTTATGGGATTGGTGAAACGTTTTACTAAACCCTAATTGTGTTCTCACTATTGCAGCAACAGGACGAGTGTGCACAGGAAAATGCAGCATGAATTGCCTGATGCTCATCACGAGCAGAAGTACAAAGCAGTCGTCGTTCGCGGTGGTGACAAGAGCCCCAAGAGTTCGATTCACGTTGGTCATAATAAGTGCCAACGCTCTGATTTGAGGCGGGCTGGAGAAGCCTCGGAACAGTTCAATGAGACCTTTGTGCAGTCGGTGACGGAGGGAACGATGTGTACACATGCACTTGCGAGCACACAAGGGAAAATACAAAACCTACGCAAGAGACCACACGAGGGACGAAACAAGAGACTTGTACCTAGCAATTTGGATTGCAACACAAACCGCAAGGATGAGGAGAGTGGGCACAGTAATCTCGTCATACAGGAAGGTCGGCAGGAGTTGTCAGCTGAGCAAACAACTGATTATGGCAAGTTGGAAGCATCGATCTGCTTGCAACTGTCGCCGAGGTTAGACCCGCATACGCAGCAATTTGGTGCATTGAACGGCGTTGGGGAGGGAAATCTGGGAGCCAAGGTACAACAAATTGGCACCCGTAGGCAGCCGGTTGGAGACATCAGTGCCATAGCTGCTGAAGTCGATCTAGACCACGGGAAGAAGAGACCTAGGGTTCCCAGAACGGAAGAATATGCTGGTGAAGAATCGGCTAGAGATCGTGAGATTTCCGTGCGCTGTCAACTACTCTGCTTGCCGGACGACATCCAAAGCATAGTATTTGCCAAGCTTCCTCTTGCAAATGTCTACAAACTACAGACAAGTTGCCGTCAACTACGTACTATAACACATTGCGAGTCTTTCAAGCAGGCTCGTGTTCATGAGTTTCCTCTGGAGAGATCGTACAGCCCCATGTTCTTCTCAGTCCATGAAGATGTTTTGGAAATGGCAGGCTATGACGTTGACTCGGGCGAGTGGTGTCCACTACCTTCATTGAAATGTCTGCCATCTTCTCCTGATCCTGGGCTTCTCAAGGAGTTTCTTGTTGCAGGAGCGGAGGGGCTCCTCTGCATCAACGTAGGTAAAGCAGCAGCTTCCGGAGCTCCCAAGCTTATAATCTGCAACCCATTGACCCAAAAAACAAGGGAGCTTCCAGCTATGAATTTTCCCAGACATCCAGTGCTGATGCACTTGATTGTTGACACTAAAAAGAATTCGTACAAGGTGATTGTTGCAGGGAGCTCTACCTTTGGCACCGAGCGTCTCTCTAGAAAAACAGAAGTCTACTGCTCAGAGACAGAGTCCTGGCAAGAGACAGGAGACTTGCCTGGGCCTGATTTTGGACTTAATGAATACCAGAACGGTGCTTACAGTAATGGAGTGTTGTACTGTGTGGCACTAAGTGGTGATAGTTGTGGCAAGGTGGTTCTGGCTTACCATGTGGCCAAAGGAATATGGTTACCAGAATGGCATTGCCCAATTCCAACTTTCCGAAGCAATGCCTACTTTGCAACTACTCAGATAGTGGGTTTGGGAGGATCGATCTTTGTGTTCTCTGAGCAAGAATATCTAAAGGAGGTGAAATTTTCTATTGAAAAACTTGAATTTATTGAGATGAAATCACAGAAATCACAAAAGGAAAGGTGGAGGTGTAATCCTGAAATACCTGAGCATCTTGAAGGGAGCTCAGAGGGGGCAAGAAAACAGGATCAAATGTGGTCAACCTTGATGAAAAATCATACAGATCCAAACTCATGGGAGAGGGTTCTCACTGAGAAGAAAGTAGGAAAATGGACAAATTTACTTCAGGAGCCAAAGCAAGGCAGCCGAGGACTGATGGTGTATCCTGAGCATACATGCATGGCTCAAGGAAGTAAGAATAAGCTTTGCATTTTCAACACAGTGGAACGTTCAATGATTATCCATGACTTGGAAAGCAATTGTCGTCGAACAATTCAGACTACACCATTAAGAAAATGTAAGAAAAAGTTTCATAGTCTAAATCCATTAGCATTTACATTTACTCCAAATTTCAATGTGGCAGTGTAACCATTTTGCAATGATGATACCTATGACATGGAGGAGTGGTCTGCATGGAGAGAACATTCTAATCAACTACAAGTTAGAGAACAGAGTCAGCATAACAAAAACTTCAACAAAACATGAACATTACTGGAAATCAGAACGGCAACCCATTAGCAAATTCAATCCAATTAAATCTGGTACAAATGACAATTTTGTGCTTGAAAAACAATACATATTTCAAATGTTTGTAAGTAATGTAAATGACTTTCATAAAAATCTTATGAAAATTTGGACATGCCATGCCTTAGAAACTTGAAAAAAATATGTTCTTCAAATTTCTATAATGCAATTGCTTATTATAATTATTACATCATAGACATTGTGTTCTCAGCATGGTATAACCAATGATAGCAATGTTGTTCCGACATCCTTATCTGCCTCCCTCTATGGTCAAAGCCCTGGGAAATGTAGTCCCTCAGATAACATGTATAGAATAGATCTTTTTTTTCCACATTCTTCTCTAACATCAAATGCACACACTAATTGCAACTTACATTGGGCCCAAAACCTTACAATTCCTGTGTGCTAGCCTTCAAACGTAAAAACTCAGTGGCCTTTCCCCTTTCTATGCACCATTTTCCAACTCAACATTCAACCCCACAGTCCAGACCACACACCTTATTCAAAGCAGAACCTGTGCCATTTCTGTAACATAAAGATCTGATAACATCAGAGGCATGAAACCATTCTCGATTATTTTACCTACACACATCGGAGGAGGAGATGCCCAGTTGTGTTGGTTTCTCCACACAGAACTAGCATACATGATATCATGCTAGCTGCAAATGGCTTCATCTAAATTTTCAGCCCTTCCCTTGGGTCCATCTATCCACTTGCTGCTATGTCAGGCCATGTCACCTAGACAGCCAGAGTGAACCAGCACCCACCAGTGCACCATGCAGGATGGATGGTGTGTGGACTGGGAAACATATTTTAATTGTATTCCTGTCCCATAGCTAACCATGGTGGTTAGCTATGTACAAACCATGCAAATGCTTCTACGTACCTAGTAGCCACAAAGTGCCTTACCTCCTTGCCTACCTACTGAGTAACCGCGTTCATTCCCTACCTACTTTCTATGATACTTACCTCACTTACATAGGCAGTGTGAGGGGAAAGTACAAGGGTTTATAACATATGTTACCTAGGTGGAACCTTGAAAACTCAGTTGTGGTTCATCCACAACTGAGTAATAACAGGTTTCCAATGGATCTGCACTCTGGGGTGCTGGTTCACTCCAGCCCATCTAGACACCAGAAGCAGGAGGGCAGAGAAGGAACCCACATGTAAAGCTAAAAGGTATTTTGATCATATTTTGGACTTTTGAGCATTCAACGTCAAGGACAAGG
>Ga0209208_10012789_pt1 | contig 10575 bp, 11 predicted proteins | sample S1TSphfallax_3_FD_187694 | JGI IMG/M metagenome (GOLD analysis project Ga0209208, IMG submission 187694) | Host-associated microbial communities from peat moss isolated from Minnesota, USA - S1T2_Fd - Sphagnum fallax MG (SPAdes) (version 2) | ecosystem: Host-associated > Plants > Peat moss >... | reverse complement strand
TAATAAATATTTTTTCAAAAGTTTAACAAAACAAAAAATAATTTAATTTATGCTGAAATGGTAAAGGTACTATGGGTAGTGTGATTCATGTTAATTAGTTGGGGGTGCATCATACTTTTTTTTTTTTCACCCCTCTTAGTTTTTTCATTGGCCCAATGCTCAAAACATATAATCCAAGTTATGACACATTTAAAATATAAATTGTCTAGATGACTTGTTGATTTGAAAACTCATGCATGCAAGTTCCTCTCAAAAAATACTTTTATTGATAAAAGTCAAACTTCACATATGAAGTTTCATGTATGGAAATTTCAAAAAGCATGATGTGGAAACAAGTTTGCAATATGAACAAGAACATAGCAAGTTTTGAAATTTTGTCAAATGTACTTGCAAGATTTTGTTGTTCACATTCTAGAGATGATATCATCCAAGTTTCTTATAAGTCTTTAGCAAGTTTTGATCTTCCAATCTCTCTTAACCTAGAACTAGGGTTTGTGTGTTCATAAAAACTTTTGTAACATCATCCAACTCCACAACTTGGGGCATCATCATGCATTTCCATAAAGATTGTCACCTTAAAGAATGGATCCCATTATTTTTGTATGGCAAAACTCATGATGTTGCAAGGCAAAATTGTTCAAATCTTAGCATCTCCAAAACCACAATCAAAAGAGTATTGCCAATCTTCTTCTTCATCTTGTATTTGCAAAAAGGTTACAATTCTCTCCATGATGTTGTTATGTGTCAAACAACCTTATTCTTACAAAAAACAAGTTCCATACTTGACATATGCATCAATTGCCTTTTACATCTATTCAAAACTATCATTCCTATCACAAAATTGAAAGTGTTCTTCCCTTTGGTCTTTCAAGTCATATCCACTCATGCTAGTCTATGTGTGCATGCCAACTCCCTTCAATAGTTTGGAATGCACATGATGTCCTAGTCGAGCAATTGTTGCATCATCCCAACCTAAGGTTTTTTTGATCAATTTGTTCAAAGTTAAATCGTTGGAAATATAAATCCTACACACCATCTAGAAGTGAAGTTTTGAAAGACTCCCTCCTCTCTCCAAATCACACAATCCTAACACACATCTATCCTTTATGAACTTCTCCATAATAGCCAACATCTTTGTGGGAATGTCAAAACACCCCAAACTAATTGTGATGTTAACTTCCAACAATTTTTCATTCTTCAATTTTTTTTGTGCCTTCATTTTTTGTATAAACTTTAAGAACTTTAAGAGAACGCATGATTCTCAACCAAATCTTCAACTAAAAACAAGTAAAGATGAAAAGATGGGAAGACTCAACCAAAAAAACATTCATTGGTTGAATGCAACTTTTATTTCGAAAAATGTTTGTTACCATTTTTGGCATGGGCTAATGGTAGGGGAAAACATTGGTCACATATTTTGACATATTCTTAACAAAAAAATAACTCCCCCATCCCACCCGTAAAAGAAAAAAATGAGCTATCGTGAGTGCATGTTGAGCCTTCCCATGGGCTGCATGAAATTTCTTTTTCCAAAACTACTCATTGCCATTTTTGGCCTAGGCCAATTATAGGGGTAGAATTTTGGGGACATGACATAACACAAGCACACACACCTCATTTGACACCTCATTTGAAACCCAAGGGTTATGTAAGGAAAACTTTCTCACCACAAATTAAGTTATGTTGACATGGAATGTATAATTTTAAACCTTTTTGTGGAAACTTTAAGCGCATGATTTAATCAATACAAATTTTTTCACCCAACATAAAAAGAGAAAAAAAATGAATGATAATTTTGGGTGTCATTTGATTGTAACCCCTAAAGTTGCTTAGTTTTTTATTTCAAAAGAAAGTTTTAGTCATGATTTTAACTTTTTATTCTTTTTTGTTTTTTCTAGAACTTTTAGTCCAATCTTGAATTTTTTTTAGGGTTTATGGGTTTAGATAACATTTAGATTTAATAACAAGGTTTATAACATTTAGATTTGAAATAACATCATTTAAATGTTTGACTCAAACATAGACCATCACTTGAATGAAAGAGTCAACACTATATGAATGGACCACAAGTGTTGTTCACATAAGGGATCTTTCTAAGCATAATTACAACTTGATTAAAATTAGACCAATTTTTTTATAAAGAAAATAAAGATATTTTATTGCAAAAGAAAAAAAAACAATCACAAGGCCAAAAGCCAAGGGACATCACCCAAAGGACCAAGGCAACAAAATACACGGATATAATAGTTCTAGACTTTGGACACTAAAAATTTCCAAGAACTTTTAAACCCAATCTTAAACAAATCTCATGTTGAGCAACCTACAAAATTAAACAAAATGGCAACTTCTTTAGTGCATTGTTAATTCTATGCAAATTTTCTTTCCAAGCCAACCTACCACAATCTAGGAAATGACTCCACATAGTAAATTAAACTTGGTATTGAATCCATCTCTTTTTATTAAGTTAAACACAAGATCATTCCTCTCCACCAATATCCAAAACACAATGTCTATGACTAGATCCCACATGAAACTAATCTTTTTAAGCCTCCCTACAAGCTTGTCATTAAACACACATTGTTCAAATATCTCCCCCAACCCTAAGGTTACTAGAATCACCATTAAAGTTCCTACAATATGTCAAGGGATCTCACTTGTTGCAACCATATTGTATGGATGTGAAGTTAAAGGAATATAAAATCAAAGGTTGGGTTTTAAGGTTTGAGTATGTGAAATCCCCAAGGCTAGAAAAATTTGTCAATGTGACTATATAGTTGTAGGTTGGGGGAACTTGCAATTTAACCCCCGAGTGTGAACATGGGAGGATGCATTAGTCCTATTCACTTAAACTACCAATCATGGGAGGAAGATGCAAAGGAGTGTGTCAAGGACTTTCAAGGCCAACCAAAAATAAGAGGAGTTTGCATCACATTAGAACTAAGTTGGTGTGGTCCAAGGTCTGGGAGAAGGATAGGGCTAAACTTTCATATGGTCTTTATAGCATAAAACAATTGTGATTAACACTTGGAGATCTCTTATTTTCAAACCTCATAACTTTCTTATTTCTTGTTCATTTTAAGCATTTTGAAGTGTTACAGGAGCACCACCTGAAGTTCTACAAATTATTTTGAAACTATAATAAGAACATAGTAACATACAAGGAACTTTTTGGGTGTTCAATAACCAACATTTGTAACTTTTGATGGTTTGTGATGATTTTTAATGAACTAGACGCACCAATAGAAAGGGTTCAAGTTTGGTTTCAACACCCAAAACAATGGAACCCTCCCTTTGAATTACCTGAAGTTCTACAAATTATTTTGGAACTATAATAAGAACATAGTAACATACAAGGAACTTTTTGGGTGTTCGATAACCAGCATTTGTAACTTTTGATGGTTTGTTTTTTTCAAGTTATTGACCCCTTTTACTTTGGGGGGTGTAACTTTCTCAATTATATTTCATTCGTGACGATTTTTAATGCACTAGATGCACCAATAGAAAGGGTTCAACTTTGGTTTCAACACCCAAAAACAATGGAACCCTCCCTTTGAATTTGGTGGGCCTTGACGCCTTAAGTGTTCAATCATCGACCAGTTTACCCTACCAGTAAGTGCCACCTTATGGGCCAATACCTATGGTCAAGTACTTTACTTTTACTACCCTTTTTGGAGATCACGATGTCTCCACAATTTATGCCCAGCCTAGGCCACAATTTATGCTGAACCTAATTTGGACTACTAATGCTTCTCAACCAATGAAGGATTGCAAGATGCATCCAATAGACTTTTTTTGGTGGGTGTAGGGAGGGTAGGATGTTGGATTTCGTTGTTCCCAATGTGTTCCCACCAAATTCCAATTAAGTTCCCAACCTGTTCCCCAAGTGTTCTACAACATGTTCCCAATGGCGCTTCATCCCACATGCTTCATCCAAAATCATCCTCTTGGAACCTATTCTACATATACTACACATACTACATATTACTTATATGTTTCTATATTTGATGTGAATACTTGTATATTGGGGAGCATGCAAAGTTTCAATTTTTTTTGTGTGATGGGGCAATCAAAGAGGCTCATCTCAGTATGGTTGGTGTAGATACTATTGGTAACTTTTTTTATCAAATTCTCTTGACCTCTATGTAACTCAAAAACACTTGTGTTAGCTGAACCACCAACTCCAAACACCTTAAATAAGACTCATAATAAGATGGTTTGAACAGATATAACTACCATCAAATGTAAAATTGCTTAGCATCTCCAAGCTCCATACACCACACACCAAACCAACGGGAAAATGACAAATCAAACAAAAAGTCTGTCATAGGTCAGACCTGAGGTATTTACAGAGCTGTTGTGAGTGGTAACATGATCACAAGTGCAGTCATAAAACCTTATGAGAGCCAAATGAGTCTCACAAAGTGTCAGACCATCACAAATAACAGTGATGAGCTGCCATTACTACCCAGTGACTTCATCCACTCCTGACAGTGGGATGTAGATAAGTATACAATCAATCCACCCAAGATTTTGGGCAAACCATTATCTCAAACAGCTCTAAAAGATGAGGAACTGGGCAGATCACTGTCTATTAAGTTTGGTACAAGATACCATATCCCTTTGCGGTTCCATGATACTGTTATCTCTAACCTTTCAAATAATTTAGCATATGTTTCACAGCATGACTGTATGTAGATAGCACTCTCAAGACTTATGAATGCAAACAAGGAACCCTGCAGAGATTCATGAAAACAACACACAATACAAAAGACATGCTCCAATGGTGCCTGCAAGTTCCACTCTTTATACCCAGATATCAGAGGTGCAGTCACCTCCAGGGTAGCGTGTTTCATGAGCAAGTGCAGGACCTTCAGGTTCATCCCCAAAATCAACAAAAAAATTTGGGTTTAAAGACAAACCACCTTTCTCCGTGTTGACATCAACTAGAAGCATATGGGAGCCTTTCTCAGTCAGTGATGGGTAGAACTGATGATCCCAGGCACTGAAGAGGGAGTTTGTGACATATAGACGCTTTCCATCCAAACTCAATTGAATCATTTGGGGCCCTCCTCTCAACGTCTTTCCCTGAACACCCTCCAGTCATGTTATTCCTCTGTTTGGGAATACTACAGAAGCAATGGAAACCAACAAAGAACATATTGTGTAAGTTGAAGAAGAAAACACTTACTTGGATATCAGGCACAGTTGATTGCCAAACTTCACCATCACTTTCCTCTACCCAGACATCTCCTCCTTTGCGGATTAGCCCACCAATCCACAGTTGGCCTGTTAGGACTGGATTAGCAGGATCTTCAATGTTGTATTGCCTGACATCACCATGTAGCCAGTTGGAGAAGTACAGGAAGCGATCATCAAGTGAAATGAGAAAGTCAGTGATGAGGCCTGGCATTTGAGGCAATATCCAGTTCTGCACCTTCAAAGCTGGCACTGATATTGCTACCTGTCCCATAGATTGACATCACAAAAGTTATTACCCCATTGTGAAGATTGAAGAGATTTGCAAACCTAGACCAATACTGATTCCATGCTTGCATTAGTAGAGCTTTCAAGTAGTTAATTTGAGAATAAGTTCATCACCTGAGTATCCCATGTTTCATCATCTTTCTTAAAAAAGCGCACCATTGTACTGCTGAGTGCACACCCAACATACCCTGTAGCTTTGTTTGGGTCATGTAAAAATCTTATCTGCACCCGCATGTGTGAGTCAGAACTTGCCTGCTTGAAAACCTTACAATAGTTTTGAACGCTTTGTCAACCAACCATGCAGACAGCCTCAATGCAAATCCAACCAGTAACCCCTCTCAGCATGTCTCTACATTACACCCTTGAATCACAGAATGATTCTCCCATACATGGATTCATGACCATGTGTATGCCTTTTCCCTCATAGCAAAAGGTCAACAAGCACCTGATTGCAACATGATTGCCCACCAGATAAAGCCAGGATCACACAGTTTCTCAGACCTGCCAGGGTAATCTTGTGATTTACCCTGGTTGCTTCTGTGACATTAGCTAAAGGATCACTGAGGTGACAAATTCTTCCAGTTTGACCAAAAACTATGAGGTACCACAAAACTAAACCCAAATTAAGAGCTCAACAAGTATGTCTGATCATACCTCAAGAGGGATAAGGCCAGTGTTTCCCAAATCAATTTTCTGCTTGATGGTGCCCTGGGGCCAATCGTAAACAAACAAGTGTCTCCCATAGAGGCCATTTGCCACATCGTTCGGGTTGAATCCCTTTGTAAATGCCAGAGGTGCACCCCATGAGGAACTTATCATAATGTTGTGGCGTGGTTGATACCAGAAGTCATAGCCAAAGTCAGGGCTGTTTCCAGGTTTCTCCCATCTGCAAACAATCCATTCCCAACAAAGCAGCAGCAGCAGAGGTCATAAGAAAATGGAAAACCAATATCTACAATTGTGTTGGCATTGACTCAACATCAACCAAGTGCCCAATTAGAGGACCTGACAAGGCAGCAACATGAACAGAACTTGCACCCTCCCAAATCCTGTTTGGGGAGAAATTCAGCTTGAAAGAAAAATAAATGGACTAAATATGGCTATGAGGATTGTGGCAGCAAGGATCGCAACTGCATGAAGGAATTTGAGTTGTTTCCAATAGGACTGGAAAAAAACAGAAGCAGTAGAAAAGGGTTGTTATGATGGTAATAGCAAACCTTCCTTTCACATCAAAATGAGAGTCGAGGAGGAGGAAGCCAGCGCCTTCAGCATGGCCCTCTTTATCACCCATGCAAGATACCATAACATCGCCATTGGCCAGGCAGTGAGCAGAGTGTGGGAAGGCCAGCCCTGTCTTGTTTGATATCTCTTCTGGCTCCACCACCTTGTGCAGCACTGGTGCCAGTGGGTCGGCAGCTGTGTCCACTATATATATCCGTGATGATCTGCCACAACCAATTCCTCACATCAGTTTCAAATTACACCACAAACATTGACACCGGAGAAACCCCACCTCCTTTGCATCTGGGCATTATCCAATTTCTTCACCAACTGCAAATTTACTCAAATCTCTTAGCAACCAATCACCTCTGTCTCCTATTGCATCTCAAGATTGCAGCTCAATAGAACACAAGTATGCAGAAAGTTTGCTGGTAAGACAAAACTGTCATGAATCAAGGTGCAAAGAGAAGCAGTTGGTAAAGAGGCAAAGGTGGCCAGTGCATACACAAGGGAAGGGAGGACAAGGAAGCGCCGCTGGGCACCAGGGTCCCCATGGCATGAGCTACAGGCATTCCAGCCACTGTGGTGGAGTTCATCGCCAAGGTGGGTGGTAGGCAGACGGTGCACCACCTTTGAGTAGGTGGGTGACTCAGGATCCGCATCAATGGTTGCCAAGTAGTCAGGCTTCTCAATACCAGTCCCTGCACAAGCAACAGCTTTTTCAGATGGGAAAGAGAGCTGCATAAGCACAGAGCTTCTCAATAGTTCCTTTACCAGCTGCTTTGTGTCTTTGAATCCATGCTTTCTTGAGTTAGATGTACATGATAAATCTGTCCTCATGCTAAGAATTCAATGTGCTGCCTTTTTCACTCAACATGCGGTGAATTGGGAAAGCAGATCTACTTCAAAGTCTTCAGATTTTGCACTATTGTCTGACAGACCATCAAGCCAACACTCAACAGGAATCATCAAGTCTCTCTCCAGCAAAAGAATGAAGTTCTAAGGATGACTACGGTAGACTAGCAGTGGTGCCAGCGGGAGAGAGATGGCCACCTGAGTACACAGCAGTGACATACAGAATCTTCTCTCGAGGTCCCAGTGTGTAGGCGTCTAGTGGAGTTGCATAGCCGGGCCCTGAATTCTCATCATGACAACAGTGAGCTTGGCTTCCGTTTTCAGAAGATGTTTGAGTAGTTGCACTAGACAAGCCATTCTCTTCCAATGCGCTCGCCATTGTCTCTTCCCCGGCTTCTTCTTACCTGGAGTCTCCTTTTATAATTCTCTCTCCTCTTGTAAACTCCCTCTGCTCTTCACTCAAAGAAATTCACCAACAACCTGCACCAGCCTGTCTCGCAACGAAACAAGAACAACAGCTCAGACTCTCACAAACCCTCTCCCGACCCACTCTTCCCACTTCCACAAGCATCAAGAATTTAGGTCTCAAACAAAAAAACACTTCACTGCAGAGCAACTTCCTTTCTCATCTTTTGACTTATCTTTCTAAGCTTCTACAACAGATTGATTTTTTTTCCCAAAAGAGTCAATTTGTCGGTCGATCGATCGATCATCGACACTTTTTCCGTTATAATTGTGCTTTACAATCAATGCAGGTTTTCAGGATATACTTGAAAACTCTATAGTCGATGAGCTGCTTGCTCGATCATGCAAGAAATTGTGCGTGAGCAGAAACCAAAAAAAACAAATTAATAATAATAAAACGAGGAAGAAAAAAGTCACAGGTCATTATCAATCAGCACTTACCTATCCGAGTAGTAGGTACTGATGATCACGACAACGACGACGACGACGACGAAGAAGACTAGTACGTTGGGACACGAGAGAGAGAAAGAGAGAGAGAGAGACTGGCGCTATTGTGTCAGTGCAAATCCCCGCGACAGTGTTGAATGAAATTGCAATGGAGTGTTTTTGCATGGAAGAGTACTTGTCCGCTTGTGCTGCTGCTGAGTGGGACAGTGCGCATGTAATGTGCGCCACTACCGATGCACTGAATGTGGTCAGCTTTTTGTATGTATTCCCTTTGCGGGATATGAGGCGGTGCGTCTGCATGTATGTTGCAGTGAACGAGGTAGGTACCGTGCATCTGGCTGCGAATTAGGTCAGTAGGTACTTACTCTCCTCCATATGGCTCCCAATTTCACCACCCTTGGTTGCTTGTTTGTTTGCTTGTTTGTTTTGGTTTTGTTTACTTTTTTAAAAGGTGGTATATTTCTTTGCTTTTTTTATTGTTTGTTTATTGGGCCCTTGCCCCCCCCCACGAGGATAGTCCTGGATAGGGACTATCACATGGGTAAGAGATTTTCAACTTTTATTTTAAGTTAGTTGGTTTCACACTCATAGAAGATGTTTTTATTTATTTTTGTGGGATGGAGGTTGACAAATTAGGGTTATGGGGATTCAAAATGTTCAATTTAGTATTTTTTTTCTTTGGTGCCTCTTCCCCCCCCTCCCCCCTCCCCCCCCAACCTACCTTCTTCAATTTCTTGCATTAGTCTTGAGGGTATTGAATGCACCTATGCCACACAGAGTCAAAAGCTTCTCTTTCATGAGATTCTGTTGTTATTTATCATCATGCAAGTAAAGATTAGTCTGCCTTTCTTTTGTTCTTTTGTTTTGCACATGTATAGATACATACATATACATGCATATGTATAAATGAAAAGCATTGTTGGCCTTGGTCATTGTGGATGTTGCCTTTTTCATCTTGCATGGTTATTACAACTATGAATCTTTTGTGTTTTTTGGCCTTCTATTGCTCCCTTTAATAAACCTTTAAAAAACTTTATGCAAACACATAAATTTGGAGGTTGTGGATGGTGTGGCAATTTGAACTTTCTTAACACTTTTATGCTTTTCTTTTGCAAGGGGCAAAAAAGGAGACACTTTTGGATTATGTTTAAAGGGTGGAAAAGAAGACATTTTCATTTTTCATGGGGCAAGAAAGGAAGAATACCCACTGAATCTCTCTCTCTTTTTCTCACACACACTTTCAAGAAAGTCATTCTCCTTTACTATTGCCACACCATGCACAATGCACCTTGGCGGTGTTTCATGTTCTATCATTTCTTCTACAGTCAATCCATCTTTTCCTCAATCTCCAAGATGAAAAATACCTTATAATGGATTCTTGAACTCCTAACAATAAGCTTGTAGAGATTTTAGATCCCTACACGTGATTTCTTCACAAGGAAGATTGAGTAAAAAACCCAAACTCATTGTTTTAGAAAGTTTGTTTAGCATGTTATTATTGTGTTTTGGGATTATTTTGAAGTGTCTTGTCACCAATTTCAAATTATTGCATTGTAAAATTATCAAAAGGTAGTAATATGGCAGCATTAGTTCCAAGCATGAATAGGAAAAGAGGTGCACCTTTCAACGTTATTCAAATCATCAATGACGCACCCCCAAGCTCCTTGATGGACTCAATTGCAAGTCCAAAGGTGAAAACAATGGAAGGAAAGGAGTTGGGGGTGCTTTTTAGTTCACAACATTTTGGGGGTAGAAGGGTGTGCTGGAGCTCTATGATGGGACTAGGAAGATTGATAAGCAATTCACTTACTCACACAGACCTACACAAACCAAACAACAAGTTGGTTAGTGCATAATCAAAGCATTTCGATGCACGGACGAACCATGAGCAAACACAAACTCACAAAACTCATCACAACTTGCACTTGGGGGAAGCCACCACCTTCCCTTTTATAGTATACTCTGTGGCTAGCCACAGGACCAACACCCAAATGTCATTTTGTTTCGGGACTCCCACTTGGAAGTCCTAAAATTCTTAAAGTTAGGACTCTTGTGTTTTTGAGAGCCCATAATTTTGCATGCAAAACCCCGATTGAAATAAGG
>Ga0209208_10012788_pt1 | contig 10575 bp, 13 predicted proteins | sample S1TSphfallax_3_FD_187694 | JGI IMG/M metagenome (GOLD analysis project Ga0209208, IMG submission 187694) | Host-associated microbial communities from peat moss isolated from Minnesota, USA - S1T2_Fd - Sphagnum fallax MG (SPAdes) (version 2) | ecosystem: Host-associated > Plants > Peat moss >... | reverse complement strand
ATGTTGTGTATGCGCTCAAGAGGCAGGGGCGTACTTTGTATGGTTTTGGTGGCTAAGAGAGCGTAACGCGAGGAGCTCTGGCCCTTTCTTTTTAAATGGTGTTCTTGAACACCACCATCCTTAAGTGAATTGAAGCTTCGTTTGCGTGAGTGCTTCTTGAACTTGTGATAAGTTTTTTCTTTGGCTCTTTGTTGCTGTGCAAAGGAGAGGTTGTCCATCGTTTTTCTGACGACAGCCGCTATTCGCTGTAATGTTTAAAAGTGAAGTTCTTCCTAGCTGTTATGTGTGGCGTTCACGTGTATGTGGCTCTTAAGCTTTGTTTGAATGGTGAGCAAAAGGGCTATGTTCTTTTTGTCTTCTCAGTTTGGCAAGGTGAGTGGGGTAGTTGCATCTCAGCACTCGCGTTGCAATACGTGTATGCTTGGAATTTTCATAGGGGTAAGGTTTTGGCGGACGTTTCCTACCCAACGAGAGAATTTAGTTGGTAGCAGATATTGCAATAGATAATGCTTTTTGGATCTGGATTGCGTAGCATGTGGTCCTGCGTTCGTCGTTCACTTAGGTCGTTTAGATGGCCGTGCTACATTTATGATGTTGTCGTTGATGTGCTGGATTTTGTATTTTAGCCTTGGTTTGCAAGCACGTCGTCATAGCAAGTGAGGTGCAAGGAAAAGTGCACAAGCTTCTAAGAACCATATCTTCTTGTAATGATGATTGTAGCTTTTTTGGGGGGATAGTTGAGTGGGGCAGGGGGTTCTAGATGTTATTATGTGTTCCTTGTATCCTTTTCATGATCCCTAGTAGCCTTGGGCAGCACTTGCTTCAATGGTGTCCCCTTTCAAGGGTCTTGCCCTAAACATTAAAATTCAAATCACATGGCGAACCCTTACATCAAAAACACATTCATGATATTTGCAATTTGCAACTTACCCATCAGCTCCTAACATACATAGTAACATTCACAAATTGTCATACACAAATATGCATCCTAAGTTTCTGATATGTTAATGATGTCTGCTAGCACTTACAAGAGTTGTGGTACCATCTCAGAAACTATAAGGAAATCAAAAGGCTATAGTCTAGCTCTCATTTGACGACATCCAAAAGCTGCATACATCTAAAATGCTATACAAGCTTTAATTTGATAAGACATGTTCTGGCCAAGCATGAATATGAATGTACATCCAAATGGAAAAATCAAATTTCATGATATTTACCAAGAATCATGTACAACCCTCTCAAGACTTACATTGGGCAATATTCCAGAGACTGAACCAAGAAGCATTATAAACACTCATGAAGCTGTTGTACATGTGGGGGCCAATTTACATTTGTCAACCACTGATCATGGTTTGATGCCCCAACCTCCTAGCTCCCAATGTCTCCAAAAGCTCAAACCATGAATGCTCCAGACCACAATTTTGTAATCTGCAGCACACTGGCTGCTAATCAAATGTTCTCATGTATTTGTTGTGAAGACAACTGGCAGGCATAATTGGGGAGGAGATGTCTTCTCTGTTTCTCTGACTGCTCAATTTGTGGACATATCAGCCAGGAGGTGACACATTTTTGAAGGACCTCAATATATGAAAGACTGATGATTGTCCATCTTCTAAGTGGTGCGAATGATTGTCTAACCACTGCTGTCTTTCAACACCTGCTCACAGAACCAGAAACAGAAAATCCTTAGAGTGGTAGAAAGAAGGGAAACCATGTATTCTACATACCAGGACATGGATTTTGTCCATGTGCACAGATAAGGTTGTTAAGCCTAAGATCATCATCAAGTTGGAATTGAGCAAGGACAGAGGGAAAGAGAGAAAAACATGGAACAAATGCTCTACTTATGCTGTTCACTGACCAAAGAACTTCAAAGCAGTTCAGCTCAATACAAGGAAAAAATAATGCAAGACATAGAGAGGAGAGATAGCTACCAATGTTGACTGTCTACCCAAAAGCATCCTAATTACATGAAAACAATGAATATGCATGGAGAGAAGGAAAGTTCACAATTTCAGCTGGCTCAAAGAGCTTTCAGACTGGAAGTAGGACCAAACCAAGATTATGGTGAACAAAGTTGTGGAGAGCACAAATTTAGGGCATCCACTGTAAGCTCTATTATATAGAGCTGCTATTGACCATCCATAGACCCCAAGCCCAGTTTGGTTACAACAAGGGAACAGATGAAGAGAGAGGGGAGCAGCTTACAGGGTACTACACATGAAGTTCCTGGATCTCACATGCAGAAAGATTACAGGAATTTGTCTTCGTCATAGGCATTTCATATGATGATCTTCTGGGGGTTTATACCTCAGATCTTTGTGGAGAGATGTTGGAAGGTTCACCCAGAAGCACGAGATAATGTCGGCCAGATGGTGAAACTACCCATTGAGACAGGAGCCCAGGATCTGGTATCAAGGCTTGCTCAACATCATCCTCAACCAATTCATCATGCATGGAGTGACCATGAAGGCTGGGATCCCTTGATCGAGGAGGCATATCTCTCATCATCCACAGCACCACAATTGAGGGTATTGCTTCACCTGTAATTCAAACCAAATCTGAATGTAAGAGAATGTCAAGCATGATCATAATAAGAGATAATAAACACCTCTCCCTCATCTCTAGTGGTATCCTTCCAATTTTGTTAAATAAATTATGAGGCCCACACCTCAGGGTCAGCAACACATCTGAAGCTCCTAGTTTGTAAGGCTAATACAAAAATGAAGTAAATTCCCCTCACAACCATCCATAGAAATCTATCTAAGAACTAAAAGAAAGTATGTCCTGTATATTGATTCTTAGAGGTTTTTCTAAGAAATTGCAGAGTCTCTTCAGCAGTTATCCTAGCATTGAGCAGTGCATCTCGTCCAGCCCAAAAACAGAAGGGTAGGCAAGAATAACCTATCACATAATACAAAAAGGTAAGAGTCGGAGACAGTTGGCTCTCCACATGCTCCAAATCCCATATGCTTATAAACTGTTTCCATCACATTCCAAAGACATTAGGGCAGATGGCCATATGAGATATGAACAGCTCTGGAACTTGAGAAATTCAAATTCTACTAGAGAAACTATTACAAGATTTGACTACCAGAGCAGTAACATTTCTGAACCCTGAAAGGGTCACACTGCAGTTGCATGAAGTGCTGTGCACAACTGCTTTCCCAGATTTGTTACATGCTGATTTAGAGTTTAGTGTTGATTAAGAACAACCTCAAAACCTGAAGCTGGTTATGTGACCTTGTAACAAGTCCAAATGAGTGAAAATTTGCCCCAACTGTGAACACAGTGGTCTAACATTGGAAACCCATAAGCTTGAGTAAACTTCCACAGACAACAACATCCTCATAATGCCACTCTAAGTTCATTCACATTGCTATGACCAGAGACACTGCATTGATTTGGCAAGCATGGAAGGAAGAAAGCAAAAGCAGAAGCTTACAGGGTTGTCAAAGACAAGCACTATGAATGCTCGAAGGGAGAAGCATACCACTGAAGCCACTGCTAATCCTGCTACCTGAAGTGATATTTTATTAATATATCAGTATTTCACAACAAACATGGACATCCCAGAGAACTTTTGGTGCTTACCTGAAAACTATATATTCCAGAGAGTGGAACTGCACTTCATGAGGGTAACAAGAGCTTCTTATGGTGATTTTGAAATAGGAGGATTCACCTTATGAATATCTGCAGATGCCTGGCTTGTCTTTACTCTACACATCTTGTTGTACAACAGCAGGCCTGCAACAATTAAAATGCCACACATTGGGAACAATCACAAAGTAGAGTACCCTGAATTGGTATCTTGCTGAATATCCCCCTTAATACCTCCAACTTAGATGGACTTTCTGACATATATCAGAAAGTCCTAAAAGTGACTTTGCTCACATTGGGATAATTTGACTTAGCACTACCCAAACAACAAAATGAGTTCACATTGGGATCTATCATGCCTGGCAGACTTTTCAGGTCCTATTCTTCAACACAAAAGAAAATCTATTTTGAAATGACCAAGGTGAGGTTATATAAAAAGGTCCTTAACTCAATGACCTGGACAATTTCAGATTTCCTAAAGATATTGATCTGAATAAGCCTCACAATCACCTCCTTATCCAAACTTTACAAGAAAGATGATGGGAAAGAGGTTCACCATATGCTGCAAGCCCTCCTCCTGACAAAAGTGTGACAATAGCAAAAAGATCTGCATACACCTGCATGAACCAACAAATGATTAAATGCTATAGGGGACAGTTCAGTTATTAAGTGACAGCACTTCACGGAAAGAGGCAAAATCAGCACTGTTTTATCAAGAGAGCAGTATCAAGAATATGAGTGCAGGAATGTGAAGCCCATTCAAGTAGACCATTGACTGTATGTAGCACTAAAACAACTTGCACAGCAAGTCAGTCACAACTGGAGATGCCAACATAGCTCAGAGTCTACTAGCTCAATTGCACATATGCACCAAACTATAGACAGAAGCACAAAGTATTTTACAGACTGCAGTGGTGACTCAAAGAGCAAAGAAGAGAAGGCAAGAAAATTGAAGAAATACTTTAGCTATTGTCACAGAATTGATATTGTTGTCACCCATCCCGTACCAAATAAGTCCTGTAAATGCTGCTGTCAGGAGACACATACCCATCACCATCTGCAATTCCAATTGATCCAACTCCCCATGTGTAATCTCAGAACTCAGAACTGAATCTGGCAGAAATCATGTGTAGACCAATTACAACACCTCATGCCCTTTTTGGTTGCCCTAAAACATGGTTCTTACTAACACAGTGCACATCTTGCAGACTGCTGCCTCTCTGAATTCAAAAATACAGGGGAAACGTTCTTAGCTCCTCAGGAAAGCTAGAAAATTGCACTGCTGCACTTTCAAACCTGTCAATCTGAAGACACATCACTGTGAATGTCCCCTTCCTGATTGCAAGTGTATGGTTCAACTTGCTATCTTTACCAGAATCACAAGCCGCTGTCGCCCTCGAATGCGCCGGAATGGTATGCACCATGTATGATAGTGGTAAAAGCTCTTTGAAGTCTGAGAATGAACAGAGGACAATAATTGCTCATAGTGGTTGTCATCATCCTCCTCATCATGGTCAGTGGCTTGATGGCACAGGTCCACCCTGCAAATGCCACAAGTTAGAAGCCTGATCCTGAAACACCAGTATGAGTTCATCTGTACAGCTTGATGAATCTACAGGTATTGAAGATCAGTGTGTACTTCAAGAGACAAAGCTGTTCAATTTCATTATAGGCAGGAAAGAGGAAATACCAGAAAGAAAGGAGGAGTAGAAACGCAGTCAGGAACACAATGTCAGGTGCTGCTGCATACCCCACCAAACACAGCCCATAACCAATAACCATCATAAAGCTTACACCAGATTACACTGCCAATTGGTAAGAAACTGGGTGCTTAGTGCCAACCTGAAGAGTAGTATGTTTCACAGCCTACTCATACAGATATATTAAATGATATTAAGCAGAGTGATAATAAATCCTGAATTTTGACTTCTACACCCTCCTCTGCTAGTGCATGGAACTGAACTACCCTCACAGTCAACTTACATGCAGACTTTGGCCCCTCTAGGAGCCAGTTGAGGGCTTCAAACCACCTGCCCATAACAGAAGCCCAATATTGCCACTGGGCAATAAGTCTCCAGTGATAAGTTACCATCTTTTAGAGTGGCTATATATCTTACTGTAAATATCTGCTTCACCAGCTGATACACTCGCAGGCCTGGTAAAGACACATGTCACCCTGGTGGCCTGCTTCTAAGCCTGATAGGAATGCATGAAAGAGAGGATGAAATTTGGTAAAGCCACAGAGGACCCAAGGACCCAGGAAACCACAGGTATCGAGAGGTAGACAAAGACTATATACCTGAGACCAAAAAGCCCCAGAGACTTGACCAGCACTTCCACCCTCTGCAGGTTGCAATTGGATTCAAAACAAAATACAAAAAGTACCCTGCTTTCCCAAACCCAGGTCCAACCATGGCACATTAATTAGTGGACACCACCAATTGCATTCCCTGAACATCCTAAGTTATTGCTTATAGAGTCTCATGATATGACTGCAGCCAACCTGAGCAGATTATGTTCTATAGTGGAAGAACTGATCACCTTATTTGGTGATTGTGCAAAATTCTACCTATTCAAATACTGAAAACTTCTCCACTCTTGGTACTGCAACTGCCAGCAATAAATGCCTGCTGTCTTTACTGTCAAGGCTACAGTCCTATATGTCGACTTTCAGCGTCCATGCACTTAAAGGATGTAATCTACTTCTAATTGTATTCTTATATTTTTACATATGAAGACTATATTGATGCACCCATGTAAATAACTGGTGTCCATTCATGTACATCTGTGTATCAAACTGTGCAGGATGCATCTTTAGAAGGCAAGAATCTCAAAGCATGGCACAAATACAAAACAACAGCTTGTACTGCACACAAACTGAAGTCTGCATGGCTGGACAACAGCAAGTAGTAGAGCATACCAAAATTTGAAGCACTTATCATACAGTGAAACATCTGCAAACATCAAATCGGCATATTAGCCACCTGACCCTAGTCAATGACTGGTGAGGCCTTCAAGACATCATTCAAACTTTCAAGAAATGCAAATGATAACAGGTTGGTAGAGTGAGCTAGCCTTTTGTCGCATCCAACTGGCATATTGATTATGTACATAAAACCTTAGCAGCTGCACAAGCCCATCCCAAGTAAGGAAGGTAAGTGACCTCTCCTGAGGATGAACACTGTCCCTCAGAGTTTCAAAATACATCCTCTACAATACTTTCTCTTGCTCTATTCAACTTCCTTAAGCTAGTTCCACAACATACCAATCTTCAAATCTTCTTGCCTCTCTCTCACAATGTTGGCTTCACATAAAAGTCACAGGAACTCAATACAGCACAAACAATCAAGAATTGTGACCAGCCTTCACTCACCCTTCAGATTTGGCTCTTCTCTCTCAATTTCCTACACCCTCAGCTATATAATTGGAGCCCTAATGCAGTCATCAAACTGACTGCTGGAGAACACAGGTCTCAAGTAGGACACCTGAATTGCAGCAGAAATGGAAATGAATCCATCAATGGCAGCCAGGCTTGCATACACCAGTGTCATTTCCAGGCTAAGGCACCCTCCATTTTTCTCCATGCTTGGCACACACATATGGTCCTCAGTCCACTTTCATGTCAAATCTCCTTGTTCCCCCCTGCTTCCAATTATTGGATAACTGTGAGCATGGGGAATACAAACGTGAGGATCTAATGCCTTGCAAAGGCTGTGAGATTGGGAACCCTTCATCCTTCTACTGTATTAGATGAGAGCACAAGGAAGAGCTTTGCTGCTGTTGGGCTACTTGCTCATAGTCTTAAAATCCTCAAAAGGATTTAACTTTCTTTTCAAACTTCTGAGTCAAGAAAAGAATGCTTTGTGAGTCCCTCTTTAAACTTTCTTTGTTTGCTGTTGAAATACTCTTGTGCCAAAAGCTGAGCATGGGGTCTCTGCATCAAGTTTAGGCATCTTGACAATCATATTACCCTGTCAGACACAGAAAGAGGAGAGCAGGGAGATGAAAGAACTGAGAAGATGCTTTTGGCAACAGGCTGAAGACAATTTTTTTTTTACTTCCTGTGTATCATCAATCTATGGCAGTCTTAGCAAGAAAACATGACCTCCCAAGCCACCCACCCACTCACCCACTCACTCAGTAAATCCTGGCTGAGAGCTGCTAGACATATTTTCATTTTCCACAATCAAACAGCTGTGACTAATGATGAGAGACCCAAAAGGCTCAGCCTCTGAAATTATCACTGTGCAGTGGATTTCATGCTGTCAAAACTGTCAACAAAGAAATCTTCAGAATTCATTGAGCCATACACAGTGCAATCACCACATATTGAATACAATTAGGTTCCTCACTGGCTGCAGCAAATTTAGCTAACAATATAAATAACCCAACTGCTCTGCTAATAGACACCAGACAGCAGCTACAATTTTCACAACAGGTCATAAAACTTTATGCAATGCAGCATAAGAGACCACCACATGTCTTATGCAAAGCATCAATAGTACATTGGAATCATGAATTTGTGATGCTATATTAAGCTTGTTCAAAGTCAAATATCCTCTTGAGGGAGGAAGAACCAGTAGGTTGGCTGTGTCAAAAAGGAGAGCAAAAATAGACAGCTTGATTTGAACAAATGAGAGGGACAAGACTAAGATTTCCATTGTGAACCTACTAAGGCAGACACTAAGAGTGAAGCAACAAAGAGCATTGCGCTGACAAAATGGACACCGAGTAGAACATAGTCCAACACAATGCAGGCACTGAATTTTCTGCAGTTATGACATCTGTATGGGACACAGCAAGGGAAATTGCTACACTGATACAAGCACCTGAAATGACACATGCTGCTACTGAAGAGAAAGCTATAGAACAAAAGTGATCAGAGGGAGGCTGCCACCTGCATCAGTGCTATGTTGTAGAGCACGTTTCAGAAAAATTTAAGGCGGCGAGCACAAGAGGCGAGAGTTGCAGCAGAAGCATGCGCTTCACACAACTGCATAAGCATGTTTACCACGTTATCAGGTGCTTCAGCGGGAGTCAACGAAAAACAAAGCATATATATATAACACGAGAGCCTCAAACCACAGAGGATCGGATAAGGAAAAGAGTCGCAAGCTCTCTCTAGGGCTCTCTACATCAAGAGGAAATTTTCTTGGTCATGCAAGAGTGCGAGCACTTATGCATCCTCTTATGTCGAAAAGAAGAAAAAATTGCATCAGCATGTACACACTGGAAGCTCTGTGTGTGTGTGTGTGTGTCTCTCTCTCTCTCTCTCTGCTTTCAGAAAATTCCAAAGCGAAAGAAAGAGCCACAGGAAGGAGAAGAAGAAGACAGGAAAAGAAATCTAGAAGATTTAGAAATACTGCACGACTGGAAGAATACTATCAGCAAGTGAAGAAAGCAGCACAAGATTAGAACAATAAATTGGACATAGACCTGCATAATGATCGTTCTCCGAACACTCAAAACCATGCTCCAACCACAAATTCTGCAACATAGGAGGATTTCGGATTTCGCAAAAAAAACAGAGAGCCAAAAAGAAAAAGATTCCCAAAGCAGCAACAAAAACAGCAGCAAGTCGAGCAGCAGCGGCAAGTCGAACAGCAACGTCGTTAATAATAAGCGATCATCTAAGCCCAGGGGCCAAATTTTCCCGCTTGTGAAGTATTGCACAACTACATTCAGGACCTCCTCCTCTTCCTCTTCCTCTTCCTCCTGCTCCTCCTCCTCCTCTTCCCGGTCTCCAACGCCAAACGCCGAATCAATTTTTCCAGTAGCTTTAGAACAAAAGTTTCCACCAAAAAAAGAAGGAAAAAAAAAAGCTGTTGAAAGAGAGCTGCAAAGGGACACAGGGTTGAAGCTTGCGGAGGAGGAGGGTCAAGGAAGTACAACAGCGGGGGGCGATGAAGCTGATGAGGATGATGCCAAGAGAAAGGCAAAGTTGCAGGAGAAAAGCTCCACAGAGAGCGCGGCAGGAAGGCAGGTTTGCAGGCAGCGAGGGACAGGAAAACTGCACACCGACAGAAGAGGGGATGCCACAATCGGACTAAACCGGACATGAGTTAACACCAATTCATGTGGTACCCGACTGAGGGAGGGGCGACCACAGTCAGAACCAGCAGGTCCAGCACACTCCAGCGTAGCAGAAAGAATGGATGAATGAATGAATGAATGAATGGATCGATGGATCGATGGAAAGTGGTCACGAAGCAGTTTTCTGTTGGGTTCCAGTTAGTTCCCTAGTTTTAATCATCCCATGGTGGTTAGCTCACTTGCTGCTTTTTCTTTTCTACCCTCCAGCAGTTTGTTTTTTTTTTGAGAAATTTTGTGTTTTTAGCCCTTGAAAGTGGCGATCATCCATAGGAAAGATGTAGAAAAAGTGACGATCCTCACAAGAAGAATTTAGCCAAATCTGGCTATAAACAATATATTAAGTACAAAACTTTTGATCATCCTTCTTTCTACAGACTCAAAACCAAATTAAAAAATCTGGTTAATTTTATTTTTTCCCCTTGTTTCTAGCAATTGAAAACCTCCCAAATCACTTTTTTTTTAATTTTGGATTTTTCTTTTTGTTGAATTCTCACCAATAACAAAAAGGCTGCCAACCACAATTTGTTTTCCTCACTGTTGTGATATCAAAAAAATTGGCCAATAGATCCAAAAGATTAGCAAATTTTGTCTAACTTTCACAAAAAAAATTCAATTTTTTGGTCAAAATTTGATAAAACTTTGTCCCCAAAATATTTATTTATTTATTTATTAAACAACACTGCTACCTACCTACTACCAACCTGCTTGCTAAGAACCCACACGCAGGTTGTTATTTAGTAAGTAGGTAGTAAAAGCAGCCCTTGCCTAGGTATAAACTAGAAACCATCTACTTAACTAGTAGTTACCTATTTTCCTACCCATCTACCTATATAGAGGACCTACTTCTTGCAGAATGGGTTACCAAGGTGAAACCAGATATTA
>Ga0209208_10012786_pt1 | contig 10577 bp, 8 predicted proteins | sample S1TSphfallax_3_FD_187694 | JGI IMG/M metagenome (GOLD analysis project Ga0209208, IMG submission 187694) | Host-associated microbial communities from peat moss isolated from Minnesota, USA - S1T2_Fd - Sphagnum fallax MG (SPAdes) (version 2) | ecosystem: Host-associated > Plants > Peat moss >... | reverse complement strand
GCCAATTTTCCTTATTTGTCTGAGCCAGAGTGCACGCATCTCGCTGTGGCTCAGTCTCTAGGGCCTGCAGTTTTGCACCTTTCCCGCCTAAATCAAGAGCCTGTGTACAATACCAGTATCTTAACCGTTCAATGAGACATGCTGGCAATGTCTGTGCACTAGATTTCGCTGCAATATCTTTGTCTGGCCCAGCTCGGTGGGCCCGGCCGAGCCGGCCCGCCGCGATCATTGAACCGTCATCGCGGGGGTCGTGGGTGTTATATCCAACAGCTCATATTGAACGAATTTACCAAAACGAAAAGGTGGAGAAATTGCAAAAACGGCCTGGCGAAAGTGAAAATAATTGTGAACTGGTCAGTGCGAAAAAGAAAAACTTTTGAAAATAATTATTCACAAGGCAGGTCGCGAATGGGAATGCCACTACGGTATTATGTTTCTTCTTTGCAATAAAATCTTATTGGATTATTGTTTGCACTTGTCACATTCTTGTTATTGTTTTTTTTTGTTTCATGATTTGAATTTGGAACTAGATCTACCCTTGTTCTTGTTTAGATTATAAAATCCTATGGTCTTGGTTATTTCGTGTATGTGACACAAAGCTAGATTTGTTGCCAATGCCATAAGTGAATAAAATGTTGGTTTTATGTGATGGAACACCACAAACACCATATGAAATGGTTCAAAAAGTTTTTGAACAAGAGTTTAAAAAACCAATGGACTACATCAATGGCCTAAGTTAAACATTGTGTAACTGATGCAATGAAAAAATCATGGTTAAAACACATTCTTATCTATAGGGAATAGACATTGCTAAAAATTTGAAAAAGGGCTTTAAGGATCAAAAACCATTTGAAGTTTTTTTTTTTTCTTTTTTTTCTTGGAGATACATGTAATAAGGTGCACATATTGAATTGATGGTAAAATATAATAAGTATGAATAAGTTTAAAATTTGGAAGGAATGCCTTAAATATTGCTAGTTCATACCAGCCATTACATCTTTTGATGAAAAAATTGGAATATTTGGTAATGTTACAAGTATGAAAGAAATCCACAAATTGAACATCCAAATGGAGGAAAAATGCAGTAATTAAAATTCATGATGTTTAAGCAATTGGAGAAGCAACCCATTGAATATTTCAAATCAAAAAATAATATCATCAATGACACCCAAAACAACATGGTGAAAGCAATTATGGCCTTAAACATGGTGATTACAAAAAATAAAGGTAATGAATTGATTGACCTTCCTTTGCAAAATCATGTGCTTGAATGAATGAACTTATAAAGAAGCTTGATCAATACATAGGGATTGAAGACAAACTATTAATGAACACAATTGATTGAATTTACACAATTCTACATATTGAATTGGTTGAACTCTATAAAAATTTACATGTTGAATTGATTGAACTATACTAATTGAAATTGGACAAGTTAAAAACTACGCTTTAATAAGTGGAAATCCTTTGATGTTCACGAAATATGTTCAATTCCTTTTGTAATGCCTTTCTAGACCTCTCTTAGCCATCAAATTCATACATTGTTTCTTCTTTAATAATTTCATCAACCATGTGTGCCATTTGTACCATGTTGATTTCCATATTCACCCCAACACATTACACCTTTTTCAACAAGAACTAAAAATGACTATTGTTTTTTTCAATTACATCTATAATTATTTAATCACGTAAATTATTAAGTAGTGGAAAAATACATCAACATGACACATGGCATCATAAGTTTGCAACTATATAGTTAATATGACGAATTGGTAGTTTATGGGGTAAAAGATCCCATTATTTTTTAATTTGTGTTAATATACATTTGTGATGTGAAATCAATTATTTGAAAGTACCATGGACCTTTACAACTAATAATGATTAAATCTCCCATGACAATGACATGACATACCATGTCATGACAAGGTGTTGTGACTATAATCAACATCATGATTCATGACTGCATGCATGATACATGCAACTATGAACGTTGTACATGATTGAATGTGCCAAAATTATTGTCCCAAATGGTAGTTTTGCAATTGTTTTTAACAAAATTTTCAATGGAAAAATGATGTAAGGACCTAATGCAATTTGAAACATATAATCACAATTTACATGAAACTAACCTTTTAATTTTTATTTTATTTTAGATTTTGGTATGATGCATTGCGCTTTTATTGTATTTTGGACGTAGTGATAAATGTCCTAGGGAACCAACAGATCATATATTATTAGTATTATTAAATTTGATGCTTTGAAAAATGAAAAAAATCCATTTTTAAGACATCCATATGTATTTAACTACCTCAAAATTGTGGTTGTGTGATCTCATAATTATCTGGAATAATTATTTGAAAATAAAAAAATAAAAAAATAGTCCATGGAAAGGAGTACATGAAAAATCAATATTTTGAATTATATGTTTGAAGATGAAATGTTCCCACAACTATCTTTAAATGCATCATCTTGTTTATTTTTTATTTTTTAAATATATTACTTGAAATGAACATTTTCAATTTGAAAATGTAATGGGTTAACTTTGTCAAAAAAATTGTGTGTCTTGACAATTACACCAAATTAGCTCATATATTTGGCATGCATTAGATCATGATCTTAAGAAGTCACGTACAAAAAATTAATTTTGAATTCATCACAAAATTATTCACAAATACAATGGATAATTAGCAAGTTGAAAAACTTCAAAATATAATTGTTTAAAGCTCCAAATTGAACCCTCCTTTAGGCAAATCAATGCAAATGTCATTGTGAAACCGTGTCAATATAGTAATAATGAGCTTAAACCCTACCACAAACTTTGAGCATGCTAGTCATCTGAATTGAAAACAAATCCACACAAATATTGCGTTAGTTTTAGTATTATAAGTATGGCCAAAATAATTACACTTAATCATGCTTTCACCCATTAATTCTAAGTGGCATAGGTAGCATAAGTTAACCTAATTAACCTAGGTTTCGACATGTAATCATATATGTCATGTTTTGGCATAATCAATTAATCTAAACATCTACATATGTATCAACCCTTAACATTCACTAAAAATTTAACAAGTGGATTTCACACCTAAATCATTTTTGGTCATGTGTGAATCATAGTTAAACATGTGCAAATTATTTTTTGACACATGTCATTTATATAGGAAGGCACCCTTTATAACACTTAATTAAATAAATGATTAGGTTGATGTTTAATGTTCACATCACTTTACACATAACATGTCACATCATGGAAAATTTATGACATGTATTTTCAATATTATCACAAGGTAAGAAAAAAATTAGTCGATACAATTGTCTTTTGCAACTAGATGCCATGTCATTGTCCCTTACAACTAAGAAAATGAAATGTCATGGCTTTAACAACTCATAAGTTGTTAATTGCATATGTCCTTTGCAACTAATATTTAGTCATAAATGGAAGTTGCAAAACCCAAAATATTGTAGTGATTAGTCTTTGAACATTAAATTCAATTTGAAATCTAAATAAATCGTGTAAAAGATGATAACAAGTGAACATGTTAGGCAAAAAAGATACACTTAAATCAAAAAATTTAAGTAGTTCATGAATTAATTTTTTAAAATGCCAAAAACGTTCTCCACAACTAAATGTCATCTCTTATGTTTCCTATCATATAATAATTTCAAAATAAAATGATGCCCTTCTTCTATGGGGTTCATGATCCAAGATATCAATGGATACCTTTTGTCACCCATGATATATGGTGGAAGCCATTAGTTAAAACTTCTAGCCATTTCAAACAATCATTGTATTGTGCTTGCGTATACAAAACAAATGTGTGCAACACCTTAGAGTCTTTGACACTCCTTGGATGACCCACAAACAAGTTGATAAAAAAAATATTACAATTTACAACAACTTGTGTAATTATACTATAACCTCTAGTTTTATGACAGTAGTAATCTTTTACAAATGCACCTTGAAATTTTAAAATGTCGATATGAATCCCATCAATAACACCTTGAACATTAGGAAACCCATACCATAACAACAATCATTTCCCCACCTTAAGGTTAAGGAATCAAATTCATGTAAACATCATTATGAACATATACAAATTCATGTAGAATGAATGAAATAATAAATTTTCCCATTATAAAGAACTCATTACAATAGGTTTGCCCCATATTTTTGGTCTATGTTTGTATGATAAGTTAAAGTTTTTCTACAATGTTCAAACAACAACAAAGTTAACATATGAAAACTCTCAACCCACCTATCTTCATCAAACTCCATTAATAAAATTTTGGAAAACTAGGTGGTGTATATGGGTTTCACCTAATGACCCAAATCATAAGATAAACTATTCAAAGCAATATACAAACAATCTTAATGCAAAGCAACAAAAAGAAAAACACACATTGCTTTGAAAACTTACTTTGGATTTTGATTTCCAAATTGGAAATTAAATATATATTGTAAGACAAAGTTAAAAAAAACATTATTGCATAATTTCAATTAATAACATGATGCAAAATACAAGAAACACATTATGATCAATTATGATGAACCTTGATGCAATTGGGTCACGTACAAACACATAAATGAATGATAGACATAGAAACACACAAAATAACAAAAGAATGACATAAATGAGAACAAACCAAAAAGACCCAAGATACAAAGACATTGGAATAAAAAAATGTTGTGCAAATCAAGTTGAAATCAAACAAAAGGTTTTTTTTAAAGTTTGGTGCAAATCGAATTGAAAAACCTTGTCATGAATGAATTTAAAAACTTGCAAAGAAACACAAAGACAAACTTATAAACAAAAATACAAAGATTAGCTAACTTCAAACAAAAAAAATGCCTTTGAAATCAAGTTGGAAGTTCTTGCACCAAGCTCAAGAACCTATAGAAATTAGAAACATCAACAAAGATAGAAGAACAAAGATATACTTCAAGTTAAAAGAGAAAACAAAGATAAAAAAATGTTGAAAATAAAAAGCGATTGCAAAATTGAATTGAAATATTTTGCTACAATCGAGCTATGAACATGTCGAAACAACATGCATGAACATAGTTAAAAGACCAAAGACAAATGAACAAAAATAACTACAAAGTCCAAAACAATCAACAAGAAAAAAAAACTTTCTAATTAGGATAACAAAAAAGAGTCAGAATAAACAATGTGCACACAAAAGAGGCACAACATATATTGTGAAGGACAACTCACAACTTCAAGGCAAAAAGTCAAAGAGTAGAAAATAAAAGGAGCTTCAAAGAGCAAAGAACAATATGGAGCTTCAAAGAACATAGAGCAAAAAATGAAGATGGAAAAGATGTTTACTATGTTATGAAGAGATGGAGAGGAGAGGAAAGGGGAGGAAAAAAATAGGAAACAACATTGCATGCATGATTTCTCACAATATGTTTGCAATGATGATGCTACCTATAATCTAGGGCCCTCTGTGAATGAAAATGGAAATAGGGTTGTTAGTTGTCATCCTTGTAGTTTGCAAATTGTTTAATCGCAACATGTGATTGCATTAAGTAATAACCTTTAACCCTACCGAATCCTAGGTCTAAAAGGTGTTTGAGTACAAAAATTTGTGCTTTAGATAACATTAAATTGTTGCAATAAAATTCATTCCATTTCTCCCTATATTTGTGATGATAGTAAACCGCTATAGACCATGGTTTTACATATAACAATGGTTTGGGTGGTTCTACCTTATGTTGGTTTTATAATTAAATGTCATCTAAAGATTGTCAAATGATTTAAACATTGTGTTTTTTTGTCCCAATATATTTTTTGAATTTCTTGGCCAAATTTTGGATTAAAAAAAAAATTTGTTCACAACATTTGGAATCTAACTTTAATTTGACAACTTATGTTAAATTTGACTTACATTGACAAAAGGATTCTTTAAAAAGAATTCTTTGTAGGAATTTTGAATTAAAATATTTTCATGATCTAAATTAGTCTATTATAACATATTATTATATGAGTGATGATATTATTCATATCATATTCTAGGCATAATTGTGGCAATTTTCAATAAGCACTTCGACATCATATTTTCACCCAAAAAATGATTGCAATAAATTAATCCTTATTTTGGGTTTCATTTTGCTGACTCACCTTCCCTTCTGAGCTTTCCACAAAGTCCACCAAAATGAACATCATTTCTCAAAACTAGAGATGAATAAGCCCCAAGTGATCATCATAGTTTTTATTTTGATCACATTACAATCTACCTAGGTTATTATCGATCACATAGATTAGGGGGTTGTTTAAGGTAGGGGGCCAATTAAGGTAGGACCTACCTAGGGGCTCTGTATGCTCTATTTATAAAGCTAATACAAGGATTACCTATATTAGGGTCTACCTAGGGGTTTACCTAAGGGGTTATTCAAGGCACACTTAAAGGTTATGCAAAGCTTATATAAAGGGCATCAAAAGCTTACAAAAAAAATTACAAAGGGTTTATTTAGGGTGTTACATAGGTGCTCCCTAAGGACCAACCTAAGTTAGGGATATTTAAGGGCTATTAAAAGGCTACATAGGGGGGTTATGAATAAGCCTTAGGTAATCCCTTAAATAGCCCTTAAAGAGGGCTCTATGAAAGGCCTATGTAGCCCCTTTTTCCACTATGAATCAACCCCCATAAACATTAGGTAAACCGCTTTTGCATTATGAAATAATTTTAATCAACATTAGATAACTTTAAGTATCCCCTTAAATAACCCCTAGGTGTCTCCATAGGTGCCCTTAGGTAGCCTCCTAAATAAGCCTTAAATAACTCTTTGAATAGTCCTTAGGTATCCCATAATTTAAGTAGCCCCATCAGTGTCTCCTTAAATAGTCTCTAAGTAGGCTGTATGTAGTTCTCGAAATAACACTTAAGCATCCCATAACTTATGTAGGTCACTAGGTATCTTTCTAGGTAATCCCTAGGTAACCTCTTGTAAGCTATGGATAGCCCTCTAAATAAGCACATGCAATCGTCTTTTGCACACAAAGTTAACACTAGGTAGCCCCCCAAGTAATTGCTAGGTATCCCTTAACCTAAAAAATCCCTTACTAATCCCTTAAATAGAGTTTGTGTAATCCACTACCTAACCTTTAGGTATCCAAAGCCTAAGGAAGATCCTAGGTAGACATGGGTAGAAACTCAAATCATCTTGGGTTAAGGAGGAAATTTGAGTTTTCTTCTTTCCCTTTGGTAGAGTAGCATACTACATTTTGACTATTGTCCTCCATTCTCAAGTTCAATCAAACCCAGTTTTTACTCTTGGGTTTTCTTGTCTTTGTGGATAACTTTAATGTCTGAAGGATTAATTTTAATGACCAAATTGTCCTTAGAGTAATGCTATGGAGTTGCCCAATGATTGTAGGGTTAATAGTACTTGTGCCCTTTGAGGCATTATTCCATCCACCTCATTAGCACACACTAATGTAGAATTTTCACTTGGCTATCATTCAACAACTATCCTCAACAAGCAATTCCTTCTTGCATCACCTTGAACTATGAATCATGTGCAACCAAATGCTATTCATAAACTAAATCACTTAATAAATGCATCACAAAGTTGCACAAAAAAATGAGAAAATTTCATACAAGCCATATTTGTGATTTTATGTGGTAAAACAACCAAATTGGACCCAAAAGGCAAACAACCACAAAACCTGCAATGCATCAAAAATGAATGTTGCCATCAACAGATGCACTTACCATAACTAGATTTAAACTAGGGAATGTTTAAAGAAGGTCCCAGGGAAGAAATGCCTCCATGCTTTCTTTCGACTCTTGGGATCACTTAAACAATATTTTTGTACATGGTTTGCAATCAATGGAAGACATTAACAAGTACATGCGCTTTCCTCAGAGGAATTCAAGTCAAACTGACTAAATTGACAAAAACTCATACTGAAAACCTGGAAAGAAAACAAGTGCCAACACACCAAAGTACAAGAAGAACAGAACAAACATATATGCATGATGGTCCACACACACATCCAAAACCCCCAGGAAAAAAATTAGTGCATGATAGCAGTTAAGTACACTGCAGACTAACACAAACAAATACCTTTGATTGCCATCACAAAAGCTTGCCATTATTTTCCATGTTGTGTCCTCATCAACAAACCTCCAACAACAGTTCTATACTTACAAGATGATGCTATTTTGACATTTTGTTACAAGACATAACCACAATCACTCTCCACAACTATGGTCCTTCAGAGCATGTGACAGGGTGTCCACCTACAAGTATTACACAAAAATGAACAATAACTACAATAAAATTTATTGTAGCAAAGGTATTTGCTACATCATTAGCATTTATCTGCCTGCAACTTGCCATTACAATCTAAAGAACATGTACTACTATGGTACTCTACCAATAGGTCAGAATCAGCTAAGGTAAAGCCAGTGATCATGTTGGAACAGAGAGATCAGAGACAAAAACTGTGGACTGGTCAGAGTGAGCAATACATGAGTGCTTACCAAATGGGTCTCTAGGAAGCACAATCTCTCTCTCAACCAACCATATTGTCCCCTACTTCAGGCATACCAACATAGCCAAACTGGGAGTTCATTGTCATTGCCTCAACTGACAAATTATTTGAGTCTATGCAACCATACATGAGGCTTGCACCCTCCCAATTTTGGCACAGGACCAAAGGATCCTCAAGGTGTGTCATTGCAAAACTTAAATCACTTAAGTTTCTGACTTGAGGAGATCCACATGATTCAAATTCCTCAACATTGAAGAGAGAAAGTCCAGCACATGATGACACAGACCACACACCTAGATCAAAGGACTGGAGCCCCCGGGAATCCAGGCTCGGGCTGGTCAAGTTTCCATCACTCTCAGAACCAAATATTGACTCAAAGCTGGTTTCTGCAGCTACCAACCTCTGCACTCACAAAATCAAACACGCATCAGTTAGCAAACAAGGTCACTTCTGTAACTACTCTTCACAAACTTCAACTAAGGAAACCAGAAATCCCATTTACCAAAATCAACCAAGAAGACTAATATGGGGAAAGCACTTTAAACCTACTGTGAGGAAAAGCATAAGCAGGTGGTGCTCTTCACCACCTTACTGTCTTTTCATTACATTATGTATAGAAGGATCACATCTATGATACATGAGATGAGCTTGCAGGAAAGCAGTAGGAAGCTCCAATAGAAATCAGTGTATGTAGGTATTCTTTTTTCCAAGGCTTACCTTTTCTTCATCGCGCAATGTCTCAAACAGCACCCCATCAGTGGGATTTAGTCTTTGCTTTTCAATGTCAAGGTCTTCATCTCCCACCATAGCAGTTTGCAGCATGTAATCATCTACAGCAACAGAGATCCTGCCCCAGCAGTCCTTATCATTGCCAAAAAGTTGCTTATCACAGCATGAAAGATCATATGGAAGAGGTTCCAGGTTTTGGAATGGGTCTGCAGTGACAGGATCAAAGCCAACATACTCTTCACCCTTCACACCTTTGTTTTCACAGGCGAATCCAGAGGTGAAATTGCATCCTTGCACTCCAACTGAGCTGGTTTCATTGTCAACCTTATTTCTGGTGAGTGGCAGTCGTGAGCTTGGTACTTTCCTCATGGCTGCTTCCACAGCCCGCTGCTTCACAAACACCTTGCTCTGCTCCATGACATCAGGGTCGAAGTTAGCAAGTGAGAGATGTTTGGGGAGTGGCGGGAAGGAGCCTTCTGACTCCTGGAAATTATAGGGGATGCATTTGCCAGTATAAAAAATCCCAGCGTCATACGCTCGAGCAGCCTCAGGGGATGTCTGGTATGTCCCCAACCAAATGGTTTTCTTCCACCTCTTTGGTCGGATCTCTACCAAAAACCCTTTCACCCCCGGTCGGACACGGACGCCTCGGTACTCAGGTGGACTCTCCGAATCCGAGGAGGCAATCTCGACATTCTCGGGCTTAATCGTCGTTTCTGAAGAAGATGGCGACGACTGAGCTTTCCTCTTCCGACCTAACCTCGCTTCGCCCTTTGTCTCCAGAGGCTTCACCACAGCAGCACTGGCTGCCACACTGCTACCAAAAGCGTGAAAGGCAACGACAGTTTTAGAGATTGTAACATAAGACAGAAAACTTCACTCAAAAATGCAAAAGCATTCAAGGGAAGAACGGCAGGTTCACGAGGAAAATGCAAAGATCAAGCTTAAGAGGGAAAGGGCCTTACCCAACGGTCTTCAAGGGTGGTTCACGTTGCCATGCAATTTTCGGAGATGTGATGCTTGTCTTGGTTGCCGAGTCGCAGGTCACAGGTACAGCAGCAGCTGCAGCCAGCAACTGCTTCTTGGCCAACGAATGATTCTGAGCCTTGGTGAGAAGCACCCCAGCGACACCATCCGCCCGCAAGGAAGCCTTGACATCGCAGCTCGTCCGTGAGAAGAACGCCGTCGACAAGCGACTAAACTCGCGACATTCATCACTCAAAGACGAGGATCGCAGTCCGGCCGACTTGAGGCGCTGCAATTCAGCCTCTCGCGACCCTGACGACGAAATATTCTGGTCCGGCATTTCAAGCACTCACTCAAACCCACCCAAAAAAAAAACAC
>Ga0209208_10012785_pt1 | contig 10577 bp, 6 predicted proteins | sample S1TSphfallax_3_FD_187694 | JGI IMG/M metagenome (GOLD analysis project Ga0209208, IMG submission 187694) | Host-associated microbial communities from peat moss isolated from Minnesota, USA - S1T2_Fd - Sphagnum fallax MG (SPAdes) (version 2) | ecosystem: Host-associated > Plants > Peat moss >... | reverse complement strand
TAAATTTGGAAAGCTAGATCTGTGAGAGAATTGCAAACTTGATTGCTTCAAAGTTTTGACTTAATGAAGATAAAGACAAGACTATGTTGGACTACTTCCTCTAAATACAAAAGGACTATTTAGGTTAAGTTTGCTTTTGCCATTTCATCTCGTTTTTGGGTTAGGTTTTTGGGCTCTACCCATAGTGAAGAGACTAAACATTGGTGTAGGATTGGGGCATAAATGTTTTTCCTCAAACTTCACCAATGTGTGAGTGACATTTGGAATATTATGTGTGCATATGATGGATAGACATGTTTCATAGAAGTGCATGCATTTAGTTGAGAAGTTCAAGATTTAAGTAGCAAAGTTTTTTGTTTGAAGTTTGAATAAGTCACTATATGATGAATTATTTGTTTTATGTATAGAGGACCACTTACTCCCAATTGACCTCCCCTAATTTGAGGTCACTAACCCAATGGCATAGATCTCAAAATTAGGTGAGGCCCAAATGGTAGAAGGTCCCTTCAATTGATGAAGGCATCTTCTATGTAGTGACATGCCCTTAAATACAAAGAAAAATAAAATTGAAGGTGAAATTCAATGCATTTTGAAGTTTTGCCCTATATTTGGGTGTTTCCACTATGTTGAAGGCCAAGAGAGCTTCATGTGTTAGGCTTGAAAGAAGTAAAAGAGGTGGGAAAGTTTTATGTGTGAATTGAAATTATTTCTTGTGTGATATGAGAGAGCTTCATGAGGTGAGAAGTGTATTTGATTCAAATAGGTTTCAAATGGAAAAGTGTGATTGAGATGGGAGAAATAACAAGAGAATGAAAGAGGTTAGTGTAAGAGGTGAAAGGAAAAAATGCAAAGCCTAGCAAGTTGGAGGTCGACAATCTAGCAATATTTAGTTCACATTTATGCAAAAAGAAAAATATGGTAAGATACCCCAATAGTTGGATTTAATTAGAGAATGAACATATTAAGGTGAAGGTTAACTTTAGAAAAGTTTGTTTTGAAGACCTTCAAGTTATGTGCAAGTGAGGACTAGTGTGCCTTGGTTAGAGTTATGGTCAATGTAATCACTTGTGAAGATAAGGATATCTTCTACGATTCTCAAGAGGATTTCACAATCAAAGATATTTGTTTCTTGTGCGTGTGATTTCTTTCTTTCCTTTGCTATAAGTTTTGTGACCTTATTTAAATTTTAATAGCTAATCGGTTAGCTTACTCTCTAGATAAAGTTCCCATAAAAACATAATGTTTGTTTCAATCCAATCAAACCACATGCTACCACAACTCCAATTGAAAATTGTGCATTCAGCCCAAGTTAGTTTGTTGCCCACCTTTACAAATGCCACATAATTTCAAGCACATTTTCCCACATTTGCTTAGGAGCCCTTCCATGCTTTGTCATCTCCAACAAATAAAGAAAACATGATTCACAACCATATGTTAAAGTGTCACTTGGAATGCACTAGAGATAGTGAAAATCAACCGACAAGCTTATTTGGCATCAATACAAAGAAATGAATACAAAAGAAAATATTTTCAAAAGCACTTTGAGTTGAGCTTGACTGCATGAAATTGAATTCATTAACCTAATACAAGCCTATTATTCATGTTTTAAAGCTTTTGGTTACTCACATGCGACTTCAAAACCCCTAGGTATATGCATGTAGGTTAGGATTTCATTTCATGGCCAGAAAATTTGAATTGTATTTTCCCTTCAAATTTGTATGACTCTAGCTTTTAATTGTTTCTCACTTTCAATTTGTGAATTGAGTCCAATTATTGTGTTTCAACCCTTCCAACTTTGTGTTTCACCCCTTTCACCCTCTCTTTGGATCTACAAACCTTTATTTCTTTCTTTCTCAATATTCATATTCAAGGGTGGATGGTATCACCTTTTTTGTAGCAAAGACCATAATTGCAACATAGGAATACATAAGCCACATGAATTTTCATTTCTCACATTGTTTCATAGGATTCCCAAATTTGTTTGATTCCCTATTTGAACTTTAATAAAAACATGTAGAATCTTCATATCATTTGATTTTTTTCTTGCAAAGGACATGGCTTGTGATCTTTAATGACCATTAGGCCCCAATAACTAACCACGAATCATTACTCCATAAGTAATGGGAGTAGTCTATTTGAAAACACATTCACTATGGGTTTCTTCACACACCCTATCAAAAACAACTAGCTAAAAAGTAAAAGTTTGCACAATGACTAGGTTGTGGTGATAGATTTTGTCTTGCAAAGGATATGGCCTATGATCTTCAATGACTATTAGGCTTTAATATCCAACCATAAGTCATTCCTCCATAAGTAGTGAAGTAGTCATTTGTAAACACAATTGTTGGGGTATCTTCGCACACATTATCAAGGGATAATTGACTAGAATACATAATTTGAACAATGACTAATGACTAGGTGGTGGTGTTTGATTTTTTTCTTGCAAAAGACAAGGCCTATGATCTTGGATGACTATTGGGTTGCAATATCCGACCATGAACCATTACTCCATAATGAAAGTAGTTATTTCAAAACACGTTTATTTTGGATTTTTGCACAAACCATATTAGCTATAAAAAAAACTTTGAATAATGACTAGGTGACAATGTTTGAAAATTATTCAACATTATTTACAATATGTTAACAAGTGTTTGGGAATACATCAACTAATGGTTTCTTCACACACCTTGTCAAAGGACATGGCATTTTCGATTTGGGACTATTATGAGGTCCAATTGTCTAACCTTGTGTAATAACCCGTCCTACTAATTATTAATAAAAGTTGTGATGTACATTTTTTATTAGTTAATTAATCAAATTTATGCAATTGTTAATTTATTAGGACTAATGTGTTTAAAAAAATTGTCGATGCATTCTACCAGTTCCATGATGAATATTTATGAAAATGTAACATATAAAGACACTCTTTTTTGTGGGTCTTTATTTTTTCAATCAAATCTACACATGTTAAAATTAAGCGGTTTGGATTATTCTTCTTTGTTTGTTTTCCCAAGTAGGATGGTATTTTCCTAATCAATGCATATGACATTTATAATAAGTTGAAATTGTCATAAAAGCCCAATTTATCTTGTTTATCATTTATAAGTTCATGTTTATGGTCTTGATGGGATGCGACTAGGTGAGGTGGGATTCATTTACACTTTGCTCAAACAAAAATTTACCACACAAAAATGGAAGCATGGTGAATGATGTCTCCTTTTGAGTAACAATGGAATAAGTGGGGTTCAATATGTACACAAATTATTACAACTATCCAACTATGGGTAGAAATTTTTAAGTTTTGTGTGGGCTTAAACCCAAAAACCTTAATAAATTGGATCAACTTATAAAAACTTTCAATGTTCATGAATGTTGTGTGATTTCTAATTTTGGACAAATGTTAAGGGTCCATTCAAGGTTGGGGTACACAAAAGGAATGTTTCACCTCAAAATAATCTCAAGACATTATTTTGAATGACCATTACATTTATGAAATAATTTATTTGGTAGATTTCTTCCTCATTAGATACTCACATCATTTTTTATTATAATGGTGATGATTTTTTGTGATTTGGATGATTAAAATATGTCTTTAATGTTTTGAAATATGGCTTAAGAACCATGTCTCATTGTGCAATTTTATAATAAAAGAATCAATAATAATAATAATATTTGTTCAAATTGCTCCATAATTTAATCACAATTTGAATTAAATATGGTTTATATGATGGCATAGATTTTTAGTATGATAAATCATCAGATTTTGTAAAATTCATATTAGAATATTGGATTTTTTTCATAAAAAAGGTTGTGTTAGTGAAGATAATCACATTAAATTTTTTCTAATTAAATTCCAAAAGTTTGGAAAGAGGTATAGGAGATGTGGGTACAAAAGACAATAAATTATTTAATATTTTTAATATCGTTTTGGCATTCCAAATGAAAGTATGTTATTTTGGAAGCATATTGTAGTTTTGCATTCCTTTTTGGTTTATACCTGAATATAACATTCAAAATTTGTTCAATTGATTTGAATAATTCATTATAACACTTATTAGTTGAAACCTTAAACATACATATCCCCCTTTCATTATTTAACATTTCACAATATTCATTTTGCTTCAACATTCAAAACATGTGACAAAAAGGGTCATGGTTCTTATTATGGTACACCAAATGTGAATGCACCCATATAAATTTTAAAATACTAACAACAAAACATTTAATGCACTAGATTAAAGTGTTATGTTAAGCCCTCATCTTTTTTTCACTTACTAATTTTTATATGTTAAAAAACACTTAAGGCTATGTTTTTTACTATTAAATTGCATGTGGTTTGTTTCCTATTTTTTAGACATCTACATATGTTTTCAACAATAATATGGATTTGCAAACCTTTTTTTCACCATCTTTCATTCTTTCACCTTCCTTTTAGATTTATATACCCCTTAAGCCTTCTTTAACCTTCTATTTTTATCTTTGTATCTACAAATCTTTATAAAAACCCTAAACATCTTTTTATTTTTATAGCTTCAATTTTTGTGTCTTTGTCTTTGATTGTGTTTGAAATAATCAAATAATCCTACTCTTATTCAAGGGTATGGTTAGGTTTGATTGTGACACAATGTTTTTAAAATTATTAACAAAATGAACATTTGTGAAATAATGGGCACTGGACATAAGGCAAAGGTTCCTTGGAAAAAGAAATCTTTGAGGTTTTGTTGTGGAGTCCTTGCACTTGAGATGCATGTGGCAACTTCATGTAATCAATAGTTTATGTTGTATTTTCAAGACAAGAAAAAAACATGACATAATTTTAATCCCTAGTGTGGTGTGGAAATTCATGCACCAAGACTGCAAGTAACAATACATGTTTAGCCAAACTTTTAGGAGGAAACACTCAAAGATAAAGTATGGTATACATTGAAGAAACAAAAAATTTGTGTAAAAAATAAGGAAAATTTAGATAAGGCCATGTTGTAGAGTGTTGAGGTGTTAGCACAATTGAAAAGCACATGTGGACATGCAATGTGTGCAAAACTTATTCAAAAGGCAATGATCTCTCATAGATGGTACAACAAAGTCCATCATAGGTCTTGTCACCTAGCCTTAGTTTTAGCCTATTTGTCATGACTTTGGGCTCACAACCAAGGTTAATGCATAAAAATGGGAGTGGATAGGGAAACTATTTTAAAAATCAAGCACGTTCTCAAAAGTGAAGTCCATAAGGGCAAAGAAACAAGTCCTCAACACCCCCAAATAGGAAGCATTTTGGGAGTTGTAATTCATTAAAGTCCCAAATCTTTGGGACAAAGGTGCAAGTAATAAACATGGTCCAAATTTTTGATTGCACAAGACCAAAGTCTAATCACCTATTACAAACATATGTTCTACTTATTAAGTGTTTGCATAAATGTCAATGGGACTTCACATTTGAAGTCATTGGTGAACATTAGGATAAACCAAAAAAACATGGTTGGGACGGTGAATATTAATTACATGTTTATTAATTTATTAATTTGTGCTTTCAATTATGCATTTGAAATCACTCTGCATTTTTTGTTTTTCTCAAATTACATATCTTATATGGGTTCTTCTTTTTTATGTTAACATTTGCATTTTCATTTAATAAAACTTCCGAATTGTCCACATTAATCTTTATTTTAATGGTTATAATGCTTTTAGATTTCTCTCAACCTTGTTAATAAATTTTCCCTTGGTGCAGATGTAAAATGGTGTTGATGTAACATGTATTAATGGGGGGCCTTACATTTTACCAAACATAAGAATAATGTTGCAACCTTAAATTTGTTGTGTGGAAGTAGGGGTAAAAAACCTCAATGATTATGAAGTTTGTAATGAAATGCAAATCCAAATGTGTTCCTTAATTCCAAAAAAAAAAAAAAACATGGAGCTTTAAGGTGGGATTAGGAAAAATTCACAAGTGAAAATTCAAGGCAAATCCAACTTGTAGAAACCAAAAAAAAGGTGTTTAGTGCAAGTTGGAATCAAAACGATGCACGAATGAATGATAGGTAAGCCAAACTCATAAGAAACCCACAACCCAACCTCAAATAGTAGTCACCTCCTCCTCTCTTCTCTTATAGTATATTTTGTGATTAGCAACAAGGTATGTATCAAAGCGGCAAAACATCTTTTAATTGCCATAAAAGAATCTTGAAAATTCCACGTTTTGCCAAGTTATGAAGCTTGTGCCTTTGTGTGCTCATAATTATTACATACAACTTCCAATTGAAAAGTTTGCCAATAAAAAAAATGTAACCCTTGAAGAGGTATTTTCAATGTCATATCACATATTGAATTTAGAAGCCATTTCATTTTGATTTCTTGGGTTTTAATCATTGGAAGTCAAGTTGTTAATTTGACTCCCAACCATTTCTTTAACCATAACATCTAGCTCATAATTCCAAATGGAAAATGTGAGCCCACTTTCAATATCTATGTTTTAAAAATTTCAATGGCATATTAGGGGCTTTATTTTCATAAGCCTTTTCAATTTGTATTTGAGACCTCCAATGTTGCACTCCACCTTAACCCTATAATTTGCATGCATTTCATTGTATGCCTTAATTGCATCCACATTTGTACTAAGTGTTAACCTCTGCCTTTCAATGCAATGCACCGCAAACATTTCCTTGCCCATATACCTAAAGTCTACTAATAAATATTTGAAATATTCATTGCCGTGTATAAAAAATAGATGTAAGATGGAAATGTCATGGAATGACCTTTGCTACCCAAGGTCCAAAAAAATGAACAACCCACTGTGGTCCATCACCACAATATTCAAATACATTTTCTTGTGGTCATTAAACTAACTCATGTGAACATAATTGTTCTTATGTTTTAGGATTTTGATGAAAACCCCATTGATGAATCCAATACAACTTTAGAATCCAGAAATTTACCTTTCCTAACATACAAAATAAGTTTATTTTCATTTTTCCTTTCAATACCTAGTGAGCATTCATTACTATCACAAGAAATATTTTTGAAGAAAAAGGCTACACATTTCAAAAATCAAACTACCTAATTTAGTGGGCAAAATGCCTTGCCTTTTGCAAGACAAATTTCACTTGATAAGGTGCCCTCCAAATTTTTAAAAAATAAAAATTCTACCTATGCTTTGTGTTTCCTAAGCTACCTACAGAAATACAAAAAAAAAACAGGGTCAAGTGTTTATATGTTTTAGAAGGCCACTACAAAAAAACAATAATATAATTAACTTCTCATCCACCCACAATCCATTGACCCATTGATCCATTATGGGGTAAGGGTTGTTGCAAGGGTAGTCATTACACAAATGGTGAAAAAGGAATGGCCCATTAAGTACTATGGAATGGTCAAACCCCCATGACAAGTGCAAGGTCATGCCATGACATTAACATGTAGGTGATGAAGTCAATGACTTAACAAAAATATTCATGTTCAACAAACATTTTGGTTAATATTATGAATGTATGATCATCGACAAAAGATTATGGCATATAATTTGATCAAGAAGAACATGACATAATCTCCCCACCCAAACCTTAATGTTATTTGACAAGGTAAAGCAAGGACATTGCATTGGGTTTGATTGATTTTCCTATAAACTAATAATAACATGCAAATGGCGTTTTGCTATGTATCTATTAAGGAAGGTTGTTTTGTTTGTGTCATGTTGAGTTCTCTTAAATCGCATGCCCTTACCCCTTGTGCTCTTGATACCATTGGAAAGCCCAAGTTGAGTAAGGGTGCATTGAGGTGGTTTCTTAACGTTTAGACTTTCAGTGCAAGGGTTATTAAATATATTTAAAAATAAAATTCAATGAAATCAAAATTAAAGTTTTTAGTGAAATTGGGTCACCTTTCTCAAGGAGTAGAGTTTTAAAGAGATGAATATGTAATTTCTAGACTTAAGGTGTGAGAGATATTGAAATTTGAGCGAATTTTGTCACTGAAATTTTATTAGTACATGATTTTATGGATTAAAAAAATCAATAATATATCTATTGAACTTTTAAAACCCCAATTATTTATCACAATGGGACCTACAATTGTGTTTATCAATGTTTCATTTGCCATTGCCAATGTGGTGACTTGCATGTAGGCGTTTCGGAAGTGAGAAAGTGCAATATTTGTTGGAAGGTGGTCCAATGAAGGTGATCTTTCAACCCATTTTTTATTTTATTTCTGCTTGTCCTTTGAATCTTTGTAGGCAATTCAAAGTACACATGAACAATCTAAACTAAGGCACACATTTCATAGTGTCAGAAGTATTTCAGTCTATATGAATTTTTTTTAAAAATCATAACTAATTTTACAAAAATCTAAAAAAAAAAAAACATTTTACTTGGCACAAGTTCTAAATCCTCTTGCATTTTGCCAAAAAAAATGGAAGAAAAGAAAAAAGAAGAAGTGCAAGATAAAACTAAGAGCTTTTCCTATCAATCTCATTTCCAAAATTAAATTAATCTACATTTTTTTAAAAAAAACATCTTAACTAATTTTTCTACAAAATTTCAAAAATTATCATTCCACTTCAAGCAAGTTTTCAATCCATTTTGCATTTTTGAGTTTAAAATAAATGTGAGACAAAAACCGAGAGCTTTTGCTACCAATTTACATGTTTCGACAACTTAAAGTGCTTATCCGTTAACTTAAGCAATTGAAAGTGATCGAGTCAAGCCATAATGTGATGGGAGTGAAGAACAACAACACTCACACTCAACACTATGACAATTGTGATTGGCACCATTAAAATATGAGCACCCCAAAAAAAAATCCAAAAATAATTTCTTCAAGAAGGGGGGGGTGGTTGTATTGGGGATCCACACAAAAAAAGTCTTTTGGCAAATGCCTTAACAAAGCAATAAACAAATGAGACCATAGCTTTTCTTTTTCCAACAAAAATTTGTCATTTTCCCGACAAAAAAATTGGGAATTTTTTCTAGAGTAAAATTGACTAATTTTGCTGATGTTTTGAGAAAAAAATGGAAAATTTTAATATCAAAATTGAAAAAAAGAAAAAAAGAAAATCCTCACCTGAATGGGATTGTACCAGTCTCTCTTTTTGAACTGGAATTTTTTCATAAAAAAGAGAAGTTGAAAATTAAAGATATGAAAATAAAATAATCCTTGGGGTTTGTTTTTTTTCAATTGCCAAATTAGAGAATTTCTTAATAAAATCATGAAATATTTGGATTTGGTCCAACAGGCAGCCAAAATTATAGAAGGAAGTTCCCAAAAAAAAAATCAATAGAAGGAATTTTATTTTATTTTATTTTTGGCAATTTACAATGTAGCCTACAACATGAGCATTCAACTTCACCCATCTTTCAACTTTGCACTATTTTTGGTAAACAATGTTAAAATTCTGTGTTTTTTTTAGAGTCATTCATAAAAGTACTCCAAACTGGGGGGCACTGGACCCTAGTTTTTGCCCAAAAGAGTAGGGGCTAAATCAAAAGTCAGGCTCATAACAGTATACAGGGGGGGGGGGAAAGAGGGAACCAAACTGGTTCCATAACCTAAATTAATCCTCACAAGAGTTTCACCCCCAGTTTTGGATTTGCCTTACCTGCACCTTCCCTGCTGGTCATAATCTTTTCATTAAATCAAGTCTTTATCAAAATAAAGTCCTGCAAATCTTGTGAATTCATACCCAGTTTCATTAAATGATGCCCAGTTTCACTCACATTATGACTACACTCAAATTGGGGATGGAAATAGGTCGGTGACTCAAGAGATGGAAACCAAAGTTCAATGAATGAATGTGAACCAACAATTGAACAGACTGTATTTTGGATGAATTATAGCAACCAAATTAGTGTGAAATTCAGTTCAGGCCTGTAAATATGGTCATGATACAATGCCCTTCAAGTGGACCGGTAAAAGATTTTAAAAATATATTAGGGCCATAATAATTGGCATCGGTGATAAGTGATAACATTTAAATAATGCACATGAATGGAATTAGCACTAATTAAAATTATTCTTGAAATTGCTGATTTTTGGAAGAAATTTTATTTACCCAAAATACTTTCTAGCTCCCACAATTCTAGAAAACCTAATTAAAAAGAAGAATTGCCCCAATTCCTTTCAATATGCAAATGTGAGCTTTGGATGAAAGCAGGCGGATGATGGCATAAGCCAATGAGTGCTTTGATTTTAAGGAAAAATGCTTGCCCATGTGATGCGCATCCGTAGTGTGGTGGGAGGGCATCATGATTATGTGTATGCGGGAATTGGTGACAAAGGAACATAACAAAGGATGCAAGCACATTGGGCGTGCTTTTTGCAGGAGGTAAGCAGCATGCTCGAGCCAGTTATGGACATAACCATCCTTCATAACCATCCTTCATGAGAATTGAGATGCCCTCTTTTCATCCATGTAGACAATGGTTATGAAATCTGGTTATAAAATATTCATCCATGTAGACCATGGTTATGAAATTTTCATCCATGTAGTGATGAAGGGTCAAGGTTGGAGACTAAAATTGAGCAAATGGGTGATGATTTTGCAAGAGGAATTCATGTGAGTGAGTGAGTGTTTTTTCTTTTTTTTGCATATT
>Ga0209208_10012784_pt1 | contig 10578 bp, 8 predicted proteins | sample S1TSphfallax_3_FD_187694 | JGI IMG/M metagenome (GOLD analysis project Ga0209208, IMG submission 187694) | Host-associated microbial communities from peat moss isolated from Minnesota, USA - S1T2_Fd - Sphagnum fallax MG (SPAdes) (version 2) | ecosystem: Host-associated > Plants > Peat moss >... | reverse complement strand
AACTTCCAGGGCATGTTAACGAGAGCACTCAACCACCACAATGGTTCGCTCTAGGACCAGAGGGAGCCAAAGGGAAAACTTGCAACGTTGTCGTTTGACGTCTTGCTACTGCGCTGTCGCTTGCTTTCACTCCGGCCTGGCCACACACACACACCTATAGACAAAAGGAATGTGTGCATTGTGTAGACTATGAGTGTCATGTATGTGTTTTGCGTGTTACGACGAGACTTGCAAGCATCATCGCGTACGTCTAGAGCGGGCTTTTCTTTTGCTGTTGTAGCTGCGAAGAGTTTCTTCTATCTGGTTGAAGGTCTGTGTAGGATCAGCAGGAGAAGATAGAATAAGTTTGCAGCCTATCTCCGTGCGAGGGACGTCTTATTGAGGTCTGGTTCAACTATGTTTGTGTATAGTGCTGGCTGTTGCTGTTGTTTATTATTATATGCTTGCAGCTTTGTACTACCAGGTGGCTCAGCTACCTGACACTGGTATCTATCTATGGATGTAGATCGAGGGTGTCTATAACCAACAGGTTTGCGATCTGCACATACTGTGTAGAAGCTAAGCTAAGGGGTTTTTTTCCACAAGTAGTACTGCAGCTCATGTGTTCGAGAATAACGTCAGCAGCTGCGGCTCATGTTGCAGCTTCTCAACTTGAAGCTTGAGAAGAAACAATAGCTACTGGACGTACAACAGACGGGGCGAGTGGGAACTAGTTGGTAGTCGAGGGAGGACAGCAACTGGTGAGATATCAAGATGAGCTTGAGATTTTAGGGGAAATGTGAGTTGTTTTTGCCCTCCCTCTTTTTGGGACTTCTTTAGTGCTACCTACAACTTTGTTGAAAGTCTCTAGCAATAGTGGTGAAGGTGGCCTCACCAGGATTATGTGAAAACAAAGACCGAGATGAAGCTACACTGAAGTATTACAAGATTGAATTTGGCCTGCTCTTCTTCTTCCTCCTCTATTGTCCAAGGACCCATTCAAACTCGTGATGAGAAGTAGGGTTGGGCATTTGATGATCTAAGAGCATCTCCAGCAGTGCCTGTTATGTGACCCTGCAAAAATGTTGTTCGCATCCAAGTTTTAGTTGCTTACTTTTTTCTAACCACACCCACGAGATCAACGAAGCTCTCAGACCGCTCGGATTTTCGTATACCAGAAGAATGTTTCCTTCCATTGACAGAAAGAGGTAAATGCTTCAAGACTTCATAGTTTCGAACATGGGAGATTGTGGTGCCTGTTCATTCAATCACTTAGATTGGCCATAGTCATGAGCATAAGTTGAAGCCAAAATTGTCGTTGGAACAAAAGTGTGTTCATTTTCCAGATGATGTCGATGCTTCTTACATTGTGATCAAGCACTTTTTGATTTATAGGACCAAATGGATGTGGCTGCACGAATGAGGGGACACATGATGCACTTTTGAGTCGGAACTACCTGAAGCATTTGGCTCCGGGCTGGTGGTATGAAAAATCTCTCACTTGTTTGTTGACACATGCTCGCAAACTATAAACCATCTACAAGTGTGGATGATCCCCATTGTTTAGAGCACTGATTAGTTCTATGTGACAAGGAGATGTAAATTCCTTCAAGTTGATGTAAACTGTTCATTCGGTTCTTCAGGGTGAAGTGATTTTTGCTTCACCCCAAAGATGTGGCGATCTTCCATGTGTAATATTTTTTTGATGTTTTATTGGGGGGTGTGGGTGGACACCTCGTGATGAACTATATGGCATTGTAGACCAATCGATCGATCCCGGTCTTAGTCTGCACGAGTCAATTGGCATTCCCGAGTTGTCCACCTTCGATGCAGAAGTGTGCATGATCCCCATTGTGTATAGCATTGATTGCTTCTCTTTTGATGGGGAGATCCAGATTCTTTGAAGTTCTTGTAAACTGTTCATTTCGTTTTTGGGGGTGAAGGGATTTTTGCGGCACCACAAAGATGCGACGATCTTCTAATGTTTTATTGTGGGGCGTGGGTGGACACCTCGTGACGAGCTGTATGGCGTTGTAGACCAATTGATTGATGTTGGTCTTGGTCTGCACGAGCCAATTAGCAATCCCGAACTGTCCACCTTTGATCTACAAGTGTGCATGATCCCCATTGTTTATAGCACTGATTGGTTCTCTTTTGATGGGGAGATCCAGATTCTTTGAAGTTCTTATAAACTGTTCATTTGGTTTTTTGGGGTGAAGGGATTTTTGTTTCACCGCAAAGATGTGACGATCTTCCGATGTTTTTATGTGGGGCGTGGGTGGACACCTCGTGACAAGCTGTATGGCATTGTAGACCAATTGATCGATGTCGGTCTTGGTCTACACAAGCTAATTGGCATTCCCGAGCTGTCCACCTTCAATCTACAAGTGTGCATGATCCCAATTATTTGTAGCATTGATTGCTTCTTTGTGACGGGGAGATGCAGATTCTTTGAAGTTCTTGTAAATTGTTCATTTGGTTTTTTGGGGTGAAGGGATTTTTGTTTCACCGCAAAGATGTGGCGATCTTATGATGTTTTTATGTGGGGCGTGGGTGGACACCTTGTGAGGAGCTATATGGCATTGTAGACCAATCGATCGATCTCGGTCTTAGTATGCACGAGCCAATTGGCATTCCCAAGCTGTCCACCTTCGATGCAAAATTGTGAATGATCCCCATTGTTTGTAGCACTAATTGCTTCTCTGTGACGGGGAGAGACTGATTCTTTGAAGTTCTTGCAAACTGTTCATTTAGTTCTTGGGGGTGAAGGGATTCTTGCTTCACCGGAAAGATGTGACGATCTTCCGATGTTTTGCTAGGGGGGCATGGGTGGACACCTCGTGACGAATTCTATGGCATTGCAGACCAATTGATCGCTCCCAGCCTTGGTCTACACGAGCAAATTGGCATTCCTGAACTGTCCACCTTCGATGCACAACTATGCATGATCTTCACTGTTTCCAACAGCTTTTTTGTGACAGGGTTGTATAATTCCTTCAAGCGTCCAAGATCATGAAGTTACTTCACATTAAAAAAAACACACAATTATTAAAACATGGCATTTGAAGAATCAAAAAGAAAATATTAAACGCTTTTCAACATTTTGTGGAGGTTGATATGCATGTGCATAATTTTCACAGATTGGTTTGCATTGATAACATGGTTCAAGAATTTAACATTCGGAAGCGAGTGCATGTGTAGGAAGTTGCACATGTGTAATGATGTACCAATTACCATGGGAGCAAAGAAAAACCCTTCACAAATGCAAAAAAAATTCTCCATCCTTTTACTCACATGGGGAGGCATGTTTTAAAATTGTCCAACGTAAGAATTGTTTTCAATAACTTCAGGTAATGCTTCAATGGTTAGGAGATGCTCCTGGACGCAATCCTCCACATCATCAATGCATTCGCGAAACTCAGATAGGATGGATCCCATATGAAAGTTAGACCACTTTGATCAGCAATGTAAAAAGGTGAATTTTTTTTTCATTTTAATTATGTCAAGACCAATTGTTCCGAGTGCATGCATCATTTTCATGTAGAATCATGATAACAGTGTGGATGGAAAAATGCATCAGACCTTTCTAGGAAGTAGATTTTAGACTCTCTATCAAAGGTGGCTTCACTTTTGTGCAGCTTCAAAACTAGTGGGGAAGTGTACATTTTCCATCCATTAATTGCATCCACGAAAGAGTTATTGAAAAACGGTAACATGCTGACGGTGATCGCCTGTGAGCACTCGATAAAAAGAGGATTTATTTATATGGTAAAGACAAACAACAATTTAAAATCTCAAACCATGAATGGAAGAATTTTGATTCAATTCGAAATATTTAAACATTGTGGAAACATTATATTGAAGCATTCCATGCATTTCGTACAATCAGTCTCGCTAAGCTTCATTTGGTCTCAGGTTGCAAGAACCGAGTCCTGTAGAAGGTAGAAATACTGCTGCTGCACCTAAGTCACAAATATATGATGGGGTGTTTCCGTCTTTAGCGCTCTGTTGCCGGTCCCCGTCTCCTTGGCATGCACCTAACATATTCCAACTCTCTCTTGTAATATTTTGAATTACTCATTTAACATGTCCCAACTGTGAGAGGTACTGAAACACTGAGTCGTTTTTAACATAAATAACGGAAGTATCTAAAGCACACACAACTGGGAAAGGAGAAATGATCTTTCATCCTGGAAGTAATTATATTTACAGCCGATTGAAAAGTGGATAGCAAATGAACATGTGCCAAAAAATAAATCTAATTGCAAACGCTACAAAAGTAAATACATATGTGAAATCAATTCAACATCTTTTACTCATCTTGATGATGCACAACGGCTCTAGTGTTTACAGGCAAGTTCTCGGATGCAAAGCATACACATAAGAATCTAATTTTGAACAAGAAATATTGTGTCACCTTAAGACATTGGTTGAATCAGTTCATTATCCGGAGAACCTCCACAAATTCTACAGAATCCTTTTGATTATGGATTGTAATTTGGGGCTAGAAAAAATAATCAGAAGTAATTATGTGCGCATTGATGACTAATGGTAAGTCTTGTTTGTCATAAATGCTTCGTGACTATGTAAATTCCCGCTCCAGCTCCAGTTCTATTATACGCCTCACGGAACTGAGATGTCTTCCTGAAAGCAAGGCTCTCATAAGATTGTCATTTGTACCCTTAGCATATTGTGCGAACTGTGACCAACATTAACCCACGAATTGCTTCCAACCTGATCCAGGTAGAAAAAAAGTTTGGCAGACAGTATATGCAAAGGATCTAAATCTTTTTCCAAAGAAGATCCAACTCCAAAAATCCTCTATTCAGTAAACAAAGTGACACAAAAATTGACATGAATAGACCAAGCATGAGACTGAAAATACCACAACCATCGTAGAAAATCCAACTGTTGGAAAACAGAAGTTTCAAGAAATTCACCTTAGAGAGCAAGCTCCTCCGGTCAATGAGGTGGTGATGAGGTCTTTCCAGATATTTCCCGCATAGTAGGGTACTCCCCTTGTCACGACTAGAAGGCAGCCTGCACGAGCCTCTTTTGACATGAAGTAATTCGACTTGAAAGATGAAAGGACTTTAGGAACGCAAATCACTAGCAAGAGCATGCAAAGAAGAAGATGAGAGGTGGATTGAAACTATGCGTATATATAATTCCCAAGGGCCAGAGTGAACCACGACATTGTCCGCTAGATAGCCCGTGATGCCTCAGTTATAGATGAACTTCCACTAAGTTAATGTCTGGTAACGCATTCTGTCAGAAGTATGGACTATATTTTTAGGTGCATAGGTGAGAAAATATTAATGTTGGGTGGTTTTCAAATGCCCACCCGGTTCTTGACCTGGTTCTTAGTTCGATTCTCACACTAAGAGCCGTTGACACTTTTACATGTGAAATCAAAAGTGAGAATCAACCTCAGGTTCTCACACGAATGAGAAGCAGTTTTATATTTTATATAGATATATTTTTGGGAGAACCGAACATGTTCTTTCATAGAATTTACATTCAGTTCTCAGAGTCCCTGCGCCACTTGGTGCTCCTGCTCTTCATTTGTTACATCTTCTATGCACTATTACTTGCAACTTCTTATAGTGTTTTTATTTTCCAGTTTTATGATTTAGCATCAATTGTGAGCATTCCAAGGAAGATCTTGCACTAATGAGCAATAAGTATTTTTGGAACTATCCAATTGTGATGAAAAGCTTCTTCAAAACATAAAACTTCATTGCAAAACGATGAAATCCTTTCAAAGCATGTCAAAATATGGTGAATTAATTAATTATTAAATTTGATTTTAATCAATGAAAAATTTAATGACCGAATTATGAAAATAAAATGTTATTGTATATTAAATCTTGGTGTTCCAGCATATCGAAAGTTTGACATTGTAGCTTGGATGCCTGATCTATGTCGCTATGGGGAGGTATGTAGTTCTAGACCCAAACTCTATTTTTGACATGCCTATGCATTGTCTCTCTTCTCTCCATGTCTGGGTTGTTACTGTGTTGAAACTGGATGTGAGTTATAAGTGAATAAGCCCACAATTGTTGTGTCTCAATTTAGAGTTTGTGAGCAGCAATAGTAGACTTGATGTGATGCAGATATGAAGTGCATCAAACTGTACAGATGATCAAAGTTGATGTCTCAACATCCGATATCACCCAGCCACACCTGCTGTTGTTGCAGCTCAGCAACCACCTAAGTCCAACTGTGGTACACATATTCTGATCGAAACCTGAACTGGGTGAGAATCTATGGTTGCAGGCTAAAGTGTGGTACTCGATGATTGGGGTGAATGCTCTCTCCCTTTTCACATTGCACGGGAGGGTTTTGGTGCCTGATATGTAATGTTCATTTGTAGCACTCTCTGAATGGTGTTGAGTAGGCAGACTTATATAACACGAACCCGTGTGATTGGATGCTTATGAGCTTCGATGGCATTGTTGTTTGGGTTGAGGTGCATCCCATTTGCAGATTGGTAATTTTTGTCTTCTGGAGTTGAATGCTATCTTTTTGCGATCTGTATTTGTCAACCTTGTGTTTTTGAGATAAGGTTGGTTTACTTAATCATCTAACTCTCCTCTTCAGCGTGTCCTTCTTTACATAGTTAGTCATGTTTTTTATTTATCACCGATGTACACCTCCTAACGGGCTGTATGGCATTATAGACCGTTCGATCAGTGTTGATCACGGTTTGTACGGGCCAATTGGCATTCAGGAGGTGTTCACCTTCGATTCTTAAAAAACAAAACCTCGTGAACTTGTCATCTTAAATTTTTCACCGTTTGTATGATTTCCCTCTGTATTTGTCAACCCTGTGTTCTTGAGAGAAGGTTGGTTTGCTTGATCATCTAACTCTCCTCTTCAGCGTGTCCTTCTCTACATAGTTAGGCATGTTTTTTTATTTATCGCCGATGTACACCTCCTGACGGGCTGTATGGCATTACAGACCATTCGATCAGTGTTGATCACGGTCTGTACAGGCCAATTGGCATTCAGGAGGTGTTCACCTTCGATTCTTAAAAAACAAAACCTCGTGAACTCGTCATCTTAAATTTTTCACCGTTTGTATGATTTCCCTCTGTATTTGTCAACCTTGTGTTCCTGAGAGAAGGTTGGTTTGCTTAATCATCTAACTCTCCTCTCCAGCGTGTCCTTCTCTACAAAGTTAGACATGTTTTTTATTTATCGTCGATGTACACCTCCTGACGGGCTGTATGGCATTACAAACCGTTTGATTAGTGTTGATCGCGGTCTGTATGGGCCAATTAGCATTCAGGAGGTGTTCACCTTCGATTCTTAAAAAACAAAACCTTGTGAACCCGTCATCATAAATTTTTCACCGTTTGTATGATTTCCCTTTGGTAAAAGTATCTTTCTATCGAGGAATGGCTGAGTCGTTTTTTTACTTCCGAAATTATAATAGAAATTTGTGCTGTGACAGCCGTCCTCATGGATTCGGCATCCCAGGTGAGCTATTTTTTAAAATCATAATTGCAGTGCAGGAATGTGTAACAATTCTTTTGAGCAATGTCAGAAGTGTGCACTCGATGATATATTTTAGTCACACATAAATATAGACTTAACTAATATGAAATGTAGAAATCAATTAAATATTTCCTCGAAGTTCAATATAGCAAATGAATATGTTTTGTGCAGGTATAAATGGCATTGTCCTATTGTGTTAATAGGCCATAGTTTTGGAAGGTTGGTGTCGAAGAACTTGGTTGTAAAATTGAAGAGGAAATCAACCATCAAAAATCGTATTAATTCCAAGCTTGCATGTACTTGTTCACTATTATTCGTTCAATGCTTCTTACAAAACCAAGGAAAGGATAGAAGAATAAAAGAAAATACATTAGCACAAATTGAAAAAAATAGGGAAAAAAATAAATTTAAAAAATCTTTCAACCCACGGTGCATATGCAATTTCCAAATGATTTTGTTGCGATGTGCCCATAACACATTTACAACATCATAATATACATGAATACGACATAGACTCATTATGGAATATCCTATTTGTAATTTTTGTCGTTGTAACAATATAATATATCTTGATAGTAGACAGCTGCAATCTGCATTGCGCAACGATGATCAATCAAGTGCAACTCAACGCATGATTCGTCGAAAAAACAAACATGTAGTCGTGTCTAGAATGAATGAAGGTTGCATGCGAGAAACTTAAAACAGTAGAATCTCTGAGACTTGGTTGAGTCTGATGGAGAGAGGATCAAATCGATGACCCCAAGTCATTCCTCGCGAACTGAATATGACTGGCATTGACTCGAACTACTTTTTATTGCTTATCTCCGTTGATGTTTGTTTCGGCAGTTCGGTGGGTGAACTCTTGGGCTCGCATAACACCAAGGAAGAAGTAGCCAAGTACCAAAATCATGCACGAGTTCCTACAACTCTTTACATATAGCTCGATCGATTGATCGATCAAGTTTTGTTTTTCCTTTCTTATCGTCTTTGTTCTCATCGAACCCTTGGCTTAGTACAACTGGAACCTTGGCTGCTTCAAGTCATCTTCTCGGCCTTCCTATCATGTGTTGTGATCGTTGGGGCCTGCATGAACCTTGTAAACCTGCGTTCAAATTTGTGGAGAGATAAAAACAACAATAAAAAAACACTTAGAATTATCCCAAAGGAATTACATGCATGTAGATCATTAATTGTTGCCCTGAGCGATGGTTGGTCGTAGAGCCGTCTACGACGAAGCTGTGCAAAAAAACGACAAGGACATGGGTCAATTGATCAAAGACGCATATGTCATACGATCTCTGCCAACCACTGCACGGCAAGCTGCAACCGGTATGTGCCTTCCACCACATATATGATCCACCAACTCTCTTGAGCCTGACTGAGCTCTAGCACCGTCGACCGCCGATACAACTATGATTTTTCGGGTCAAGCATCATGATTGAAATCCTTTGAACTTTCCCTAGTTCCCAATCAAAACACATTATGAGAAAGATTTGTCTTTCTCTCGGCGTGTTCCAGATGCTGAACTTCTGGTACCTGCCGCTCAAAAATTCGTGACCAGGAGACGGGGCAAACAGAAGGCCCCCAAGAAGCCATGTACTCCTCGCAAGAAGAAGGGTGCCGCTGCATGAGTTGCCGCTAAAAAGCCTTCACTCCTCGCGAGAAGAAGGACGTCGTTCCGGCAGGAGTCGTTGCTGCAACAGAAAATGACCGGACATTGCGTTGCAGAAAGTGGTAATTTGTGCTTTATGTCATTCTCTTTTAGCTTCTAAACTTAAAAGTGATGCTCCTTGGTCCATCTAAAACAATTTCTTCGAGGCATTTAGTAATATCCCGAGAGGACTGGTGGCTTTGTGGCATGCTGGCATTTTACTGAGGGTACACAAGACGCCCTCTAATTATACCGTGTAAAGTCTAATTGTTCTTTATGAGTTGATGAGGTGCAAATATTTTTACACATGATCTAAACCATCCTCCAATCACTGAAATCTATTTTGTTCCGAATTTTGAGCATGTAATTTTAGTTTTTTGGTCCAATACCCACTGTTGAGAACTGATGAATTCAGTGGGAGTAGTGGCAGCCAGTCACTACCCATTCATGATGGAGGTGATGTTCTGATACTTTGTGAAGGAGACTTGCAAGGTTATTAACACAGCCATTCTCAGGTTTATTTTGGTTTGATTTGAACAGATGCAGCATTTGGCCAGTCATCTATTTGTGGAATTCTCTCTGCAGTCACACCGACACGCTCCCTCAAAGTCAAGACTTGGGTTGAGGGTTTGGGGAGCTAGAAGTAGCTTGTGATCAGATAATGTCTCACGTTCTCTTCGTGCAAATAAATATTCTTCTTGATTTTTTCATTGCAGACATGGGAGCCTTGGAGGCAGTTTTCAGTCACTGATGTGACTCCACCTCATATTCCGTTATAGTAAGGATTCCCCATTCTTGTGTTTTTGGTTGCCAACCCCTCGTTTTGGCCTTGTTTCTGTGTTCATGAGCTGGTAAGGGTTTTGTAAATTTACATCTGGTGAGGATGCACCTATTTGAAAAGAAAAGAAAACCCAAATTGATATAGACATTACCTGTATATATTGAAAAAACTGAGAGCTGTTGGGCACTAATCAGGAATTTCATGATAGCCCAAAATTGTTGTTGAATTGTTCTGGGGTTGTATTACGTATGCGCCTTTCAGATTAGGGGTTCCCCCAATCTGCCATCTAATTTGCACTTGGCATCAAACATTTGCCACAACACCATGAGAAGAGTAAATCTGAGTTAGTTGGCAGTGAGGTGCAACCAAAGTGCAATGAGACTTTAACAGAAACCATAAGGAGGCAACATAGAGCTCACTTGTTTCACCAGCAAAAAGCTAATGCACAGATGCAGCTACATATTTCTCTTAAGGATCAGATATTGGGCCATAAGCTTTGAAGCATTGTACATTGCCACTCCCTGGATATCAAAGTTTAAGTTAGTTTAATTCAGTTTATTTTATTTTAGCTCAGATTTAATTAATTAAACCAACCCTAACCCCCCAATGAACTTGTAAAAAAAAAAACCCCTCTCATCCCTTCTCAACATAGAAAAAAATCTCC
>Ga0209208_10012783_pt1 | contig 10579 bp, 11 predicted proteins | sample S1TSphfallax_3_FD_187694 | JGI IMG/M metagenome (GOLD analysis project Ga0209208, IMG submission 187694) | Host-associated microbial communities from peat moss isolated from Minnesota, USA - S1T2_Fd - Sphagnum fallax MG (SPAdes) (version 2) | ecosystem: Host-associated > Plants > Peat moss >... | reverse complement strand
TCAATTACCCCCTCTTTGACTAGAGATGGCAATGAAGGAAATGGAGTGCAAATTTCAAACCCTGTCGAACCCAAAGGAAAATTGCAGGCATGCTAATAATTATATAGGGTAGAATTGCTGATCACCAAAAACTCCTTTGGATCTTTGTCTATCTGTGCTTCATTTTGAGTGATTTAAAATGTTATAGGAGCACTCCATCAAGCTCTAGAAATCATATACACACTAAATCTTGAACCCTAAATTTTTTGCCAAAAAATGCGTACTTAACTGGGATGCGTACTTAAATGGGTGCGTACTTAAGCGGGAGACTACTGTACTTCCAATCCTTATATCCACTTACATAGTAGGGAAAGGGGTAAGTAGCATGCCTGCTTAATGTAGGCGGGCGCCTAAATGACCTAAAATAGCTTAATTTAGTTGCACCTGGAGACCATCGTTTAGGTCAAGTTTAGGCGGAGCCCAAATGTGTTGGAGAAGCGTGTATGTAGTATGAAGAAGAAGAAGAACTCAGAAGAAGAAGTTCAATGGATATCAGAGGCTTTTTTGTTGAACTTACCCAGTACATCTTGTGGAACTTGGCCTGAGATAGGGAAATCTGGGAGATTGAAGGCAGTCACCCAGTTTCCTGTGCATGTGACTCCTGTCCAGTTGCAAGGAAGCACATCTGTATCCACCCAGTTTGCAAGCAGATTGTAATCATCTGTTATGTTTCCCTTGAACTGCAACAGCACTTCACCCTCTTGTGACAATCCATGTACTGCAGATCTAGTAGTGTGAAGCCAAAGCCCCTGGAGCAGTAACAGCACATATACTTTGTCTTGTAAATGTCTCCAAGTCTTCTTCCACAGTAGCAGCTTGTTCATGTCCATGGTCTAGCTGCTTGATCAAATTCTGGTTCCAAACTTGTAACAAAATTTGACAAAACCTGCTCAAGTATTTTAGAGAGCTTGCTAGATTCGACTCGGGCCAGCAACTTCAACATTAAAGATTCTCGCTGGATTTTTGTTGGAGACAGATCTTGAGAGCAGCAGTGTACTTCCCAAGTTCTGATCTGTTTCCTCTGGTGATCCCTGCTACAAGTGATTGCATCTAATCTCCACAACACCCACAAACCCCACTTCTATAAAATCCATCACTATTCATGATCCGAGCAATCCTGATCTCCTCACCTGCAAACAAGTACTTGCTTTTGATCGATCTGAGCAGCTTATAGATCTTGATCTCTGCATGCAACATCTAGCTAGCTAGTACAAGGACGTAACTGCACGAAAACAAAGACAGAATAGCAAAGCGAGACTTTGGAAAGCAAGAAGTGGAGCTGGAACCAAGCTGTTTCGATCGATCCCATGACCAGTGAGGCAGGCGATTCATCATTAGACTTGGCATCAGACTTCTACAGTACTTCTTGCACAATATACCCGTGTTGAGCAGCTAGCTCGACGGAGTGTTGTGTGTGTGTGTGGAGAAATGAATGCAGTAGATGAGCTCATGACCAGAAAGAGAAAAAAAACTTGAAAACTAAAATTTACTTGCAGCAGCATGCATGAGATTCAGATCAAAGCTAATCGGGGACAACAAAACTCCTCTAGTCCAGCTCCCTTGCTGCAGGAGGAGGACACATTCATTTCCTCCTTAGATGATCAGATGAATCACAAAAACAAAAAACACAACCAGCACGTGAAGGTGGTGAGGTTGCAGGAGGCCAGGGGTAGAGAATGCAGCTGCAAGCACTTTTTCCCAAGTCAAACTAGGTTTTTATGCAATTCAACGATTGTCTACTGCTCGAACTGCTCGAGGAATGTCCACTGCTTCGATTGCATCACCCCCTCCAGGCCGAAGTCCGACAGGCTCTTGCGGAAGTTGTCCTTCTCCCATCGCAGAATCGAGAAATCCGACTCGACAATGCTGGTGCTAAGGAATATGGTGGCCAGAACGCCACAGAACTCCATCAGGTTAGGAAATCTGGATCCGATGAAACTCCAACCATCCCTGAATGATGATCGACCGTCTAAGCCATCTATGGCCTGCTTCAAAACGGGCTCAGAGCGGTAGGCATGTAGAAGGAGCTTGTGCTCATCGGCAATGACGTCAATATGGTCGACAGAGTAATGATGCTGCAGGCGGTAGGTGTGTCGGCGCGCCTTGCGAATAAACTCGGCAGCGGAAAGCTTGATGAGATCATGCGGTAGCACTGGAGGCAATGAAGAAGGGTTGGCGAGCGCATTGTTGTCTGCATCGCGAAGGGAAGATAGTTGGCTGACACGATCGCAGGCAGTGACATAAACTGATGCGATGTCGTTCCAAAGATCGCTTCGTTGGACTGGATCAACTTCGTCAACAATAGAGTCAGCCCAAAAAGCCAAGCCGCTGACGAACTCTCGCACAGAAGATAACTGAACGGCATAGCGGCCACTAATGACGTGCTTCGATACTTCGAGATTCGCAATCGCTTCAGGAGAAAGCGGTCCAATAACGCCAACATCATCAATGAAAAAGGTGACAAGATCATCAAGAGCGGCTTGCTGTTGATCCAATAAGGTTGACAGCCCTTGAATCATGCGGAACGTACTTGCAGTGAGGGAAGTGAAGTGATGCATAGCCAGCACAAACACCCACCATATGCGAGGTGGAGCAGAAGGTGGTTGCTTGGACTCTATATGCGCAAGCAATTGCGGCCGATGAGCCTTGAACCACTTGATGACCTTCTCGGTGGATAACCAACGGTTGATGACTCTAGGGCAGGTTGTCTGCATATCTGCGATAAGATTCTGTTGTCGCGTAAGGTGGGTAATAAATCCAATCATGGTTGTGAAGAAGCGCTCTTTGACAATGGAGTTCATGATGTACTCCATAATGAGATCGAGCTGATGTGCCCCGCACCACACTCGAATTAAAGGGCACTCGTTGTGCATTGCGTTGCTGAGGCGAGTGACAACACTAGCAACTCGGCCCGTCATGTTGCGGGCGCCATCGGAAGATATGCCAAGTAGACGAACTGTCCAAACAGGGCACATGACGTTGAGGAACGCTGCAACCATCTTGTACATGACCTCACCGGTCTGCCGATCAAACATAGGAAGGGCCGCCGCATGCACATTCACAATGTCGTAGAAGGCTGGCAAGAAGATTCGAAAGCGCAAATCCAGATATGATGTACTCTGATGGGTGGCAGAGTCCAGAGCAATTGAGAAAGCCCAGGAATGTTGCAGGTGGCGAGCCATGCGCTGAAGATTGACAGCATACACAACCCTGATGAAGTTGGAAACGTCATTGCGAGAGCACGACCGCAGAATAGGATTATGTAGAACGTCGTACGTGCAGCTCAGTAAGTTGGCTGCCATTCGAAAGGAAGCGCCGCATGCGACGTATCGTACCGCCAGCTGAAATACCGTTGTCTTCGACTTTGGAATCGTAACACAATAAGCATAGTCGGCGTCTTCATCGCCATCAACGCGCTTAAATAATGAAAGTGCTCGCTCTTTTGCCAAGACTGACTGTTGAGCTCGTCGGTGAAGCACAACATTGCGTTCAGCATCACTGCCGAAGGCCGGCGGCTCGTCCATGTCATCCTCGGGATCGTTGTCGATGATATCATCACTTGGTTCGAACATCATATCTCCAACAATGACATCAACAATATCCTTCTCGATGTCGAACACCATTTCACGCTCAGCGCCAAGAGATGATGAAGGGAAGTGCGCCTTAATCGAGTTCTTAAACGAGACCGGAACATCGTCAAAGAAGGCCTTCCGATCATCAGACGAGTCGAGGAGCTTGTACTCCGCCCACTTCGCAGGATGCTGACCGGAAACATGGTTCTCGATGTTGTCGTAGCGAAAGGGGCGAATCCATCCCTAAACATCGGTCGAAGGTTTACGCTTGGCGCCCACCTTCTCCTCGTGACCAAAGGCGATGCAGAACCGGCATTGGAGACTGTTGACCTTGTTGCAATTCGGTGCCTTAGAGGACACTCTCAAGCCAAACCGATCATCATTGGCCTTGACGTACTCACTTGAACGCTTATTCGAGGCCATGGCAAACCTCCCACACCCCGCAACAACCAACCTTTCAAGTAGGCGCGCCGACGGAGTTTAGTTTAGGTAGTTTAGGCGGCGCGGCCTCCGATCGCCTACATTAAGCAGGCATGATTATGATTTGAAAATCTTGCCTCTTTTTTGAACAATTGATATTTACTTGATGATAGAAATCCAATGGCCCTTGTTTTTTGGAAAAAAAAATTCAAAAGTTGAAATGATATTTACACAATAGGGAGTTTTGAATTGCCAAAAATTAACCATTGTAGGTTACAAATACCCTTAAAGCCACATTTGTTTTAAATAAACATGTTTAAATATTAAACTTTAAATTCCAAACCCTAAACTAAAAGCAACATCTAATATGTTTATTTTTTGCTATCATGAATGCTAGTCAACATAAATGAAAATGAAATGATGAAAATGATCAAAAGATTGGAATTCTTAATTTCAAATTACATCATTTGATTTAACCATGGAAATCATAGAAATGAGAAATATGATGCATGAATTAAAAATAAATTCTTGCAACAAAATTGTGTGGGACCTATGAAAGACATTTTGTTTAACCATGGTCATTATTGAAGACACAAAAAACATGAGCACAAGGTATTAACAATGTTAAAGCACCTTGAAGACGTAATAATATGTTAAAGTTATGTCAAAGTATAACATTGGTCAAGAAAATGGGTGCTCATACTTAAGTTGTTACTTAACATTAAATCTTATATGGCATCCTACTTTCACATCAATATTAGCTTTGGTTTGATAACTACCATTAACATGTTAATGTTGGCCTTGTTTTATGTGTAAATTGCATGGTAATCTAAAGGCTATGAAAATGACCAAATAACTTGACATTATTGTAACATTCACATGCATGAATCTACTTGTGACTTTTGACATCCATATTGCCTTTCTACATAATTCTTTTAGTGCTCAAAATTCAAGAAACTTTCATTTATAGGAAACATGTAACTATTTTGTAACAATAAAAAAATCATTGTGCAACATCATGTTCAATTTCATTTGTAATCACAATTTTTTGTTTTCAAAATTTCAATTCACAACTCGTATTGAGTTTTCTTCATACCATGCATGCATTTCTGGTGAGCAATGAATTGGGAACAAATGAAGAAAGTAAAGATGAAGAAGGGGAACAAGGAGTTGGGGACCTTCCAAAAGAAAACAATCAAGAGAATGTCGATGTAGGTGAGCACATGTAATTACAACTTCCATGAATTTAATGGTTGATTTCCATTTAGTTCTGTTACCAATTTTTTCATGCATGGCATTCCAAATTCTCTAGTTCCTTCACAAGCACAACCCTCTAAACCCTATTTCATCCCCACTTTGTATGTGTCAATAAAGAGAGTGGAATTGGGTACCGTTTCTTGATTAAATGTTTTAGATAAATTATAAAAATAAAAATAATTGGAGGTTCACATTTCACAATGCTCTTTTTTTTTTCCTTTCTTTCTTTTATGGGGTTTCTTTTCTTTTCCGTTGTGTTTCTTTCCCATTGCGTCTCCTCGTCCTCCTTCTCGTCAATCCCCACAAAACCTTGCACGCATTTGCTCTCGCACTCGGGATTTTAGGTTCCGGGTCTTGACTTCGGAATTTGGCCACCCATTTGAAGCTTTGATGCAGAGATTCATTCCAAAAAGTTTTAAATTTTTTTGGTGAATTCTTTTTGGTGTAGTTTGAGCAACAAGAAGGGAGGTTTGGATCTTGTGCTTCATTGCAAATGATGGCGTCAATGGCCGTTGTGTTGCCTCCTGCATCTTCTTCTTCTGCTGCAGCTTCTTCTTCTTCGTGTCTCTGGCTGTCCAGAGCTTCTTCTTCAGCTTCTTCACGGTTGCCTATCATCCGTGGTTTTCATTCTCTCCTGGTTCCACCCACTACTGGACTTCTTCTTCTTCCCATGTTGCAGTCTAGGACTCTTCTTCTCTCACCAACAACAAGCCTCAAAACTCCTCCTCATGAGTATGGGATGGTGCCAGCCAGAAGGCAGCAGTTGCTCATGTGCTGCCCTAGGGCCACAACAGTGTCTCAAAAAGAAGTTTCTTCCAATCCCACCCAGAGGATAGGGGCTGTGACTGTTGACCAATTGCCATTGAAGGAGCTGCTTCTTGCATCAGAAGCTGCTGCTAAGAGAGGTGCTGAGGTAATTTCTATTTTTATTTTTATTTTTATTCTGCACTTGAACACAATTTTTTAGATATATCATCCCTTTTTCTCTCTTGGCATGCATACCATGCCATCCATGATAATTTTGGTCTTTTTGCAAATGAACATGTACAAAGTTTGTGCAATTGTGCAAGGAAGGTGGTGATGGCTGCTGTAGACAAACCACGCAACATTGACTACAAGGGCAAGACTGACCTTGTTACAGAGTAGGCTGCCTCTTTCTTTCTTTCTTCCCCAAAAAAGAATCCTTGGCTAGAAACACTCACTCCCCTTTTTTTTTTGGCTTTTTGTCTCCAGCAAGTTTCCTTTGTTGTTGGATGTGTACCCTAAACCCTACTGGAGAATTTTGGGTGTCTCATGGCTGCTCATGAGTGTGTGTGGGGTCAAGTGGTCCTGAAATTATGCAAGTGTCTGTGGTGGTGTGGGACATGTGGATGGTGGTGGTGACAGCACAGATCGTAATACTGAGCTTGCAATTCTTGAGGTTCTAAGAGACAAGTTTCCTGGTCATCTTGTACTTGGTGAGGAAGGGGGTGTCAGTGGTGATGCCACATCCGAGTATCTTTGGTGCATTGATCCTCTAGGTAACAACTAAGCTAGCAACCCAATGTGACACTTTTCAGTTGAGCCTCTCTGTATGAGTCAATTTCACAAAAGAGAATGCCAGACCTGAACTGAATGTGTTCTCAAAGAAGAATTCTAAATGCACTCAATATTGTTGTGTTAGTTTTTGGTTTTAGTTTTCATTTTTCTTGCTACAACCAACACCTGGAATGGTGACCCTCCTTCAAAGTGTTATTGTTGAGTTTCTCTCTCTTTCTGTGCAGTCTTTTACGTATGGACCGTCATCATATAGCTCAAACTTGGTTCCGGGAACTTACTGATATCTTTCTTTGCTCACAGATGGAACAACAAATTTTGCCCATGGGTACCCCAGCTTTGCAGTCTCAGTGGCAGTGCTTCATCGTGGGAGACCTGTTGCTGCTTCAGTTGTGAGTTTTTTTTATGTTGTAATTTGCATTTTGGGGAGTTAGAGATCGATGATGGAACAAAACAACACCATTAGGTCACAGTTTAGGATTTTTTTTTTTCCTTGACCCAATTTTTTTTTTTCTGTGACAGGAGATGGGTTGGTGTCTGTAAGTCATATAAGGACCAGAGAGAGAGATAGAGACAGAGACAGGGACAGAGACAGAGAAGGATATATTGCACTAGAAAAAAAAACAAACCCTATGTGAACCCAAGTCTTCTGTTGTTGGTTGTGTGGGTGATCAAAAGAACAGGTGGAATTTGCAGGAGGGCCTTTTGCCTGGGTGACACGGACATTCACAGCATCTGCAGGCAACTGCTCCCCACTAGTCAGCCCTTCTTCTTTATGCCAGCCATTCCAAGTTCCTCTTTGCTCCTTTCTTGGTCCATATGAAGAAGATCTCTTTTTAGAATGAAGATGGGTGGATATGCACCCCACAAAATTGGGATCCTAAAATGAAGTTTGCTTGAAAGAGTGAATAACAATTCGGCACCAAATCTGGTTTCTCTGGTTTGGTCGATAATCCTGTGACACGTTAGACATTTGATGGTTGAGGGTTTTCCTTGATGGTGATTATCTACACACCTGAGAAATGCTGTGGATATATCAGGAGGCGGAGCATTTTGCAATGGGCATCGCATTCATGTCAGTAGCACCGATCAGGTATGATATTCTGTCTATGTTGATTTGTCAGTCCTTGGTAGTTAGTTCCCTTTGACATTAATGAGTGGTTGTTGGCCTTTGTTTTTGAGGATTGACCTGATCACCTTTCAAAATGCCAATTGCATGTCAAAAAAGGAAAAAACAAGTTGGAGGCACCAGTTCTCATTTTTTTCAGGACCAGAAAAAGTGTTTACATTTTTCTGTATGTACTATTGTTTTGAAAGACAAAAAATTTCTTGGTTGGTACAAAGTCAAACCTTTACAGTGGGAAATTTTCAGAAACTGAGGAGTGTTGAATTAAACAGGTGGAGAGGTCACTGTTAGTAACAGGCTTTGGATACGAGCATGATGAGGCCTGGGCAGCCAACATTGCATTGTTCAAGGAGTTTACGGATGTGAGCCGGGTGTGTTTGTCTAACCACTATGCTATGTTATTGTTGTCTCATTGGACAGGTATCTAGAGTATCTTTCTGATTGGTCAAAGCTTTTTTTGTATTTGTTGTAAAGAATCTGAAATGTAGGGGGAATCAGTTTTCTAACAGGTCATAAATCTGGCTTTTTGGAAATCACAATACATTGGTCCAGCATATATTGATACCTGTTGATGTTGCAGGGTTTAGTAGAGAGCCCTTCATGTAATTCTGACATGAGGGAATTAAGTTGTGCAGGGAGTGAGGCGGTTAGGAGCAGCATCAGTTGACATGTGTCATGTGGCACTTGGAATAGTAGAGGCATATTGGGAATTTCGTCTTAAGCCTTGGGATATGGCTGCAGGTGTCCTGGTATATAGCTTTTTCTGTTTCCTACCCCCTTGATAAATTGCTGCCTACTCCCAAGTACACAATTTGTCATGCACTTCAGCATAAACTCACATCTGGTTGTATTTTATTGCCACATAAACCAGATTGTGGAAGAGGCGGGAGGAACAGTGACACGCATGGATGGCAGTCCATTCAGTGTATTTGACCGTTCTGTTCTTGTCAGCAATGGTGTCCTGCACAAGAAGGTAAAAGAGTCAAATCCTTTGCAATGTAGTTAGCATCTGGTTCACTAATTGAGACATTAACGTCTAGGGGTGGCAGATTATGTAATTTTCTTGACCGCAGTACATTGCATAATCTTCCGGTGATGATCATACACTTGTAATAGGGATCAAAATGTGTCTGCTGATCATGAATCTCTTTTTAAATCATTTAATCTGCCACCCCAGACCTCAATCTCATGGAATGGGCTCATCCTGCCCATTATGTTGGGTGCATTGCCTAGCTCACCCTAATGGGCTTGCCTGGCACCTTATCCAACATAATGGGCAGGGCTTGTACAAAACCACATCTGAACGTGTCTAACCCCTTTTCATACTATGATTGTGATTGGTGAATTGTTTCAGCTGATGATTTGATTGTGCTTTAAATCCATTATGCGGTGATGGAACAGGGACATCCTTTGGTCCACATAAATCACAATTTTGCAGGAGGCTAATAATGTTTCCACCATGCTGCAAAAATCTTTCAAATCATGTTTCAAGGAACAAGAGTTGTGGGTCTTATGAGGTTGAGTGACGATTCTTGTTGGAATTGTGTGCCCTGATTGCAGCTCTTGGAGAAGATTCAACCACCAACCGAGAAGTTGATAGCTGATGGGTTTGATTTTTCCCAATGGTTGAAACCTACTGATTATGTATCCGATGTCTAGGTAGCACAGCAAACACCCAGGTACAAACTACCTCTTGTTGCAATGCACCACATAGTAAGCTGCCAAGTGTCTTATATACTCACCTACCTACTTAGCAACCACTTGGTTACCTATGATAGTTACCCGCTTACATAGATAGTTGCCTAGGTACTGTGTGAGGTGGGAAGTTGGAGGGTTTACAGGATAGGTAACCAAGGTGGATAGGAACCATGGTAACTCAGTTGTGGTTCATTCACAACTAAGTCACACCAATGTACCAAATGAATGGTACATTGGTAAGTGCTGTGTCCCCCCACTTTAGGGTTTAGTAATCCCCAAAAATGGGTGTTTGAAAATAATTAAAAATCTACATTGTCACTCAGTATTTTATTTTTCGGTGGCAAAACTTTGCCATACAGTAAATTTTGTTTTCAAATATGAGAACAAGAAGTTTTTGGGGGGTTTTCTACTCAACAAATTTTGAGATGATATGTATGTTTTTGAAATTGGCAGATTTTACACTCTGCTTTATGTAGTACATACTTGTTTGCCAATAGAATTTGTGAAATGGATGAAGATTTCAAATTTGAAACTAATCTCCACAATGTCTGTGGCGACCCACTTGTATGAAATGAAAGCAATAGAATCTTTACCATTCAATCCACCAAACCAATTGTTAGAATTCATATTTCATCAATAGTCATAATGCCCCTAAATGAAGGGACTAAAGACTAGTTTTTTAAATTGTTGTACGAAGATGTTTCATACAAAAGGGGTTCTGGTTGTACATAATTGAGTTGGAAATGGAGGTTTTGAAATGGGTGAGGATTTCTGATTGAGAACCAATCTCCGAGATAACGATGTCAACCTACTCATATGAAATGGGAATGACTAAATCTTTATCATGCAATTTACAACATGATCACAATTGTAATGACCTTGGCGAACAACCAAATTTAGCTAGATGCAATATATTGAGCAAAATTGTTTG
>Ga0209208_10012782_pt1 | contig 10579 bp, 6 predicted proteins | sample S1TSphfallax_3_FD_187694 | JGI IMG/M metagenome (GOLD analysis project Ga0209208, IMG submission 187694) | Host-associated microbial communities from peat moss isolated from Minnesota, USA - S1T2_Fd - Sphagnum fallax MG (SPAdes) (version 2) | ecosystem: Host-associated > Plants > Peat moss >... | reverse complement strand
TTGATGCAAATCTTTCCTTTCTCCATGTCTACTTCTAAGTATTATAAAGCACTCCCAAGGTTTTTTGGCCTTGCCTACCGAGAAGGCAAGTACAGTATATTGTTGTGTTTAGATTCATTATAGAGTAGGGTTTGGGGGGAAGTAGTAGGGTCTGAAATTTGCTTCTTGATGCAAATCTTTCCTTTCTCCATGTCTACTTCTAAGTATTATAAAGCACTCCCAAGGTTTTTTGGCCTTGCCTACCGAGAAGGCAAGTACAGTATATTGTTGTGTTTAGATTCATTATAGAGTATATAGTAGCTTAAGGGATTTTGGCCCCTAGGTAAATAATAATAGGTCTATTTTTATATGAGGATTTTTGAAAGATGATATATTTTGGCTTGTGTTGGAACTTGAGATTAGTTATAGAGTTACAATATCTTGAAGGATTTTGGTTTCTTGTAGAGGATTTTTTGAAGATTGGTATATTTTTACATGGTGAAATATTTGAGTTTCCATAATTCTTCATTTTGCCTTAAGATACTTTTTTTAAATGTAAATGGCAAGGCCACAATGTGAGACACCCCTTCGTTTTTCTTTCCATTTTAAAGTATCTCCCTACACAGAAGATTATTTCAGCAATTAAAGGGACCTTCCACCATTTGCATGCAAACCCTTTGACATCCACTATAAAAAATATTTTTAAAAATTTAAATTTTAAAAATTAAAAATTAAATTAAAAAACCTTGTACTTTAAGCTTACAAAGGCCAGACTTCCCCCTGATTTTCTGTCATATGCTCTCCGCCCTTGAGGTTATGTGTAGGGTTAAGCCCAAAGGGCAAGGGCATTATCGAAATAAGGACATGTGAGGCAAGAGCCAATCCCAAGCCCAATTTCAGTAATGCCCTTGCCCTTCGGCTTTAGCCGATCACAAGTCCAATTTCAGTAATGCCCTTGCCCTTTGGCAAATTTCCGAGGGGATTTTACAACCCGCAAATTACACAGAGGACCAGGGGAGAAAGGCTATTTCCCCTATAGTGAGGCCCAATTTGCACTAGGAGTCAGGGCCCAAAAAAAACTTGGGGCAGACTTTGAGCATTTTTGGGTTGCAAATTGGCCCCAACTTACTAATAAATGCTAGAACATTGATGTCATGATATTAATAAATGCTGGAACATTGGCCCCAAGGGGTTGCAAATTGGCCTCCCAAATTTGATGGTATCCTTTTTTCAGCCTTGTGGCCAATAAAGTTCAGCATTTATTAGTAACTTGGGGCAGATTGAAAAATTGTAGCCAAGTTGCAAAATTTCACCAAAAACAAAAACACAATTCATCCCCTCATACAAAGCTACAATTGAAAGTTTTCAATAACAAACCTAATCAGGTTTGGGTGTCGTATTTAGGCACGGTTTCAGGCCTTTTCCTACATGGATGACAGGGACACCAAAACCTAAAGAACCAGTTACTAGTTAGGTATGACTATGTAACGAGGGTCATTACATTCCTAAGCAGAACGGGCCTGGACCCATTCCAATTAGTTCATGTAATTTAGTATTGAAAGAAACAGATCTAGATTCAAACAAACCCAACTTTTGAATATCTCAAATTTCTAGAATTTGGTTGACAAAATGTTTCAAGCCAGCTGCCTAAGTGTGAGTCTCCACAAATATGTGGGTAGTAGTAGTACAATGACAATGAGTAATGTATAAACCCTATTGGCGATTGCGAGTTCATATGCTGAGTTTCCAGATGGGAGAGGAGAGTGCGTGGAATGCACTTCTTGTTTGTGAACTATTGGAGGGAATGCACTGCTTGTTTGTGAACTATTGGAAGGAATGCACTTCTTACTTGTTGTTTGGGTATTGGAAGGAATGCACTTCTTACTTGTTGTTTGGGAATTATTAAACACGGAACCTGAGTGACAGGAACAACAGACAGTAATTGATGTACATAAACAGAATGTTGTGAGAATCTGGAAGACATGAGGTCGCACATTAGAAGCAATAATAACCCACACAAGCTTCATTTTGATTAACAACACTACTACTTGCATCTCTACAGACTGCTTGTTACCAGAAATTGATGATGCACAAAAGCCTCAGCTGTTGCTTGTCACCAACAGCCTCTCCCTGGTTACCACCTTAGCATGCCCTAATAAATTTAGGTCTCCTCATTAATATTAGGGTTTTGGTTTTTCAAATTTGTGAGGTGCGAGGACTAGTGACGGATCATCGACAAGAGGAATGAGACAAATTTGGCTTGAGACAAATTTGGCTTGGAGTTTTATCGAGTTTATCTCCCCTTTCTTTAGTTGATATGCTTCAAGCAAATGGTGCATATCAAGCTAATGGTGAAGGTTTTGGGTACTTAGTGGTTCCCTTTCCTTCTTGTGGTCCGCATCTTTTGGGCTGTTTGCTTGCCTGGACTTTGTTCCTTGCCCCTTGCTTCTTTTTCTCTCCCTTCCTTGGGTGCTTTCCTTTCTTAAAGTTTGGCAAGGTTTCATCCATTTGGCTAGAGGTTAGAGAGGAAAGTCTTTTTTAAATTAAAATGTTGTTTTGTTTCACCAACATCTAGAAAGATTATGTCTAAATAATAAATTATGACAACTTCAGAGTTTAAATTTGATGACTTGGGCGCATATTTTGCAAAAGAATCCTTTGTATCCTTGACACTAGATTTTTATTTTATTTTTTATTTCTGCCATGCAAAATTTTGCTAAAAAACTTGTTAATATCATGTTTATGTCTTAAATATAGTTTCATGTTGAGAATTGAGAAACTGAGAAATATTCATTTGTTTTTCAGATGAGAGAAAACCCCGAGTACTAAATCTCTTCTACCCTGAATGAAATCAAAAGGGGAGGGGGTTGAACGGGAGTTTCACAATTCCATAGTCTGGGACCAATGAAACCCTAAACCCATTGCAACCACACAAAAAGAAATAACAAAGAACAACTTTAAGGAGGCACCCCCCACAACTAATTAATAGAACTAACAACAGGAACCCAAGCTCTTGGAAAGGGGTATAGGCAGCTTTAGCACATGTGAGTCAAATAATTAATTAAGTTTGAAGATTTCATTTTTAAATAAAATATTTTCGAATATTGTAAGAAAATTCTTCATTTTCCTTCACAAAAAAATTTTCCTTGAAAAAAAATAGCTTTTGTAAATTATACCATTTCTAATAAAAAATTCTATGATTTGTGCCAAAGCCATCAAAGTACCTATCAGGGTACCATATTAGCCCAGGCCAAAAATGGTGACAAATGGAACGAGGCCTCAACAACTGAACACTCAATAATAGCACACTACCCTTAGCCTAGGGTCAGTTTCCACATTGACAAAACGGATAATTATTTATTTTTTAAAAATGAATTCTTTTTTAAAATTTTAATTATATATTTTTCCATGGTCTAGTATAATATTGTGATATGAGTAGTGAAATTACTCAGAGTGTAGCCTATGACAATTGTGATGATTTTCAACATGTCAACTTCATATTTTCACAAAATTTCATTTCACTATTCCGAGGATTATTTAATGACAAAACTGACCTTAGGGCAAAGTAGTGAGGGAGAAGAGAGTGGGAACACTTGGGTCTGGAGTTGTGGGCAGTGCAAACTAGTAAGTTAAGGAGTTCAATGATGAAAAGAAGAGGAAAACCAAGTTGTTATTAGTGGTACCCAAACTCACATTAGTAGATATAATGCACAAACAACTGCTCTTTCAATGCACCACAACTTGTAATGATTTCAGAAACAAATAATTCCTCTAGGCTAGTAGTGGCCCTTAAGTGTGTAGTAGTAACCAAATGAATTGTCTCTCCAATCCCTTTGAAATCATGAACACAAAACAAAACTGTTTCAAGGTATACAGTTAAAATGATGATTTCCGAGGCTTTTGAGATCTTGTTTAAGATCTCAAGAACCCATGTAAGATCTCAACTACAAAGCGACATGGATGCATGCACAAGATGTCGGTCGGTTTTTGCAGATGCCATATGCCTCCTCCACCTCCTCAATAATTTTTTGAAAAATAAACACCCCGACAAAGTAGGGCATCAGTTTGGAGAAGACTAGGGTTTTGGGTGCTTAGGGTTTGATGATCAAGAGCCTTGAAGGTTGTAGGAGCCTCTGATGAGCACAGTCTCTATCTGGAGTACGAGTACATTTGCTGGATGATATGCGAATCATGAAAGTTGAAAAGCCATAAAAATGGATGAAAATGAAAGTACTGAGGCAATATAAAACTTAATTGATTATATTTTCATCCATTGTCCAACTTCCTCTACTTTCTCAACTACCTAGCTCCATTTTAAATTGCTGTTCAAATTTCCAAAGATTATAAAGCAGTTTACACTAATAAGCATCCTATGGGGCACATTGACTTCTAATCTCATTGAGCTTTGCATTGCATTTAATTTGTTGCACTTTTTTTCACTGCTTGCCTAATTGCACTTGTACTTGCACACTTTGAAGTGACCACAACACAATTTGAAAGATCTTCTTAGTTCCCCTCAATCATCAAGCCTTTTTTCTCAAAATTGTGATGTTGCACAATTTGTAGTCATCCATAGGGTAAACCAGTTGGTCACCGAACACTTAAATGCTCAGGGCAGGCTGAATCCAAGGGGGGGCTCTGTTGTTTTTGGTGTCCAAACAAAACTTGAACCTCTTCTCTTGGCACATCTAAAACACTAACAATTGTTGAAAACATATTTAAAATGAGAAAGTAAAGGGTCAAGAACTCAAAAGAAACAAATCACCAAACACTACAAAGGTCAGTTCCTGTACACTCAAAAAATTCCTTGTAGGTTGTTCTACTGTTATTAGAGTTTTTAAATGATTTGTAAAAATTTCAAGTGGCACTCCTATAACACTTTTAAATCGTTTTAAATGAATAAAAATTAAGAAAGTTATGAGATTTGAAAATAAAAGGGGTCCAAAGAGGAAAACAGAAAAAAGCACATTTTGCAAGTTGAAAAGCTTATTTTTCTTCTTGTTATTTTTTCATTACTCTTTACCTTTGCATTTCAAAGATGATTTCAATTTTTTCATTACTCTTTTTCCTTTGCACTTTAAAGATGATTTCTAGAGCTTGACACAATGCTCCCATAACATTTTAAGTAACTCAAAATGAAGCACATATGACAAAGATATAAATTAGTGTTCAGTCATAAGTAGGCAATTGGTGATGGGCTAGTCTATCCTATTTAGCCAAATTTGACTTGAAACAAAATATGAAGGTAGAAACATTTATGGAACTTTCTATCTTTTGGCTACCTAATAAAATATAATTTATAATCCCGGTTATTCAAACAAAAAAAAGTTTAAATTTGGTGGTTACAAACCCAAAAAAATAATGATTTGTTGTTAGTTTCGAAAAATAATGATAAGGTTGTAAAATTTTACCACAAACAAAATGTTGTCAATCACACCCTTGAATTGCCCATAATTAGTGAGTCCAAACATGTTCACCTACATTTCCATGTGCTTGAAATAGCACCAAAATGTTTGGTATGTTAAGCATAAGCAATGGGCACAATGTTGCCATATTCTATCTAATTATGGAAATGTCATATGTAGGTGAATGTATGGCTTAAGTTTGGATAAGGACATCAAAATCATGATCAATCAACACATAGTAAAAATATTGTGAAACCATGCACAATGCAATGAATCAACTCAACATTTGTTAAGTTGAAAAGAAACATTCCATGTGTTTAAAGCATGTGGCAAATTATTTTTCATGATTTTTTTAATATCATATGCATGGTTAATTTCATGGAATCCCAATATGGCATTTTAGTAAGGAATCTTTTATTTATTTTTAAATGTCATTGTTTTCAAATGAGAATTATGATATTACCCATGGAAGTGAATGAAATGTTTTTAAAAAATAACCATTTGATCCAGTTAAAAATTCAAAAGTATAAGGATGAATAGTGTTATGAAATGGGGAAGTTCAAGTTTCTCATCAGTTTGTAGCACCAAGGTAATGCGAGAAAGATCCATGGCTTCATAGGCAAGGCCAAAACAAGGAGTAGGTATGGAACAACATTTTTGTTGTCCACTATGTGCTTTGGTTATTGATCATTATCACTAAAAATAACTTGAAGAGATAGAAAGGTGATGCCAATTATGATTGAAATAATGGAAACATTGTCTTAGAAGTCTTAGAAGACACATGGTAGTCATTGCGATTATCAAAGAACAATGAAGGCTCAATGGCATGAAATAGTGACGGATGGGAACACTCTTTGATTTCATATGTGTTTGAATTTATAAATGATGGTGTTATTCAAAAATAAACTTGTCAATCTTTGCAATTGAATGTCTACAATTTTGAAGAAGTATGATTGTGAAGTAATTTTAACATTGATAAAGGATAATATTATACATTACAAAAAAAATATGGATTTTCTCACATAACAAGTTGTGACTTGTGACAAGTGTGAGGTAAACCTTGTGGTTTGACCTATTACAATTATAATATGTGGTGTTTATTGTGGTATATATTACATTAAAATGACAATTTGACATTAGATAATGGCACCAATTGTAGCTTGTTTACATTAGTACTAATTAATATTTGGTTTTGAGTCATAATTGTTTCTCTTTTTTTGAAATATGTTTGAAGCAATATTTGTGTTTACCTCAATCATTTGAAACTTGGTTTTGGTATCATATGTTTAGTTTTTTGGTTACATGTCTTGTTTTTTTTTTTTAACAATTTTTTATTTTGGTTGCTTATAAGTTTTTTGTGGGTTTTTTTAAACGTTTTTGGTTTTATGATTCTAATCATTCTTGTCAAATTTTCAACCATTTGTGATTTGCACATATCAATTTAGATTTTTAATTTTTTTAAACCTTTGAATATGCATTTATACCAATCATATTCATTTTGATTTTTGGTTTACTTTTACATTCAAAAATTGGTCTCACATTAAAGTCAAACTTTTATTGATTTGTCCCTTTGATTTCATTCATTTAAATTTTTCTTACATGTTAATTGTTTGGTTGCATATATTTATTTCTAAGTTGTTCATTAATTTTTGTTTTTCTTTGGTACATGTATCGAGTCTTTGGTAACACAAACAAAATCAATTCTTATTTTCTTTTGGTTAATTGGATCTAGGTCTTATCTACACATTTAAGTGGGTTTTAGTTGAATTGTATCTTTGGTCATCTATATTATATTTATTCACATGTTAAATACTTTTTGATTTTTTAATCGCTTTATTCCATTCGTATCAAATATGGTTAAACATTTTTCAAAATGCATAAATTTCTTGTTTGTTTTCCCATAGTTACTTTTTTATATATATTTTTAAATTTTAATATCATGTATAAATTTCAATCTCATATTTATTAAGGTGTAAGGATTTTTGTTGTGTTATACAAATCAAACATGCCCCATACCTTAGGAAGGATGAGCACCTTTTCAAGGGTGGTGACATTCAAGACTTTCAATTACACATTTGATTGAGATCCATGGTATTCAATCATTTTGACAACTTGACAAAAATGTAGGCATAAAGGTGGATTGCAAATTTACAATGTTCAATTAAAATAACATGAAGTTGGTGAAAATTTATATTGATTGTACTTGTACATTTAAAAGTTATGCCCCAAATGGAAATGTTATTTGCTATGTGCCATTTTTGGTGTACCATCACCATTTGTATAATAACAAGATAAGTTATTTTACTACAAAGTTTAAGGCTAATAACCACCTTATTCTATGTACACAAATGATTGAACACATAAGCTACAATGGTGGTTTTCTTTTGCTTCAAACCATGGCATCACTAAAATATTTAAGAATACTTAACACATGTAAGGCTCACCCAAAAACCTCATTCTTTTTATAGAACTACAAAGATTATGAAAGAAATCACAAAATTACATGATTACATGTGGGAACTTGTTGATGTTTGTTGTAGAGTCATTTGAGTTTTCATACCATGTACATTGAATGTTGAGATTAAGGACCTTTCATTATAATCTAAAATTTGTGAATGCCACAAAGACAAAATAATTTAATCAAGTAGGGAAACTTTCTAGCATCATTCATGTATATGAATGCCATTATAAATTCAATGTTTGCTTTTAATACCAAGTACATGAAAAATTTGAGATTAAGGGTCTTTCATTACAATCTAAAATAGTTTTATCATAGGGTAATTTTGTAACATCATTCAAAAGCTCAAACCATTTGAAAATATATTTGTAAACATTGTTGCCAAACATTTTATATACTAGATGATTGACTATAACTAGGATTTGACAAATATAACCTGATTAAATTTGATTATCCATATAAAATGCTAGATCTAAGCAATCAAACACTTTTAACCTAAAATAACCAATCAATTGTAAATTGAATATTCTTTAATACAATAAATATTTGCCTTATCCAACCTAATGAAACACATTTTATTTGCACATGGAATCACTTTTTTTGAAAAAGAATTAGAAGTGTCCATGTTGTGCATTTGTTTATAAAATAGTTAAATGTGTGTTTCAATGAAGGCCAACCCCCAATATCTTTTAATGAAAACATTTGGATCTAAATTGCAAATTGACCTTTCAAGTTGTTTTGACTTATTTTGTCCATGCAATAATTTTTGTGGGTCACCCCCCTTTCACCTTTTCAAATGATAAAACTTCAATAAACAAGCCAATGGTGATCAATTTTTTTTATTTAACACCAAAAGAAAATTATTTTCTAAACATGAAAATAAACTTATTCATAGTTCTTATATTTTAATCATAGAGTGACAATTAGTTCACAACTATGATGAATGTTTAATAGACATATAGTTCATTTATTCACAATCAAACCAACAAAATGGATATCAATTACATTGAAAAGTACATTAATTTGTGCAATGTATACATTTCCTTACTCATGCACATTTTGTAAATTTTTTTTTCATGGTTTTGAAATGATGTACTAATGCATGATTTTCTGGGAATTGTTTTTATTTAGTTTTATTACTTTAAAGTTTATCAAATCCTTCAATAAACATAAAAAATTAATGTAAGTTTACAATACTTAATAAAATGTTATGAAAGTTTTTTAGGGTGTATAGGCACTAACTTGAAATCTTAAAAAACACTCAATCATTATACTTTGGCATCTTTTTTTGAAATATTGAAATGATTATTTTTTGCATGTGGTTTCAATATGAAAAGCAATTATAGCCATGTTTGCAAAATAAAAGGAAAAACCTTGCCGTTAATGTATATTAGGGAATTCAAAATAATTGTATATTGTGAAATGACAAAAGTTTTATTGTATCTATAAATATAAGGATATTCATTGATTGATGTTTAATTAGATCATAATAATTTAAGCATGCAAAAAATTCTTTTTTTGGCATAGGACATGGCCCTAGACACAAGGAAAGAAATCAAATATAAATATATGTATATATATAATTTATGTATTATGAACTAGACATGTTGATAATTTATGTCAGAGTCAAAAATAATGAAAAAGGTTTGGAGGATGACAAAAAAATGTGAAAAGGTTGAAAAATGATCATACAAAGGACTACATAAAAATTAGTTCTACATTTCAAATTTGGGCCTAAGAAATAGTTTGGACATGTCATGTCATTTTGTTTGTTAAAAATGGATATGATGGAAAGGACTAAAATCCTTAAATCAAGTAACGATCATGATTTATTTGATTCAAAACTATGATCGCAATTGGAGAGCCACACTTTTAATTTTGACCCTGTTAAACATAATGGTGATCTTTCAAGGGAATGGGCATGTAAACTAAGATGGTCCAAACCTATGATGACATTATCATAGTATCTTGAAAGCTTTGATGGATGCTTGTTAAATAATTAATTTTGAAATTTTCATTTCAACAAAAAAAATTCTAAAAGATTCAATATTTCTTTCAATTTTTTTTTTCAAATTTTAAATTTTCTTGAAAATAATATAATTAGTGTCAAAGCTACCAAGGTCGTAAAGAAAATGCAATAAAGTTTTACCAATGCACGCATTGCCAAAAGGTGAAAGTTTCATATTGTGGGTTAAAATCACCCATGTTCTTAAGGCTTGGTCAAATTATGTACAACAAACCCAAAGAAAATCTCATCACATATGTTTAAAAACTTTGTGTTATGGGGATTAATCACTATGAAGTCCACATAAACACTTGCCCCTCATGAAAAATTTCACAATTAAAACACTAGATTAAATCTTCATTGCAAACAAGTCCCAATGAAAAAGTATGCAAATAAATATAAAATATTGAAGAATGACCCTAATGTCAAAAATTCAAAAACAATTACAATGTTTCAAAAATGGACATGAATTCCATATTTCCAATGTCCTTGCAACATAAATTAGCTTATAACATAATTTTTTGGACAAGATTTTTGGCCCACATTGGCAAAATACATAATTTTTTAGCATGAATGAAGACATCATGATGAGCACAACGATTAGGATCAAGGTAATAGCCAAAAGCTAATAGGGTTAGTCAACAATTTTAAAGTTTAAATTTAACTAGTGTGAACCCGGTGCATAATGCACCCCGTCGATCCCCCCCACTCGGTCCTTCGCATTTCCCACTT
>Ga0209208_10012781_pt1 | contig 10579 bp, 8 predicted proteins | sample S1TSphfallax_3_FD_187694 | JGI IMG/M metagenome (GOLD analysis project Ga0209208, IMG submission 187694) | Host-associated microbial communities from peat moss isolated from Minnesota, USA - S1T2_Fd - Sphagnum fallax MG (SPAdes) (version 2) | ecosystem: Host-associated > Plants > Peat moss >... | reverse complement strand
CAAAGGGCAAGGACCGAAGTACATGTAAGCAAACAACCCAAATGAGGTAGGCCACAAGGAGGAAAGGGAACCATTAAGTACCCAACCCTCCAACTTGAGGCCACTAAAGTATTATGGAACGTGTTGGGTACAGGTTGTTGTGGAGTGTGATTTGCCTTCTTGAGGAATTTTGAGCGAACCCAGTAGGGCAAGACAAAATTTTCAATCGGGCACAATGGCATGTACTAGGCATGGCCCATAAGAGAATGGTTTTCATGATTTGCACAATGGGCATGTGGATTTTGACTAATGGTTAGGCGAGTTCCACCTAGAAAGACTTGCCCATTGTGCCTTGTATAGGGGATTAGATAGAATTAGAAATGGTTATATGAAAACCATTATTTTTTTATTTTTAAGACATATAAGGGGGGGGTTTAAAAAACCATTGTATAGGGGATTAGATAGAAGTAGAAATGGTTATATGAAAACCATTATGTTTTGATTTTTAAAACATATAAGGGAGGGGTAAAAAAACCACTAGTTGGTTGTTGAACTGTTCATTGGCAAATTGACCAGAGATGATGGTCTAGTGTTTTATGTTGTAGCCAAAGTGCTGATGATTCACATGATGATTTAGTGAAATTTGGATACAAGATAAGTGAGAAAATACTTATAAAAAACCCTTCTATAATGGTCACTAAAATACTTGCATCATGTATAAATATCTAGCAAATTTTCTTAAATTTTGGTCGAATTATAACGATTGAAAATCTCAAAAAAACACATGATTTTTTCACTTTAAATTTTTAATAAATATTTCTGGCTATACATAGCCAGCATAAAAAATGGCTACTTGACAGGTCCTTGTTAGTGTTTTTTTTTGTTTAGCGAAATGGTGCAAATTTTGGTTCTTTGCTGGGGAGTGTGCCCACCACAAGAAGTCCAATTTGCCACTTATTGTGGGACACAAGGTTTAGGGTGTCAGGTTGCACCCAATCACAAAATGAAGGTTAGCTACATTTCTAGTGTTTATTCTGCTAGATTTTAAACAATTTTCTGAAGGTTTTCAAAACTTGTCGCCATTAAAACAAAATCATTTGTGGGATGATCGCCACGCATACTACAACAACACAAAAATGGTAAAACAAAAACAAAACAAAAACACAAAGCTGGTCCTTGAGAAATGAACAACTTCTTTCTTCTTTCCTGTCATATCTACAAAGACTTTGGTACCTAATGTATTTTAAGAATCCCGAAGGAAGAAAATATCGTGTTTGCGCACGCGAGCGCCGACACTGCTGCGGGCTCCAAAGCCAATGATGTCAGATGATGACATCCTTGATATTTGAAGCACACGCAATTATCGCTCATGTTCGTGCGGTGACCGAATTGCCAGGCTTGATGATTTCTACAACTTTTACTGGGGGCGCTTTACTCGTTGGCTCAAATCAAGAGCACGACCGAATTCTTTGCCTATTACTCCTACTACTCTTTTCAATTTTCGGGCCCCACCGTCATTACCATTTTCTATACTTATATAACAAAAGGAAGTTCTTTTGAGCATTATCGAAGCACTCCACCGCTGGTCCCACCAACTCTCTGCTCTCATTACTAACAATGTTCTGGAGGCAGTGTCTTTTGTGGGCAATTCTATGTTATAGCCAAAGTGGCGATCATCCACAGGAAGATTTAGCCAAATTTGGTTGCAAATTAAATGTAAAATAATTATATAAAAAAATCCCTCTATGTTTTTTGGCTACCTACTTGAACCATGTATAAAAATAATGATTTTTTTTATTTTGGCCTATTTCTGGCTATTGAAAATCTTTAAAAAAACATGATTTTTGCACAATTATTTTTAGTATGACATTTTGGCTATATATTTCATATAGTTAGCCAAAAATGCTGTTCTGGAGCATTTATAAATTCTTTGTCTAGCTCAGCTTTTGCCAGGTTGAGTGAACCAGCAGCACCCACCAGCGCACCATGCAACATAAAGTAGATGGATGGGTGGTATGTGGACACAAAAGACTTTTTCAGGGGTTTTCATGTTCCACAACTATTTAATCCTAATACTATAGGTAGTTTGGCAGCTTTGACACTGATTATATTATTTTTAGAAATTTGAAAATTTCGAAAAATTAAAAAATAAATGTTACAAGGTATTCTATTTTTAAAAATGAAAATTCCAAAATTAATTAATTGTTCCAAAAGGCAAGTGTGTCGAGGTTGCCATGATATTATGTAGTTAGTTATGTACTAACCAACCATATATGTCTCTACCTACCTATTAGCCATCACATGCTTCACCTACTTAGTACAGACGTTGTAACTAGTTCTTTGGCCTACCTATTTACCTATGATGCTTACCCACTTATAATAGTGCATTCACACTTGATGTTAAATCAATGTTAAATGAAATTCTAAATGGCATCCTAGGTGGCAACCAATGTTAAATTGGGTGATAGCTTAATGTTAAATGAATGTTAGTTTAACATAAAATCTTCACAATAAGTAAGTTTAAGTCTTAAATGACTAGTATGGTGTTAAGGGACTCTATGCTAGAGTCCCTAACACCAAGTGTGAACAAACCTTTAGTAGTTACCTAGATTGTGTGTGGGTAAAGGTCGGAGGTTTACCATATATTGTTCATTATGGGTTTCCAATGAATGCTATACTTGTAGGTGGTGGTGGGTCAGAGAATCCTCAAGGCCATTGGTTTTTGTTGAGTAATACTTGGCCCTAGGTGAACCAGCACCGACCGTTGGTACCTTCACCTTTTTTGAGTGGGGTCTCTTAGTGGCCATCTTAAGCTCAACAAATGTTAGATTTGAACTCAAAGACATTGATTTGGTCTAATCAAAAGACATTTGTAACGTTTAGAAATAATTGAAATGGATTTTGGGGTTTTTATCATGGTGCGAACTAGTGTTTTCCAATTATTAGGTTTTAGGAGGAACCTTAAGTTTTGGTTTTAGAAAATTTTATAGGGTTGGTTCAGATTAGGGTTTTTTTTTAAATAAAATAAAATTGGGACTGATTCCAAATTTGGCTTTTTAATGTGAGGGTCAATTTTGATTTTGGTTTTTTTTAATTTCAAATAAAGTCAATCTTGCTTTTAGGGTAGGTTAGGGTAAAATTTGGTTCACCTCTTGGTTAGGTTCCACAATGTCAAATGTAATTGAAAACAATGCAAAAAAGTGAAATTTTATTTATAATTTTTTTTGAATTGTTACAAAGCTTTGACAAAGCCAAATTAAGTGGAACTATTATACTTTTAAGCTTTAAAATTATATCGATAATTTCTAATGGATAAAGTACTAAATTTTTTAAGGTGTATGAAAATTTTATCAATGTGTCATCTTTTCTATATTTTTTTGTTTAGTTTCATTTTAAAATACTCATGACACAAAGTGGATGATATTGATGAAATTTAAAATTGTGATGGTCTAAGTTATTATTGTAAAATAATTGATATTTTTTTATTCATTAATTTTGATGGGAATCAAATTATATGGAAAAAGGACTTTGTTAAAAATTATGTCCTTTTCATCCTGAATGGTACCCTTTTTTTTTATACCAATTGGTTTCATGTTTCATGCACTTGTATGCCAACTTTGAAATGTGCATCTTGCCACCTTTGAATTCGATGTTCAAAAACCCCTCCCAATCAGCCCCCAAATTAGCCCTCCAAATCACCCTTTCAAAAACCCAAGATCGTTAAAATCAAAAGGGCAATGGCGACAATTTTGTAGCAATGAAAAGACCATGCTGATGAGTAAAATCATAAGATCATCAAGATGATGAAGGTGATGGTGACATTTGTTGGTTATTACAATAAAAAGACCATGATGATGAGAAAGACCAGAAGATCATTAAGATTAATAAGGTGATGGTGAAAACTACCACTTGTAGCAATAAGAAGACCATAACAATGACAAGACCACAAGATCATTAAGATTACAAGGGTGATGGCAAGAAATTGTTGGTTATAACAAGGGAAAGATCATGATGATGAATAGTGATGCATTCCCAACTCCTTGAAAGACTCAAATGTGAGTCCAAGTAGAAAACATTGGAAGAAGGAGGAGTCGGGGCATGCTCCCTAACTCACAACATTTTGAAGGGTAAAGGAGCGTGCTGGAGTTCTGGGATGGGACTAAGAAGAGTTGATAAACTTCACTCATTCACACGGGCCTGCACAAAACCCACACAAGGTGCTTAGTGTGTAGTTCAAGCACTTTTGGTGCTAGGACGAGCCATGGGTAACATAAACACATAAGACTCACCACGACCCAGACTTGGGGAAGCCACCACCTTCCCCCTTATAGTATACTCTGCACCTCTCCATGGGGCCCACATCCAAATGGCTTTTTGTCCCGGGACTCCCAAGTGGGAATCCCGAAATCGCCCAAGTTGGGACTCCCACGACTTTGGAGCCCCATAACTTTGCAAGCAGACTTCAGATTGAGATGCAGTCTGAAGCAAAGTTGTAGCCCTTGTCGAAAGCTTTTCAATGGTATTTTACACGTTTTCTACAAATAAGTAAATCGGGTCAATTCCCGACTGTTTCTAGTTGGGGGTCAAACTGGCATTTTGACTCTCGACCCTTCTTTTGGCCATAACTTGTGTTTCATATGTCTAAATGAGCAATGTGAGCCCATTTTAAACATCTACATTTTAAAAAAATTCCAGTGATATAAAGAATGCCACAAGCCATTGACTTTTGGCCCCTGAAATCATTCTCTAAAGTTTTGGGAGTCCACCGGGACTCCATCTCCCAAAGTGGGAGTTGCCTTGAGAGTATGAGGGTTCACTCCCTCACACTTTCCTACACTCCCGGGAGTATGTGATGTGACTCCCAGGCTTTCTTTAAGCCCGCACCCTTGCAACTCCTTTGCTTTGGTCATGAGCCCAAAGCTAGGGTTGCAACAAGTAAGACCATAAGATCATAAAGGTGAAGAGGCCAATGATGGGAATTGGCAAGCTATAACAAGAAGAAGACTATGACACCAAATAGGACCACAAGATCATCAAGATCAATAGGGTAATGGTGGGAATTTGCTAACTATAACAACAAGAAGACCATGACAACAAATAGGACCACAAGATCATCAAGATCACGAAAGTAATGGTGAGAATCTACTAATTATAACAACAAGAAGACCATGACATCAAATAGGACCACAAGATCATCAAAATCAAAAATGTAATGGTGGATAGTGATTTGCAACAATGAGAAAACTGCAATAATGAATAGCCGACAAGATTATAAAGGTGACGGTGGCAATTATTTATTGTAGCAACGAGAAGACCATGATGTTAAGTAAGACCACAAGATCATCAAGATGAAAAAGGTGATGGTGGCAACTATTTGTTGTAGCAATGAGAAAATCATGATAATGAGCAAGACCAAAATTCATCAAGATCAAGAAAGTAATGGTGTGTAATTACTGGCTACATTGATCAAGACCAAGAAAACCATGACAATGATCAATATCATAAAATGATGAAGGCAATAAAGTGTAGCTATTGGTTGCAACAATGAGAAGAGCATGATAACCATGGCAACTACAATCACGAGATGATAAGATCATGAAGGTGATGGTGGGCAACTATTGGCTACAACAAACCACAAGATCATCAAGATGGGGAAGGCAATGGTGGCAACTACTTGTTGAGGCAATGAGAAGACCATGACAGTGAACAAGACCACAAGATCATTAAGAGAAAAAAAACAATGGTGTGTAAATTATTGGTTACATTAGTAAGAAAACCATGGCATGTAGCTATTGATTACAACAATAAGAAGACCATGATGACCATGGCAACTACAAGCACAAGATGATAAGATCATGAGGGCAATGGTTGGCAACTATTGGCTCTAGCAACAAAAAGATCATAATGACAGTGATCGAGACTACAAGAAGATGAAGAAGGTGATGGTGTAGCTTGGCAATGATGGGTTGCAACAACAAGAAGAACACCACAACCACCAATGTGAGTTGCAACAAGGAAAAAAACATCTTGAACATTAATATGACAAAAAAATCACAAAAACAATGGCAATGATGTAGCAAGTAGCAACAACAAATGAAAAGAACATGATCAAAAGAAAAAAAAAAAGCTTCAAGCTTCAACAACAAGCTGCCACTTTCAACCCCTAATGAAAATCCCTAACCCTAAATTGAAACTAGAACCAACAATTTTCAAAAGAAATCGTTCAATTTTGGTTCTTCAAACCATTAAGAACTGGACCCAGTTGTGGTTTCTCATAAAACAAAAAAATTAAAATAAAATAAAATCTTGGGTGGTTCCCAGCCAATTCCTCTAACCTCACCTAACCTTGGTTCCTACCCGGTTCCACATCTTGGACCCAGGTCAGATACCTGGCTAACCTGGGTACCAGCACAACACTGGTACCAATGTGGGTGCAGGTTCACCCAATGCAGAGTATTCTAACTTGGATTGTTTAACTAGGAGTTTTACTAGCGATTGTTGCAAATTTGTGGTCCTCATAAAATAATCTTAAAAACATTGAAACAAATTTTCCTAAAAGATGAAGCTGAGGTGTTGAAAAACCATCATGGCAGGCTACAGTCTGAATAAATTTCACACGTCCTATGACCACATCATAGTAGATCATGAAATAATAATAATTTGAAATTGTAAAAAAAAAATAAATTCATTTTGTCCATATGGAAATTGACCCTAGGCCAGTGTTTTTATTTTTTTGGGGTGAATTGTCGCACTGTGGGGGAAAAAAAAAAAAGGAAAAAAAAACCCCAGTGCAAATTGTAGAAATATTTCTTTTGGGGGAAAAAAAAGAGAGAAAAAATTGCCATATTAGCTCATTTCCTCCTGTGGATGATTGCCAGTCCCCCTGACAAAATTGGCCCCCTAAAATTTATATTGAAAAAATAAATAAAAAAATAAATTAAAAGAAAAAAAAACCCTTTTCCAATTCGCCCTCCTAAAAATGACTTAGTGCTGAACATCAATTGCAGGTACAGTAATGGAATCAGACTTGGTACTGACTGACATGCAGATTTCTGAGAGTGCTAAGGAAGGACGTTCTTGTCTGCAAGCGTAGATGAGAGGCAATTAATTGTAGGGTTCATTGTTCTCAATGCAACAACTTTATTACTTGTCTTTTATGCTTGGTTTGCTGAAACCAGGATCCCTGTCACTGGCTTTCCATTAGGTTGTTATTGGGATCACAGTTACAGTGCCTGGACCACCCATCTCCGACAGAGGAGATCTTCCACATACAATAATAGGTCTATATACAGTTGTGCTCCCCATGCTCATGAACCTTCCGCAGGCCTTTCCTTTGCTTATGTTCCGAGAAGCCATTGCACGCCTTGTTGTTAAATACATTGCCGGGTGCCCGCCAATACCACCCCCTGAGATAGTATTGCGAGGTGGCAGAATCGGCCACTTCCTCTGATTATAGGTGTGTCTGTTTTGGGTCATTTTTAGCACTTTCTGGCTCAGCATTTGAATTTGTGTCATACTTCTCACCCAGAAAAAAGTCACTTATGGAAATTACTCTCCCTTGCTCCATCCATCTTATTAGGTGATGCTGGCCACACATGGATAAAAAATCGTCAAGTATTTTAAGTATCAGAAGCACAAATTGAGAAGAACCGTTCTCTGGCAAACACTTGTCATTATTGTATTGACTAGTGTGGCATGTGTTGTTGGTGCAAGTGTGATTGGGTGTAATTGCTCCAAGTGTGAATGATACGTTGACAAAATTACATTAATTTTTGGTGATGAAAATCATTCAATATTCAATATCTTCACATCATCACCTTAGGTGTAAAAGTAACGAAATCACCTCCAAGAAATCCCACTCATTGAGGGCCTTCTAGAAACACCAAGATCCTACTACCCTAATTTCCTCAAAAAATAATAGTTTTGATTTTATTGAATAATTTTGTTAATCATAAAAATTGTCTATTAAAATAAGAAGTATTGAAAAATCACTTAGCAAGGAGATGTTCCCCTCGCTTGCTTAACATATTTATTACAAACCATAAGAGTTACTTAGTTTGGTAACTTTGGTGTGAAGTTTTGAGGTTTCTTGGTGTTGTTTTTTGTTTTTTGCAATTCTTATTTTCTGAATACTTTAGATTTAGGTAGCCCTTTTGATTATAACACTAATTTTTAATACACATTTCACTTGAGATTTTTTTTGAATGGTTTTACAATAGCACTCAAAGAATAAATCGTTGTTGTGAAAAAGTATTTAAACTTAATTTTCAATGAAAAAATTACTCAAAATTCAATATTTCCCACAACTTAAGTCTAAAATTAAAAAAATCATTTTGCATTAAATCATACTTGTTGAAGGCATTCCAACAATATAAAAAATAGACCCCAATTTCTGAGATATATTTACTTTTAATTTTTATTAAATCTTCTTTCACAGAATTATTTAATGTTCAATAACTCTTGCCCCATAAGTTTAAAAATTGCCAAACCACCTTGTGCACCCCTATTCATGGAAGGCTTTCAAAGAGTACCAAGCACATAATAGGGGAACTGTGGTTTGGGAGATTTTAGCATGACAAACAAAAACAAACAAAGTAGATTCCTTGATATATATACTAGTGTAGTGTGTGGCCTGTGACATTTGCCCAAGAGTGAACTTATTATTATTATTATTGTTGTTGATTTTGTTCAAGTTTTTCTTAAAGTCCCAATGACAAAGATATGGCATGTTAATGTCAAAATTAAAAAACCATTAGCCCAAGTGTGAACAGAACCTTGACAACAAAACTCAATTGTGAACAACCTATTTTAACTTTAAAAATTAATTGGTAGTGACAAAAGTTACTCAAAGTTTCATATCTCCCTCATGTTAGGTTTAAAAATTATGAAGTCACCTCCAAGAAATCCCCACTCATCAAGGACTTTCCAACGGTACCAAGAGCATGCTCCTATATCCTTAAAAGGTTTAATTTTTTTTGTATTTTGTTAAGTTTTTTCTTTGACAAAATGGTTCAAAGTGCAAAAACTGTGCATCATATGCCTAAGCACTACCAAACTACCTAGGTGCACCTGTATTGATTGAAAGCTTTTCAACAACACCAAGAGCATGGTGGGAGGTGTTGTGATATGGGACAACAAAACAAAACAAAACAAACGAAACAAACAAAGTACCTTCCTTAACGAATAGATGTTGAAAGCAAGCTTTGACAAAACATTAGAGTAGGATATTGACAGGTTGAACACTAATTATATTATTTCATAAATTTCAAACAACAAAAATGAAGTGAAGAAAATAATATACAGAAGAACCTGATGGATTATTCTGATTTTATTTATTGATTTATTTATTTCAACATGGAGGCTTCCAAATAAAATAATTATTTGACACTGAAATGTTGAACTTGGCAGGGAACAATTACAATTAGCCTATGGTAATTAATTACTTCTCATCTTCAAGTCTGAAGTAGAACCTGCCAAACTTTGTTACCAAGAAAGAACTTGGAAATGTGTAGGATTTAAAAGGTTGTAGTGATTTCCAGACCAAAACATGAGCTTTTTACACAATATGAGAATTTCTCTGTAAGCTTCCCTTTGGCCAGTCAACTGCAACTGTTCTCGATGTGAACATTTGTGCGAATTCGTTCATTCATAAATTTGTACATTGTGGTCAGCAAATCTGGGTTGTGGTGTGACTCCTGCCTTTGTGTGGGCTTGGGTAGCCAGCAAACAAAGCCTCTCTTTTGGTGGCTATTTTATTAATAATAGTGTGTAGAATAATGGAAGTACTTACAACTTTTTCCTGGATCAACCCAAACACTTGGCAAACTAACAAACAAGCAAACAAACTTTTGTCCCTTGCTTTCTTTGCTTAACTGATGGGGGCAATCTGGTCCACATTTAGCAAAGGAACTTGGCTGGGGTTCCTCCTCCTTCTTAGCTAAATAAATCACAACTACTTTTAAAATTTACATTGGTAGAAGCTTCTACTGAACAGAAGACGGCTAATTTGGGCTGGATGGAGCCAATTTGGAGCTGAGAATTGTGACAAATGAACCTGTTCTGTTTCATGTAAGTACTAGAGAGATCAGGCAATGCTTGGCTCTCCTAGTGAGATACTGGGAGACTCTGTGGATGAAAATAGCTTGTTATCACACACCGTAGCATGCTTACCATTCTGGTAGTAATTCAATTATTTTCGATAAATGTCAAACCACATTTTTCTTCTCAAAATCAACTGCTCACAACTTCAAAAGTGCTAGAAATTTTTGTTTGACATTACTATTGACAACTGCTTGTCCTAAAGCTAAAGCTTGAGTGATGTAGTGTGCCTAAGTCTAAGTACAAAATTAGTTTGACATTTTTTTTCCTCACCTCAACTGTAGGATTTTCAAGAATTTTATCAAATTTTTATTGCATAAGTGAAAAGAAAAAAACCAAAATTAAATAAACATTAGTCAAGAAGAATGCTGGAATGATAAAGGTACTATGGTAACTAACTACTTACGTCTTAATCCTGCTCACAAATGTTTTCATTTGATTTGTTAGCAAATTGTCAAATTACATAGATAGATAGATACATCATTGGCTTGAGGGAAAAGTA
>Ga0209208_10012780_pt1 | contig 10579 bp, 10 predicted proteins | sample S1TSphfallax_3_FD_187694 | JGI IMG/M metagenome (GOLD analysis project Ga0209208, IMG submission 187694) | Host-associated microbial communities from peat moss isolated from Minnesota, USA - S1T2_Fd - Sphagnum fallax MG (SPAdes) (version 2) | ecosystem: Host-associated > Plants > Peat moss >... | reverse complement strand
CTGTCGAGCTCTGAACATTCGGGAGTCCCGGAGGACTCCAAATCCCCAACTTTTCCAAGTGTTGGGCTTCACCCCCACACTTGGCCAAGTTAGGGTTGCGACACCGGAGGACTCCAAATCCCCAACTTTTCCAAGTGTTGGGCTTCACCCCCACACTTGGCCAAGTTAGGGTCGTGACAATTGTGGTTCTTTGTAAGACTTTTGAAGCAATCACGAGGGGAGGTGGATATGTGTTGTCTTCCTATTTTTATGTTTTGTCAAGTGGAGGGATGGTGTCAAAAACACTAAATTATGTGATCTGTGAAGGTTGAGGGATTTATGTTACCAAATGTAAGCATGAATTTGAGTTCATCTGGAAATCTAATGTGCTCCTGGGTTTGTGTTGTTTGAAGAATTTGAGAAGAAGAGAAAAGGCCAATGGGTTCAAGAGAGAGATCAAAACAATTTAACCCCTTAGAAACCTCAAGCCTCTCTTTGATGAAGAAGGCAATGTCTTATGTGGTTACTGGACAGATTTTAGGTGGTCTTTGGCTCATGCCAGTGTGAAATTCTAAGAATATATTTGCTATTCAGCATGTATATGATTTGTATTCTATTTGTCTTGCGTCCTAGTTTTTTGTCACAATTCAATATCATGTCATAATTAGCTAAAAGAATCAACACAAGATGCCATCAAATGGCATCATTGCATCTAAAACATTTAAATCATTATGGTTTTCAAGAAATGGGTAACTGATCATCATGCATACCATCCAAAATTTCAAACTTGTCGCTATGTGAAAGTGATTTAATAGCAAGCAATCACCATAAGATTCCATTTCCAAAAGGCTTGGGTATGAATTGATGCACTTAAACGTTGTCGGATGGAAGCAAGTTCTATAGCTAAAAAGGGGTCCAGTTATCTTATTAACTTGATCCATGATCTTTCAAGGTGTTAATACATTGACATATTATTGTACAAAACACAAATCGAAAGAATTTAGATAAATTTCAAAACTACAAGACTCTTGCTGAAAATCAAACAAGCCATGTATTAATCCTTGAAATCTGACCATGGAGGTGAATTTACACCTCATCAATTTAATGGCTTTTGTATACATAATGGAATGACATGGTTACGATAATATACATGCTTAACCAAAGTCCAGCGTAAGTGACAGAAAGAATAGGATGTTAATTGAAACAGCAAGGTATATGCTACATACAGCTGGTATTCCAAATTATTTTTGGGCTGATGTTATAGTCACCTCATGTTACATTTCTAGAACAGCTCTTTTTCTAAGGCAAAACTGGAAATAAAAACATCAATGATGATACTGGAGTTTTATACAAGGATCAGTTAATTCAAGCCTATCTGTAAAATGACAATTCTAGTGCAACCATTTTGGCAATAAATCATCTGTAATCAGCAATGATGCCTTGGATTTCCTACATGGAACAAAAGGACTTTTGGCATGGGGTTTTGACTTGACAGAAGATGGCCCTACCAATTTTGGTGTTGGCTGCTTCCACATTGTTGTCCAATGAAATTGAGCAGATGAGTCAATCAGCTTATGTCAAACCAAATGTCTTGAATTGTTCAAGTATTCTGAAAAGATTTAATATGTTTGATTGTATTTAGAGAATAAATTCAGTATTTCATTAACAGGAAAATGGAGATATAATTTTACAATCTATTGTCTATTGGATACAATATTAGCCATGTTTCATCAGGGCTTTACATTCAAGCCCAAGAATGATAAAAATGTTTGGCCCGCTCTGATTTACACAAGCCGAAGTCTAATAAATGTTCGGCACTCTGATTTACACAAGCCAAAGGATGATAAATTCTTGGCACTCATCAAATTATTTGATATTTCAAGGATTAAAACATTTCTTCTAATTTACAGTTTGGTGGGGAGGAGGCATTGGTGTATAACCTTGAAGCATCAATTAGTAAGAGTCTTTTAGGTTCAACAGTTGGGACTGGTGCATTTTCACCCCTAAGGGGATATGTCACTTGATATTCTTTCTTATCTTTCTATGCCAGGTGTCCCATGTTTCCTAAAATCCATTAGGAGAGTCTGCAAGCTGTGTACCCGACAGAAGAAGCTGCATAAAGGGTGTGGCTATACCTAACAGAAGAGATCGGCATTAAGGAAGTGGCTGTACCCATCAGAAGAATCTCTATAAGGGGCGAACTGATGACCCCATCGGAAGAATCTGCGTAATGAGTCATACACAACACAGCATGTATGAATGCTGAACTTGATTCGTTTCACTCGCCTGAGTAATCCGTGAGGTGCCGTGCATTTCTTCCCACGACTACAGTCTGATTCACACATCACTCTTGTGCTGGTGCACTAATTTGACCATCGAGTGGGAAGATACAGGAACGGGTCAGATTATACACGTCGCATGGGTAGCCTGTAGAATCAATCATGGTGTGTTGCAATTTGCGTACCGGAACTGCAATAGTTGCTCGTTCATACCAGGCTTTGATCTTTGAGATTAACGATTTCTACATGACACTCTAATATCTAACCCCAACCTGCACTCAGCAAGCTCTCTATGATCTATCTAGTGCAGTATGATAAACACGTGCACCTAGAGCATTGACCACAAACTCTAGGTGCACTGACCACAAACTCAACATGCATATCGACTTTAAAATGCGCTAAAAAGCATGCGCCTCTGCTAGAATCGTAGATCAACGTTCTCTCGCCAATGCCTGTTGCACTTTGTCAGCGTCCCTAGATTACTTTCCATGGGCACATTGTAGAAATCCACCTCTTGCGTGTAGGACTTCTTTCTCGCTTGGGGACTGTAGAAACCACACTACAAAAATCCCCTCCTGCAACTTTACTCACTGTCCCACTGTCTCTGGACCTCTTTTTCAGTAACAGGCCACTTTAGTTGCTTATTACGCCACAGTCCACAAAAGGGGACTGTTATTCCCCTTTACAATTTTGCTCCCAAATTCCAGGGAGCTATTCTCTGGGGTCTTGGACGTGCCTCCTCCAACTCAACCCATCGTCACAAACTCGTTCTTGTTCGACCTAGTTAATACACACCATGACACAACCAAGTACCAACTTCGTCACACAAAACTCTCCAACCACCATAACAAAATTCTGCAACTTCCTTGTTTTCTTTTTATTTCCAATCAAGAGGCACAGATTCACCACCCAACCATGAAAGTGAGAGGGCTTCTACGTTCTCAAAGCCTTCTTCACTAGGTCTTTTTCTCTATTTCTAAGGAGCTTGACAAAAGAAAAACGATTCTCTCCTTTTATTTCTGCTCTTGATCCTATAGCCCTCATCGCCTTCTGCTCTGTGCCTCACTAGTTTATTACCAGCAACTTTCTAACTCTATAAAATTTAGAGACTACGCGTCCTAGGTCTCCACTTGTTCACTTACGCTCCCATCATGCTTCCAAGCTTGTCCCCTGTCACTTTTGAGAGGATTGTTTCAGTGCCCACCTCTCAAGAATTGGGTATTGTCCTTAGTACCCTTAAAATTGGGAAAATTCTTTAAAAAAAATTCTTTCTTTTCTCAAGTGGCATCATCAAAAGAATATTATTTCCACTTTATTAGATATTTTATAAAAGAATGTGACCCCTTTTTCTTCATTTATGTTTTAAAAATCCATTCCAGTTTAGCTACAATCTCTCCTAACGTAGTTTCTGCTAGGTCTTGGAGAAGTTTGCTAAGGTCAGACACAAATTTTCTCATAAGACTCACATGGAACACATTGTGAATCCTCCAATCATTTGGTAATTTTAGTTCATAAGCCACTATCCCCACTTTTGTGAGAATTTGGAATGGTCCACAATATCTCGGGGAAAACTTATAGCACTTTCCCAATCTTAATTGACTTTTTTAGGGGTCACTTTAAGGAATATCATATCCTCAACTTCAAACTCCTTAAAACTCCTTAAAGGACCTTGCTTGATCGTCATAATGTGACCCAATAGCAAGTCACCTTAATAGTGTGAACACAACAAGATTTAAGGTTTCATTTTTTGTTTTATTGTTTTCATTAGCCGTCAACTTTTTACATGCTTGTGGTGGGAACATGTCCATTGCTGCTACAAGGAATGCATGGGTAGGCAACTTTGTTTGTTTGTGTGTTTCGAAGAACAAGAGTTGCGCCAAGCGATGGATGGTGGAGGGAACGTCTGCATTGAAAAAAGGTTTGCGTAATTGACAGGGGAAGGTAAGATAAAAGGGAGAAATGAGAAGCAAGGTGGACATTTTTTTCTCATTTTTTTTTTCTTGTTTAGACTATTGGGTTGGTCGTTGAAGAATTTTGCTGCGCCAATGGTTTAACAGAATACTAATAGTTAATAGGAATGATAACTTTGAAAGGTTGATGCTTGAGGTATGATGAAGAAAGCAGGGGTCCGAGCTGTAGAATTGAATGGCATATAAGAGTCAAAATGCATGTGGGAAGGGGGAGCTTTTGTTGAAGTACCTTGAATCTATGTTATAAAATAGTTGCTAGAGTGGGTGCTAGAAACCTCAAAGGGGTGTCCTTAGGTTGGGCAAAATGAGGGGAACAAGGTCAAGAGTGGGGAAAGTTTGAAGAAAAAAATCTATAGTATATTGTTGCATCAAAAATATGTCTTCTTGAGTGGTTCTAAGTGAACTTGGCGTCTGCTGTTCATAATCACATTCAGAATGTGTGAATCCAAAGGTCTGCAAGGTTTAGGTTTTCAGATGAAAGATTTGGTTTTATGTTGCATTAAGTGGGAAAGTGTTTAATAGTTCATATAGACTAAATAAACCTTGAGAGTTTTGACTTCAAAGCCATACCTTGAATAACTTCTGAATCTTTAGTGGTATGAATGGTTGTTGGGCTGCCAATAGTACATTACCAATAAAGATATGCGTGATGAAGATACACATAGATGTACCAAAACTCCAAAGTTGAGTGTATAGAAGTGGGTTTTGTCATAGTAAATAGACATCAATAGTATATCTCTTTGACTGTGACATTAATTGACACACTCCCAACTCCTTACAAGATTCAAAAGTGAGTCCAAGTACAAAACAACGAAAGGGGGAGGAGTCGGGGCACGCTCCCTAACTCACAACACTTTGAGGGGTAGAAGGGCGTGTTGGAGCTCCGGGATGGGACTAGGAAGAGTTGACAAGTTTCACTCACTCACACAGGCCTGCACACAACCCACATAAGGTGGTTAGTGCACAGTTGGAGCACCTTTAGTGCTAGGACGAGTCACGGGCAACACGGACACACAAGACTCACCATGGCCCAGACTTGGGGGAAGCCACCACCTTCCCCCTTATAGTATACTTTGCACCTCTCCACAAGGCTCACATCCAAATGGCTTTTCTCTCCCGGGACTCCCGAGTGGGAGTCTTGAAATCGCGCCAGCTAGGACTCCTACGACTTTGGAGCCCGATAACTTTGCGAGCAGACTTCAGATCGAAGTGTGGTCTAAAGCAAAGTTTTAGCTATCGTCAAGAGCTTTTCAACGGTATGCCGCACGTCGTCTACAGACAAGTAAATTGGGTTGATTCCTGACTTTTTCTGGTCGGGAGTCAAACTGGTAGTTTGACTCCCGGCCTTTCTTTTGGCCATAACTTGTGTTTCAGATGTCCAAATGAGCAATGCGAGCCCATTTTAGACATCTACGCTCCAAAAGCTTTCCAATGGTATAAAGAACGCCACAAGCCATTAAGTTTTGACCCCTGAAATCGCTCTCTGAAGTTTTGAAAGTTCACCAGGACTCCATTTCCCAACGTGGGAGTTGCCTTGGGAGTGTGAGGGTTCACTCCTTCACACTTTCTTACACTCCCGGGAGTATGTGATGTAACTCCCAAGCTTCCTCTTGGCCTGCAATCTTACAACCCTTTTGCCTTGGTCGCAAGCCCAAAGCTAGGGTTGCGACATTAATGGGATTAGTTATAGAATTCTAGAGAATCAGACTCTGTTAGATGTTTTTATGTCACTATGTTTATTTTTTCCATCTTCCCTTTTTTTTTTGTTCCAATAGGTCTTGGCCCTTGCTTGGGCTTTTAACATTCAATCTCTAATACTTTCGTGTTCCAATTGCATCATGCTTAGAATTTGATCAAGTGTTTCCATTCGAATTATGGAAACATTCCAAGATGTCGGCATCAAACAATATTGGCCATATATAGGCTAAAATGGGCTCATCCCAATTGAAACATGAGCATTTTTATTGCAAGAAAACTCCATTAAACGAAGATATTTGTCCCCAAAACTCTTCCTAAAACCCAACATATCTTTTAGGGTTCAATTTGTCCTTTCAATTTGGCCATCAGATTTTGGGTGGTAGGTAATATTAAAACATAGTCCATGCCCAATGCCTTTAAATAGCATTGTTGAAAAAGCATTAAGGAACTTCAAATCCCTATTAAATATAATTTTTCTAAACAGCCCATGAAGCCTATATATTTCATTTATAAACAATTGGGCTATTTCAGCAGTTGTGGCTGTTGATATTGTAGGAATAAAATAGGCTTATTTCAACAAGCAATCTGCTACCACAAATATGACATTATGACCCTTCATTGTCCTAGGCAAGTCTATCATAAAATCCATACTTGTAGATTACCATTTTTCAATTGGTACAACTAACGACTAGAACAATCTAGGAGTTTTTGTTTGCTCAATCTTTAATATCTAACAAGGATAACATCTTTCTACATATTCACAAATATCCCTCTTCATTCCGGGCCAAAAGAATGATTTTTTAATTGTGATATAAATCTTTTAAAGTCTTGGATGACCCATTATAGGGATATCGTGACAGTCATATAAAATTTTCAACTTACAATCTGTGTTTTCAAGAATACATAGGTGGCCATCATAATACACTAATCCATCCTTCAATACATAAGTTAGGTACTTGCTTAGTTCTTCTAGGGACTTTCCCCTTGGGCCAAGGCACAAAAAGGTGCACATATATAAGAATTTGCACCATATTTTCTTTTTATTTCTTTCACAATACCACCTCTAATTATGGAAATGGCATTAGCTTGCTTCCTTCTAGACAAAACATCTACAATCACATTCTCTTTTCCTTTGACATACTATATGTCAAATGAGAATTCTTGGAGTAATTCCACCCACCAACACTGCCTATGGCTCAATGTAGGTTGTGCAATTAAGAACCTTAGGCTAGCATGGTCCATCTTAATCCTAAAATGCCTTCCCAAAATATAATGCATCCAAACTTTTAGGGCATGGATAATTGCCAACAATTCTTTTTCATGAGTTGGATATTTTTATTCTACAAGACTTAATTTCCTAGACTCATAAGCCATAACATGGCCTTCTTGCATTAAAATAGTTCCAATGGTCTCCTCACTTGCATCTGTACATAGGACCAGTTCACCTTTGGTGTAATCCATTAACTTCAAAATAGATGCTTATGTGAAGGCCCTTTTAAGCTTACAAAAATTTTCCTCACACATAGGATTGTTTCCATTTTATTTCAACATTCCCTTTTAATAATTCAGTTAACAAGGTTGAAATTTTGGAGAAAGATTTAATGAACTTTGTATGCAACCCTATGAGGCCTAAAAACCCCCTTAGGTTTGTTCGATCCCTTGGGGTGGGCCAATCAACCATAGATTATATCTTCTTAAGGTCAACCAACAAGCCATCACTAGATACAATAAATCCCAAATATTCCACTAAGGATGAAAAATACTCACGTTTTCTTTATTTTGCATACAACTTATTCTCTCTTAATATTTGTAAACCTTGTCAAAAATGTTCTTCATGTTCTACTACTAACTTTGAATATATTAATATATCATCCATAAATATTAGGACAAACTTCCCAAGGTATTTTCAAAATAACATGTTCATGAGACACATAAAAGTGGCTGAGGCATTAGTTAAGCCAAATGGCATGACTAGAGATTTGTAGTGTCCAAATTAGGTCTAAAAAGTCGTCTTATAAATATCCATTTTTTGATTTGGATTTGATGATACCCACTACATAGATCTATTTTTAAAAATACTTGTGTTTGCCACAAATAATCAAATATATCATTAATATGGGGGAATGGAAATTTATTCTTTATAGTGAGCTTGTTTAACCAACAATAGTCCACACACATTCTTAGCGTACCATCTATTTTTCTTTTTAAACAACACAAGCGCCCCCCATGGAAACTTACTAGGTTGATATACCCTTTCTCAAGGAGGTCTTTTATTTGGGTCTCTAGTTCATTAATTTCTAATAAGGAATGTCGATACGGGACATGGGAAATTGAGGCAACCCTTGGGGTCAATTCTATAGCATGGTCAACCTTTCTTTTTGGGTGTAATCTAGATAATTCTTTAGGGAATAAATCCAAAACTTCTTGAAGAACTTTAATATTGTTTCTAACCCCCATAGTTAGTGTATTAACTTCTTGACTCCCCCTAGGGTTTTCGTGCACACTTACCCAATAATATTGGTCCCTTTTCCTTAAGCCTCTTTTTACTTGAATACTCAAAAGTAATGGGGTATTGGGAAGTGGTTTCATACCTATTAAACAAAAAGGAGAGCCATCAAAAAAGGTCCCAATCATTGAACAATCACAACACCCCACCTACGCATCCATTTGTGCCAACCATTTCATGCCGATAATTGCATCATAGCACACCATTTGAAACCTCAAAGTCCACTCTCGTTTCAATTCCTTACATTGCCACTAGGGTTTGGAACATTGTGTTATTAGTGGTCCTAGTACCATCATTAGGTAATAAGATGATACTAACCTTGGTTTCCACTTGTCGTAATTTAGTTTTGTCGACCATTTCTTGTGATGGAAGATTATGGGAGCTCCCTGGGTCAATTAAGATCATAGCAAGTTCACCATTAATGCAACCAACCTAAACACAATTGGGTTACACTATACTTGACCTCCACTGACCAATTGCTGAAAATTTCAACTTCCACATTGGCTCATCCTTTAAGCTAGGCATTTCCACCTTTTGTATCTTGTCCTCCACTTCCTGTATCACAACTCCATTTGTCCATTATAAGGATGCAAATTTTTTAGGGCAATCAAAAGATTAGTGCCCCTTTTGATGGCAGATCAAAAGATTAGTGCCCCTTTTGATGGCAGATCAAAAGATTAGTGCCCCTTTTGATGGCAGATCAAAAGATTAGTGCCCCTTTTGATGGCAGATCAAAAGATCAATGCCCCTTTTGATGGCAATTAAAACATAGGCCATTTTTCCTATGTTCTTCTTATTTCTTAAAAAGGTGGCTCCAAGGGGTCATTAAAGTAGTGGGTTGAGATTGGGGCCCAAAAATTATTTTGGGCCCACCTAGGCTCTTCCCATCCTGCGCAAAAATATTGGGGCGACCATGAAATTTTGGAAGGTGCATCAGTTTTCAAAGCTCCTTATCCACCTTGTGTTACTTAGATCACCGATCCATCTCATCATCACAACCACTAGATGACAATGATTGTGATCTCAACCTATGGTATTTTTTATCACCCCCAATAACTTCCTTAAGGACTTTCACAAAATCTTCAAATTTTAAAGTAACATTACATCATGGGTTTCTTAAAACAATCTCGAAACCTTGGCCATGCACTAGGTGCCTTCCTATCAATTATCTAGTGCATCCATACCACAAATAATTGCTTCAAACCCTCTAGGTAGAGGCCTCACTACCCACGCTCATGTCTTATTAACCTTCGGGTCAAAACCAGGTTCTAATACCACCTCTTATGTGTAGGACTTCTTTCTCATTTTGGGATTATAGAAACTAATGTTGGGTGGGTATCACAAATATCTTAGGGCATTAACTGGGCATTAGCTGGGCATCAGAGTTTGAACCCCTCAAGGTATCATATTAAATGATACCCTACCTGAAAACCAAATCACCAATTCTCACTTGTGTGAAAATCGAATGGTGATAACCAATTAAATTATAAATAAATAAAAATAGCGAGATTTGATTAAGGTCTAACCCTTAACCTAGGTAAAGGTTTCAAGAGGATCCTACATGAAAAACTTTGGCTTAGGTGGAGGTGCCACATTCCAACGGCCATTTCCAAAATACCCTAATTTTTTTTATAAAATTCATTTTTCTACTCTAGTTTTTCCTCTTGCATTTTTTCACTTGTGTTCACAAAGGTTGGGCATTGTGGTTGGTCGTTGTGTTTTATAATGTTTTTTATTGTTTAGATTTTGGAGTTTAGATTTAGATCATAAAGTTAATTTGACGCATTCCCAAGTCCCGGGGTGAACCCACTCGAGGGTTCACCAAAGTGTAGTTGCGAAAAGTTGGGACTCAGAAGGTGCTCCCGGCTTCCAACTCTAGAAAGGGGTAGAGGGTCGAGTTGAGAGCCCATGGATTAGACTAGAAAGAAGATTTAGTAGATCAAGCTTGAATCTGCATCAAAACAAACCACCCACGTGGTTAGTTCACATTCCGGGACACCCTTGGGTGTTGGGACAAGCCACGGGCACTTTGAACCACAAGACACACCACGGCCCGGACTCGGGGGAAGCCACCACCTTCCCTCATATAGTATTCTCTGCGCCACGTTTCGGGGACTACATCCAAATGGCTCTTTTTCCCGAGACTC
>Ga0209208_10012779_pt1 | contig 10579 bp, 19 predicted proteins | sample S1TSphfallax_3_FD_187694 | JGI IMG/M metagenome (GOLD analysis project Ga0209208, IMG submission 187694) | Host-associated microbial communities from peat moss isolated from Minnesota, USA - S1T2_Fd - Sphagnum fallax MG (SPAdes) (version 2) | ecosystem: Host-associated > Plants > Peat moss >... | reverse complement strand
CAAGTTGTACTTGGCTATAAAGGATGCATTGCACCCATCACCCCTATAAGCAAGTTTGTGTCCATCCCTTGCCCAATGGACACCTTTCTATGGTAACTAGTGGAAGGGTGACCACATCTAAAATTTTAAAAAAAAAAAAAAAAAAAACAAAAAAAAAAAAAAAAAAAAAACCTAATGTGAGACTTAATATTTTGGATGAAGGTTATCCCCTTGATGATGAAAGTAATACACATATAGATAGAAGATTATAACACATAATCAGGGTATTGCACAAAAAGATAAAAGGAAAAAAACACAAGATGACGGTACTGCTAAACTACAATGTTGAAATTCGCATAAAATGAAACAAACCTTAAAAATAACAATATCACCTACAACGCCTAATTGTATTGCCTACAAATGTTGACCAAAAAAAATGCCCCACCCACTTTTTCACATGAAGAGGAAGGTGGGCAAGTAGAGGTTTAAAGACCATAATCAAGGAAGGTATTGTAATCACAAATTTGACAAAAGAAAACCCCACCCATCCTCTCCACTTGAGAGGATGGGTGGGGTAATAATTATAATAAGTGAAGTTCCATGGCTATGTCACTTCCATCAATATGTGCATGAGGTTGAACATTCTGATTTGCATTTTCTTGCACCAACAATGGAGCAATAAAAATTACATTTTCTTGTTCTTTTATGATTAAAATAGTTTTCTCCAAATCCATTTCAATTTGATCTGCATCTCCTTTAGATGTTTATCCAACGTCTTCACCTGTTTCCACTTGCTCCTCTTCAACAATCTCACTTGGAACAAATGGAACCACATCCAACATTTGCTTGTTATCCCATCACCCCAACCTTTAAATGTTTTTTATTCGTGACACCTCCCATGCCATTTATAACTTCTACTAAAACTTGTTGATATGCTCTTGCATTCTTTGCTTTTTTTCAAATTTACATCTACCAAAAACACAAACACAATATTATTTTAGTTCCTAGTTCATTTTCCACTATTTCATTTGTAGTAATAGATCAGAAAAGGACTACCATTAGCTACAATAAAAAGAAGAACAATACAACCACTAGTTTTGCAATGGGTGCAAAACAGAGGACCACTAGGAGCATAACCGCTATCTCCAAGCAACAAGTGAAAAAAAAGACGACAATGAACATAATAGCACTCATTGTCATCACCCTTGGTTCATAGTTGCAAAAAAAAAACCCTAAATGCTATTGCTTATCGTTGTTACATGGCGTTCTTTTGTTCTTGCAAGACCATGTTGTTGCTACTTCTCATCATGGTAAACAAAATATTGATGAACATTATTTCCATAATAAAATGATGATGAGTAGCATTGTCATTTTCTCATGCCTCCAAAGCAACATAAGAGGACAATTATAACACAATAACAATGGCATTGTTGTTGTCTTCACAACAAAATGAAAAAATAAAAAGATGATGACAACACTGTCATCTTCTTTGCAACAAGACCATAACATAATGACGATGAGCAAAAATGTTGTTTGTCGTCATTTTCTCGCACATGCAAATCAACATAAGAAGACAATGATGGCATGAGGATAATGTCATTGTCATATTTTTCGCAACAAAAAATGACAACGACACCATCATTGTTTTCTTTGTAACAATAAGACCACAACATGATGATGATGTTCATTTTTTTGCACTTGGAAAACAACATAAGAGGATGACAACAACACGACGATGGTGTTGTCTTCGTTTTCTTTGTAGCAAAAAAAAATAGAAAAAAAGAAGAAAATGATGACAACACCGTTCTCATTTTCTTCTTTGCTACAAGACCACAACATAATGACAACAAGTAGGGTTATTACTTGTTGTCATTTTTTCACACCTGCAAAGTTACATAAGAGGAGGACAATGACACAACAACGATGTCATCGTCACCTTCTTCACAACCAAAAAAAAGAAAAAAAATGATGGCAATGTTATCGTGGTTGCCTTCTTTGTAGTAGGACGACAACATAATGATGACGATCAGTTGCACTGCTCGTTGTCTTTTTCTTGCACATGCAAAGCAACAAAAGAGGACAATGACGATGTCATCATTGTCTTCTTCATAGCAAAAAAAAACGACAGTGACATTGTTGTTTTCTTCTTCGTAGTATGACCATAACATAATGAAGATGAGCAACGCAATTGCTCCTTGTCATTTTCTCATGCCTACAAAATAATAGAAGAGGACGATGATGGCACGACGATGGTGCCATTGTCATCTTCTTTGTAGCAAAAAAAGAAAAAGAGAAAAAGAAGATCATGACAACAACATTGTTGTCGTTTTTTCTTCCTAGCAAGACCACAAAACAATGATGACGAGTAGTGAATTGTTCATTGTTGTTTTTCCCACAGCATAAGGATGACAAGCATTGTAACTACTCATTGTCATTTTCTCACACCTACAAAGCAATAGAAGAGAATGACGATGACATGACAATGGTGTTGTCGTTGTCTTGTTAAGAAGATGACATCGACACCTATCATTGTCTTCTTCACAACACAAAGAAGAGATAGAAGAATGAAAAAAATAATAAAAGAGGAGGAAGAGAAGGGAGCTTGCCTTCACACTCCCATTTCTACCTAAACTTTGAAGCTCCTCTTGTTGGGGCACTCTTGAAGCTCCTAGCCCTTGAAGCTCATTTGGACGTTGCACTCCTAGAGCTTTGAACTACTCAAGCTCTCTCTAGGTTAGAAGCTCTAGCGATGGAAGTGAGTGCTCTAGGTCTGAAGCTTTGGCAATGGAAGTGAACGCAAAAGGAGGTGGGTGGGGAGGGGGTTAACAAGATGAGGGAGGTAAGGGGGTTGGTAGGAAGAAGGGTGGTAGGTGGGTTGGGGTAGGTAGGAGCTGCCCCAAAAAAAAAACTTGGGGTCAGGTGTGGGTCAAAAAAAAGTTAAAAAAACTGAGCTAGGGAAAATTTATTTTATGAAGCAGTCGTCATGGCCCTTGACTACTCGTATCATGTGCCTTTTCACATGGGTGATAAGAAAGGCAATTTTTTGGGGTTTGAGCAAATAGGAATTCACCACGTGGAGAAAACGGACCTCCAGCTCATCAGACTCCTGACAGGTGAGGAAAACCTCAGTAACATACTGTTTGAATAGGGAACAACTGACGGCTTAGATCTCACAATCGATTGGACTCAACGGTTTAGATCTGACCAAAACATCCCTCGCCTCCTATACTCGGCCCCCAACCTTTGCTACCACCCTATTTGACGAGGGAACAGTTGACGGTTTAGATCTCACAATCGATTACACTCAACGGCTTAGATCTGACAAGATATCCCTCGCTCCTGTACTGTCCCCCGCCCCACTTTGCTACCAGACTATTTTGAAAATGGAGCAGCATATACGGCTTAGATCTCACAACCGATTGAGCTCGATGGTTGAGATCTACCAAGATAGCCCTCTCGCCGGTACTCCAGCCCATAATTTGCTACCGAGTTTTTCTCTCCTGTGCTTGGCCCCCACTTTTCTACCACACTATTTGAAGAGGGAACAGCTGACAGCTTAGATCTCACAATCGATTGAGCTAAACGGTGGAGATCTACCAAGGCAGCTCTGGTTCCACTGCTCTCGCCCCCACTTTGCTACCAAGTTTTGCTCTTCCTGAAGTGCTCAAGAAAGCCTCTCTCTTGCTCCCCTTTGAAATGTTTGTTTGTTGTGTGTGCGAACTTTCACAGGCGGTGAAGAAATTCAGAGGTACGAATCTGAGGTGCAGTAGTGAGCTTCGTCGCAGCAGGTGCGTTTTGCTCTCATCTCTTTTGATGATTTCCCTGATATTAATGTTTTTTGGTTATGAGTGGGGGACGTGAAGATATATATATATATAGAGAGAGAGAGGGAGAGGGAGAGAGAGAGAGCATTCACATTTTGATGATTGATCACGATCACGTTTCTGCTCCTTGCGTCGATGTCTTACAGGATTTGTTTTCTTTCATTTTCATCCAGTGGCTCGTACTCGGAGATCAAGACACAATTCTGAGTTCCTTTTGTGATATATTGTGGTTGCAGAATTCTGTTTCAATTTCCTGTTGAATCGTGATCTGTTGGACGATTCGTTGGGAGATACCGAGCCTAATTGGGGAAGTGCTGTGAATTACTTGAACGGATTTGCTCATTTTCTCTCCTGTTTCTTGTTAAATTGGAGTTTGCAAGAATGGCGGTCCAATTGTCGGAGAAAACTGTGGTAGTCAAGGGCCATGACGAGTGCTTCATAAGAGCCAAGGAACTGATCGAGAAATTCAACTTGCCTGGTGCGTCTCAATTCCTCATACCTGTTTCTTGCTCTCTCGATTCCATTACAGTACTTCTCCGAACATCGATCCACATCATTAGCGGATTTTGTTGTTCCAGGAAGATTCAACTCCACTTCCACCGATCTTCTTGAATGCCTTTGAGGATCTCAGCATACCGACATGTAATGTAGGGGAACCGAAAGCAACATTGTTCAATAAACAAAAGTACCAAGGAGCACTTCAGATTACGGACGATTTTGCGAGGGATTTCAGACCTTCAGAATAATGCTTTGCTAAATCTATTTACCAGAGAATGATCCACCATTTCCCCAGCTTGAATGTAGAAACTACATATGTTGTGGACAGCATTCCGTGTACAGATATTTATTTTTACTATACACGTTTTGTGTTTTGAAAGTGACTAGGCGTTGTGGTTGTGAAATGCAGGTGGCTTGTTGCCAATGGAGTACATTGAGGAAGTGACTTATGATGAGGAGACTGGCTACTTCCGGGTGAAACAGAGATCCAAAAGCAGCCACAAGTTTGCTCTTGCAGACAAGCTGGTAAGTTATGCTGATGAAGTCAAGGGCTACTTACAACCAAATCGGATCAAAAATCTGTCTGGTGTGCATGCAAAGGAGTTTTTCTTCTGGGTTCCTATCGGCGATATCTCAGTGGATGAACCTCCCACAGGCAAGATTCACTTCAAGAGCTATGCTGGTCTGGGGGACTCTTTCTCAGTTGAAGCATTTGCTCCAGGTCAGTAAAAAGAAGCAGTGCAATCAACAAGGTACAAGCAAAGCTTAATTGATCTTCCTGACACTTAAGAGCAAGTCTTGTTCACAGATCTGCTACATGATTAGATGATTCTGACACATGAGAGAGTGTTTAACAATCAACATGTTTTCATAATATTACATTACAACATGTCAGCTGTAGGTAGAAGTTTGTTCCCCACCCTGTCCATTCTATCCTTCAAGCTCTGAAAAATGGGAAAGGGACACAGATAGTAGCTCGTAGACATGGTGAGCAAACAAACAATTATTGAACTCTTCATACTGGAATGCCAAAGTCATGTTATATATAACAACCTGGAGTCCCAAAACCTGTGTCATTGTGAACTGATGGATGCCTTTATAAGAGTTTGTAACATTGCCCATATTTACAGTCCTGCTATACTGCTTCTGGTGGACCTGCTCTAAGTGAGCTGTGATAACGAGAAGAGATCTCAGCCTTGTACAATATTCCAAACCACTTTCCTTAGAGAGAAGTGCAAATGTTGGAGAAAGAATACCAAGGAACCAGACTTGATTTTAAGGAGCTTTCTCGTTCTTCCTCTCTCTGGCACAATGGACTTAGTTACTAGAATCATACCGATGTCTTTGAGGACATGAATTCGCAAAGTGGCCACTTGTTTGACAATGGTAACACAAACGGGGGAGTTTGTTAAAAACTCTTCCAGGATGTCTCTGAAACTCTGTCTTAATAAGTTTGTGTTGTGTTCTCTCTGGCATTTCGTCCTCGTTGAATTCCAGAGTTTGGAACCTCATCTGGTAACCTGTGATAGTGAGTTTCTTGTCCATGGCTTCATAGAACCTTTTCACCTTCTCATTTACCCTGTTGAACAACAACCCCATTTCCCCTCAGCTTTTCCAAATGAGCGACATAATAATAATATCAGACAAATCAGTATTCATTGGTATTCATCAGTTGCCAGTTGTGAGATACAATCCACCACCCATGCAATGAAATGGGAGGAAAAAATAACCACTCTCCACAACTGCTCCATGCAATTTTCTTCAATGTGAGAGACAAGAGCTAGCTAGTAGCACCTGACAATGTTACTACTTGAGCCGCTGCTGATAATCTGTAAACCATCCAGAGAGCGCACACGACTGAGTGCTACATAAGCTTGTGCTTCAGTGAAAATATCTTTAAGTGATACTCGTGCATATTCAAGTGTCATTCCTGCAGCCACGAGCAAAAGTAAAAGGGCTACCTCCTCAAACATTAAAATAGTCCAACTCACAGCCTGCAGAAAATTGAGCAGATCAAGTTAGAACCAATTCTACAACCTTAAACCCTAAACCCTTTTTAACTCTCAAAGATAGAGGGACATTTTCAAAAGAATAGAAAATATCAGACCTTGGCATTTATGGATTGTGAGTGCCCATGCCAGCTTCAATGGCACCTACCAACAACACCAACAACAACAAGAACAACAACGATGACGAAAATCAGCTCAGATTTCAGTATTTCTCTCATCTCAATTCCCCACAATTTCGGTGTGAGAGGAGAGAATCAAACCATCTGCCAACTCAGGGTACCTGAAACCTTTTGCACTCTCCAACCTTCAACACAAGACAACTGAACTCGCATGGCACGCAGTCAAATTCTCTCCCATTCTTGAATTTGACAATGGGGATCTGGTTGATGTTGCTCCGCTGAAGAATATTGTAAGCACATCTTTCAGTTTCTGAATTCATCTCCAAAAGTTTCTCATCCCGCATCTTCCATCCTATAACCACACCTCGTGAGCCATTTACGAGCATCGAATCCTTGCTTCCAACAAGATCTAAATTCTTCAATAGCATCACCTAAAAAGTGCACAACCGCAGAAATAAAACCCATGTAATTTGCAAATGCATATTTACTCTCATACCCAAATCTCCACTCTTGATATCTGCACAAATGTAAAGTGAAAGTTGTGCTGCTGATGAAGCGTTTTCAGTACAGACTGACTTTCATTTCAAATGTTTCTTTGAACAAAGTTTGCTGTAATTAATTTAGCACTTCAAAGATAGGAGGCTGCATTGAAAGGTTCTATACCTGGGCACCTATCTTAAGCTTAATGAGCTTGGCTGCGAGAGATGTTGACCAGAACAAATGGTTTGCCAGTTTTTCATACTGTATTTGATGCAACTGCTCATCAAACACACCATAATTTCCTGCCAGGCGCTGCTTGTCCATCCTAGTTTCAATTTCATCCACAGAATGTATGAGTACCTCATTGTCTGGTAACTTATGAAGCTCCGTTTCATTCATGACATTCACATCTTGATTCCTGCAACCCCCCCAAGCATCAACAACTCAATACTAACTAAAATTGCACCATAATCTGTCATCTGAAGGTCTGAAAAATTCATCCTTCTCATGCACCTCTAATGCATCCAAGTCTCATGCACCCTCTTGTCCATGTAAAGTTGCATGATCTAATGTTTGTCAAAGATGAAACTAGGCCCAAAGTATTGGTCATTGCCAAGTTTGGATCGCAGGTCTACTTACCTAGTTATACTGCAACAAAACAGTTTTGTTGTTGCAAAATGCAAATGCAGAACTCTTTTTGTGAAATGTTTTGCACTTTTTAGTTTAGAGAGAGCTTACTTTGCATATAGGATTGTGGGAAATACACCATTGAGTGATTCAAGAGGTCTGGAGCATCGCTTCACAATTTCTTGCAATACTGCTCGATTCTTCCCTGTCCTGATATCATTCAGCATAGCAACAAATTCTGCATCATCCTGCATCATCCAAAGATTAAGCCTTGTGTTGATGGCTATCAAAATTAAACTTTTGGAATGTATGAGTGTAAACTTTGAGTGAATTTAGCAGATACAGAAAAATTTGCCTCCTTCACCCGAATTCTAGAAGATTGAGTCCACATCCAACACACAAACAAAAATCATAGCTGCTACAAAAATTCAGTCAGCATACCTGACGAAATACAGTTTTCAGGATGACACTCTCAAAATTAGCCTTATGCCATGCAGGTGACTCAAAAGCCAACCCTCTGTTCAGGAACTCTGTGGTGGTATTCATAACATTTGACGACTTGTTTTGTATTGGCAGTAATTGGAAAAAATCACCAGCTACTATCACCTGTTGAAAAGCCAACCATTTCAAGAAAACCCATTGTTGTTACCAATCAAGAAGAGAACACCCAACAATAAAAGGAAAGCAATAAAGAATAAATAGAAAGGCACAAGTCTGCTCACAAAAATATCTTTAGCATAAAGGTGCAGACATCAAGCAATTGGGAAAAAACACTCGTGGTTAATGCACCTGAAGACCTCCGAATGGTTTTTCGTTTGCACGAATTTTACAAATAGTTTGCTCCAAATACTCAAACAATTCGCCACTGATCATTGAAATCTCATCAATGACAAGCACACTCAGGTTGCGCCATTTATTCTTCAAATTCCACATTTTGTTAAAATCCTTGATTTCATAAGGAATTCCTATGCCAGCTGCTGAGTGCAATGTGGTTCCTCCAATCTCCAATGCTGCAATTTGTCAAGCAATCAAGTGTGTCACTTTTGTCTCATCAAGCTCAATATCTCAAAAGCCATGTCTTTTGAAGGTTTGTTAACTCTGGGTTTTATTGCACTTCTTTTGTACAGATTAAAAAAAATCTATTCCAGCAACGTTTCTTCAGTAGACAAATCGATTAAACTTGAACTTGTGAATTGATGGTTGGAATTGAGGCACAAGGTTTGTGACTCAAATTCTCTTGTAAAGAACTGGCAAAGATTTCACTTTGTAGGCTAGTTGGAGGGCACCTTAAAAACTTAAATCCATGATTTTGTAAGAGAAGAGTGAAGGGTCAGGAAGATTTTCCAGGCGGTGATGGAGATGGAGTTGAGCAAGATGGAAAGAAAGTTCAGCAATCCCAGCTACTAAGTAGCTCCAGGAGCAAGAAACAAACCTGCTATTCCAGTGGATGCTGTGATTGCTACATTGCACACATAGCACTCACATCGGTCCTTCTGATTGCTAACACTTGGAGGAATGCACTCACTGGGATATCTTCGTGTCAGTATGTGCACAATGTATTGCAGCAAAAACGATTTCCCGGTGCCTCCAGGACCCGTGAAAAACACATTCTGTTTCAAATTCACCGAGTACCACCACCAAAGCGAATGATGAGGAGAGAGGGAAAAAAGAAAAAGAAAAGAAAGGATCATCATCGTGCAAAAGCTTGAGCACCTTCTTCTACAAGGAAGATTAGGTCAGAGAATCTGCTCAAAAATCAAAGCCCAAATTCACCAGAAAAGATGAATCGAATTTCTCCATAGGAGGCGTGAATTCTTTTTTCTTCAAACCTTGCCTTGCGCGACCAAATCCACAATCTTTTGCTGTTCCGGCGAAAGTTGCTGCTCTCTTTCAGAAATTTGGGCAGGGAATTGCTCCTCCTCCTCCTCTTCCCTCTTGATGATGGTGGGGACCCATTCCTCCTCTTCCTTCTTCTTCTTCTTCCCCAAAGGAATGATTTCTTCCTCCTCCTCCTCCTCCTCTTCCCTCTTGATGATGGTGGGGACCCATTCCTCCTCTTCCTTCTTCTTCCTCTTCTTCCCCAAAGGAATGGTTTCTTCCTCCTCCTGCTCCCCGACATTACTGGAAACATTATTACTGAATTCTTCTTCACTCTTCTCCATTTTGTGTGAGAATCCTCCTCAATCACCAAGTCGGATGTATGACATGCATGATCCCGCACATATATATACTTACAACAGATCCTTCTCCTTCCTTCATCACCCAATCTTCCAAATCTTTTTTTATTGGAGAAAAATCCAAATCTCCGCAAAAAGATTTGGTTTCTTTGGGTCCAAAACAAAACCAAAAGATTGTGTGCCTTTGTTACGAACTCCTGCTTTGCTGCTGCTGCTGCTGTTCCCTGGCCACGAAACTGGTGATGCAAAACTGATGTTTTTGCAGGCGAATTAAGAGAAACTGGGGAGGAGCCACAAATTGGGGACGACTCCAAAAACAGACGCACAAAAAAACTAGCTCTAGCCCCTCTCTAGTTTCAATCTCATATCTTCCTCATTTTTAGTCCGTTTTGAGTGATTTAAAACTTGATGAGTGTGTCAACTCTAGCTTTACAAAACTTCTGTCTATGGATTCCATAAACAAAGATGCAAAGACCAAAAGTTTTAAGCTCGAAATCTTAATGATTTAATTCGCCCATTACTGAACACTGAACCCCCCCTTACTCCAAACACCCCATATCTACCCCCATTTCTTCACGGAGTTTATTGTTTTTCTTCACACCACAAGCCACAACAAGCCTGTAAGGCTATTACAACATTTTAAGTGCCAGTTTGCTGAAGACAACTTCTCATTAAACATTTCAAGCTTGTATATGGAAAATGTATATGCTTTACAAAATATGTTGCTTCCCTGAAATGATTGAACAACTTCATAAGCAACCCATCAAAATCTCATGACAATCCTTCAATTTAAATTGATTGGTGGCAATCCACAATACTACCTTGCCCAAGTAAACTTGATTTGGAAATATGATGATACATGCTTC
>Ga0209208_10012778_pt1 | contig 10579 bp, 7 predicted proteins | sample S1TSphfallax_3_FD_187694 | JGI IMG/M metagenome (GOLD analysis project Ga0209208, IMG submission 187694) | Host-associated microbial communities from peat moss isolated from Minnesota, USA - S1T2_Fd - Sphagnum fallax MG (SPAdes) (version 2) | ecosystem: Host-associated > Plants > Peat moss >... | reverse complement strand
ATGCTGCTACACCCTCAGCACGAAAACCAATCACCTAAAAGATCCAATTCTTGATTGAAATTTTGCAACCTTTTTTGGTTACAATTGTTAGTAATCATACGGCAAGAAATCTGGTTGTTGCATTGTGAGATGTTTCTTACTCAGAGCAAATGTGCTCTAGCAATCACTAGGTGAGATGACCTTTCGCCCTATACAACACACTGAAAATGCCTGAAGAAGGAAACCTCACAAACAATAGTTGATAGTTTATCAGCATGCAGAGGCTTGAATGGCTACAGAGACTTAAGATCAATCTCCTCCTCATACTTATGGACAATGTCTTTGTATGCACAACAATGCATACACATTGAGGGCAAAGAATCACCTGAAAAAGAACGAACAGAAATTCAACTATCACTTGAAAGTGCTCTTCCACTGCTTGGAGAGTCTTGATAAGTTTTTCCTCACAGATTGTGGCATGTTACATCCACTTATTGAGATCTCAACTGGCTCTGGTAGAACACCGACTTTCTCAGCCTGGTTTGTCACAGCTGAGTCCACTGACTCCTTGATCTGTTCCAAGGGTATCATCTGCAGGCCCAAGCACAATTGTTGTTTTATGCCCGTCAGCTCATGAACTTTCTTTCTGAAATCACATGGTTAAACACCAAACTCCTAAGACTCTATTCCCCCAACTCATCATGGAGGTCCTTATTTTTCCTTTCTTGTTGTACATCAGCCCAGACATGTTGCCATTGCCAATAATTGCAAGGCCTTAAGTTGGTTAAAAAGAATGGCAGATATGTCTGTCTTCATTAATCTTCACATAAATAGCAGGCAATCTAAAAGTGATTGCAAGACAAAACAAAAATAGAAGAGGCTCAATCCACTAACCAGAGTTTGCAAGTGAGCGCAATTGGTGAAGAGCATGCGACGCAGCAAGGGAGAGTAAAGGAAGACTTCAACCAAGTTCTTGCACCCACATGCCTCCACCACCTTCAATACCCGAGAGTATGCATTCAGCCTGCATTTGCATATCCAAAATCCACCCCACACTTATTCCAGTAACTACAGATAGACACAAGAAGATTGCTAACTCCCTGCTAGAGTATCCACCTAACAGCACAATGTCTGTTATGTCTAACAATGCCAAATGTAATCAATACATTACACAGTCTGCAAAAATCACTGGCATCTTCAGCCAATGTTGTGCTGTATTTAAGACATGAGTAGAGAGAAGAGAAGACTGACCTTCTGAGGGATGAGCAGCCAGAAACTTCCAGATGCAATAGAGAAGCTTGTGGAATGTGAATTCTTTCCAGTCGTTCACAACCTCCACATCGAAGGTCCTGAAGGCCAGTGGCCAACTCCAGGATATTTGAAAAAGCAGATTGTGTAAATGACCGGCACCCTGTTACATTCAGATTCTTCACAGTACTACAACTGAACCTCCCCAATGTCTCCAAGTTGTCTGGAAAACACATCACCACACAAGACCAGAGAATCTGAGACTTTGCGATTGCTGCTGTTGGTGCTGACCTGAAAGAAAATATGAGACACTGTGTTCATTCTACAGGACAAAAGAAAACCCCAGGGCAAATAGGTTGGATGGTAAAACTACAGTTCAACTGAGCAACCATGCATACCTCACAAACTACTTATCAGATCAAACAATAATTAAAGTCTGGACCACAATAAGAGCTTGCCTACTAGTACAGTAATCCTCACCATCTTGCCATCAGGGTTCATCATTGCTACCCAGAGTCAAGGTGATCAATTGACCTTCTATGGTCTGGACAGGTCTCAGGAGAGAACCTTTCACAAGAAGAAACAGACTTCTCTGTGGTGTGGTTAGAGCAGTTGGTCATACCGCAAAGAGAGAGATTGAGAGAAACAAGAGCAGGACACTTGAGGTGAATGCGGGTAAGCTTCTTGCAGTTTGACAAGTTCAGGCTTTGCAAATGTGGCCCCACCAGATGCAAGTCTTCAAGCTGGAGAAACAGTTGCAATAAGTCAGCCTCTCTGTGTTTGGTGGATGGAGAGAGGGTATAAAGGCAAGCATCCTTTGCAGGCTATGGAAACAGCACTGCTGTGTTGCAAAGTCAAGATCAGCTTCTCCACAAAAGGGAATCCTGAAAGGAAAATGAGAATATGTCTACAAACAAGAGCAACCTGTCAAGGGATTTGAAGCAATCAGGGAACACAACCAAGCTGACCTTTGGACATGCTGCGAGGTTAAGTTGTTGAAGGTTGCCTTCACGAGAAAGTTGCAATACCAAGCGGCTGATGTTAGGTAACTGCGTTGCTGTCAAGATTGCCAATTTTGATATTGGTGGAAGTTGCAGTCCATTGGTTGTCACTCCAATGCACCGAGAGATATCCAGAGAGAAGAGAGATGACCTTGATGCACCCCGTAGTAATGCCTGCAACCACAGAAATGTGACTCAGAATGACAAGATACACTTGGTGAGTCAAACACCAATTATTCAGCTAGAAGCTTGTTGCTAAACATGTTGTATTGTCTATCATGAGGACTGAAAAGAGGGGAAGGTGAAGAGCCATCAGTAGATCAAACTAACACATGTGAATGCTACAGAAAAATAATAGCAATATATGCATGTGAATATTCAGCAGAGAAACCAGTTGAAACCAACAATGTTTGTAACTACAAAGTCATATATGCAAGATTGCAGAGAAACCAAAAAACTACCATCACATGAATGAGTGGCATCATAACTTTATGAGTGTCTCTCACAAAGTATCAGACAAATTTCATCAAGTCTCTAACAATCACCTTCATCAGATAGCAGTCACTACCTGCCATTCCTCCCCACTGATTTCATCAGATCCCAAAAGTGGGTGTAGATAGGTGAACAACAATCTGCACAAATTTATGTGCAAAACAATTACAAAAAACCTGTGCCCTGAGTCCCTGTTGTATTTCTCGAAGCAATGATGGAAGACCCAGTCATGATGTTGGCTAGCAGTCAATTGACATAAAATAGCGCCTTAGCTTTGCACTAGATCCTTTCAACCACGTTTACTTCCATAGCAGAGAAAATGTCCAAAAAACTAACCAGGGATAAAATAGAACTAATAGAAACAAGGGCAGAATCATACACAGCTCCACGAACCCTAACCACAGATAGCCAGGGCTTGTGGAACCACTGATAAGACTTGTGCTTGCTAAGCACCCAGGTTGAATGGAGGCAGAGGAGATTGAGGAACAAGAAGGTGGAAGAAGGGAAGCCCACAGAATTGCAGTAACCCTCACAAGGGCTTACTCCTGTAGTGAGGCTTACCTTGATAACAATCTTGAGCTTTCCAAATTCCTCTAAGAAACTATTCACACAAGCTTTGACTTACTCTGCATAATTTGCTGAGAATTGCACCTGAGCAAAGCTGGGATATTAGATTCAGCCTCAAGACTCTTACCAAAGTAAAGGCTCAGGGATGAGGTCTTCTGATGCTTTTGGAAGGGCCTTCCTTTGACAGTTTTAACCCTTGGTTCAAGCCTGAAAAGAGTACCAGAGAAGAGGAGAGAGAATGAGAGACAAGGAGACACCTGCACGCCTTTGTCAGTAATCTGACTGCAACCAGCAACACAGATAAGTCTTAAACCTGGAGGCTCCATCTGCAAACACCTGTCCCCAGTGGAGGTACTTTGAGCTGACCCAGGAGTCTCTGGATTATTATACTCCAGTGATGTTGGTGAAGTATCTCTAAGCTTGCCATTCTTCATCACTGCACCAATTTGTGAAGCACGGAATCCAGTTGGCAAGCGTGTTGAACCTAGCAGAGATCTAATTGCATTCTCACCATGTCTATGCTCAGAACTGATCCTTGGAGAGAGATTACTGTCACTGAGCAGCTTGGGTGTTCTCTCAGGATTGTTGGAGATCATGAAAATGCCAACATCAGTCTGGGTGGTACTGAAGGCTTCTGCTGGCATGTCTGATATTTCAAGCCTCTGGTCAATAACTTGTGTGGCACCCCCAACTTGAATGGCTTTTGAATCTTTGAAATCATTCATCAAAGCATTGTAATCCTTCAAGTTGTTGGCTGGGGAGCCATGAACATAAACTTTTTGCCGAGTGGCAAGCTTTTTGTTGCCTCGGGACAAAACATTGAAGTTGTAGTAATCAATCCCAGTTGAACCAGATTGCACTACCACAGGTGCCTTGCTAGCAGTGGGAGAATCAAGATGGAAGTCTGTTGACAGGCTTGGGCTGGCTTGTCTCACATTATCTGTTCTGTGTGCAGCGTTCATTTGCAGGACATCCATCAACTGAGGAAGATCATGGTTTGAGTTTTCAATCTCATCCAGGACATAGCGCCTATACCTCTCACTCCATTTGTCCTTGTGTATGCCCCCTGGCAGTGATTCATCCAAAACCTCGACAATTCTGCTTTTGCCTGCTACAGAACTACCGTTAGAATGCAGAGGTAAATCACCCTGACTACTACTAATCCCAGGGCAGCTAGTTGGAGAAGGGTTTGACTCAGGCACTACAACACCTGTCCAATCTATTCTGGGTAGGGAAGATGCTGCACTACTTTCTGACCCATTTGCTACATCTAGAGATTCATTTTTTCTGTCTGTTTCAAGGGCATCAGTGCTTGGTGGGTAAGATCTATCATCAGAAACAAGTGCATTTGCCGCAGCCTGAGCATAACTTCTTGAAGGCATACTGCTCTGAAGAGGTGAACTCTGTTTCTCTAGCCTGAAATTGTGCTCAGTGTTTCCAAGCAAAGTTCCTGTATCACTATTGGAGATGTTAGTTTCACCTTGAAGAGAACGAGCAGATGGGGATGCTAGTGCTGCCCAAAGCCTTGTCTCTGACACGCTTGGGTTCCTGTTTTCAACTTTTGTGCGAGTGCTATATAAGGCCTTTGGCTTAGGCTGTGGGCTTAGTTCAGGCCAGGAACAAACAGAACTGTTTTCAAGATTCTGATAGTCTTGGTCTTCTGGATTTTCAGCAATAGCAAGCTCTTCATCTTCATCAGTTGGAGCAACAGCACCTGCCACAGCTTGTTCATTAGGAGCCTCTCTGTTCTGTCGATAACGAGAGAGGGTGATCAAGCCAGCATCTGAGATGCCATGACAGTTTGCCAAATTGACATCCTCCAGCTGCAAGAACACAAAAAACCACTCAAGAAGGGTCACAGGCCCATTGCTACAGCTAAACAACTCTCCTTGCATCCTTGTTCTGAAAAGAATACAACGAAACTGTTTTGACATAACAAGGTATTCTCTACAACATGACCATTTTCAAAACACCACACCTGCAAGATGAAAACACATGTACATTCAAGTGCAAATTTTGTCTTACCCTGGAATGAAGACTGCAAAGTGCATTTACATCAGCATCCCCTACAAATTCACAGCTTCTGAAATCGACAGACTCTAAAGACCGCTGGTGGCTACCTCCTGCTGCTGCTGCAAGGATTGGGATGAACTTCTTCAATTTCCCACCTGAAATCACACAACTAGCAATGAACCAAGAGATACCACAAAAAAAAGTGCAGCACACTGACCAGATTATTGTCTATTTTTCAAAACATTTTGAGGAACAGAATTCAATGTAGCATAATTGACTAGATCAGTGCAACAACAAACTCATATGATGGTGTAAAAGCTTACTGCATCGCCTGAAGCTTAGGGACCTTAGGTTGGTATGTGAAGCCACCTGCACATCAGCCACTATCACTCTTCAGTCCCCTCTAAGTTTTGCTGGCATCTCTCCACAAAAGATATAAAAAGAATGGCTGAGTTCAAGTACCAAGCCTTGCAATGCCGATGGTGACAGATCTGGTGGCAAGACAAGAAGCTGAACTGCGTTTCTCACATTCTTCACACCTTCATTGAATTCCTTCGAAACCTGCTAACACCCCAATTTACCAAAGGGTACCTCAATCCAGGAACTACTACTACTATTAGAGCCTACATACTGTTACTTTCATGCAAGTCCTGAGCAAAGTTGAGAAGACCCATCAACTCCCACAAGAATAAAAGAGGGGAAAACAAAGGTCCATTGAAAATCTTTGATGCCCTGAACTTCTAGATTCTCAAGAAGTGAGACACACACTATTCTGATCTGCATGACAATATCAGAAGAGGGCAATAAGATTCAGTAAAGACTTGAACAACACCACCTCCCCTGCCATATCCTGTTGAATGCAGGATTGGATCAAGACTCAATGCTATCTGACAGAAGTGGCAATGGGCAATAAGGCAATTGTTATAGTCACAAATCAATCAATCAATTGGGGAGAAGACATGAAGAAAGGGACACGATGAAATCACCCTAGCAATTCGTGCAGCTTCTTTGTTGGTCAAGCGGGATAGTATCAGAGATTTGCATTCTTCCGGAAGTGCATCCCACATGTTCAACCCATTATCATTCTCCTTCATTTTTGCCAACTACAACAAGCATGTACAGTGCTCTTTTTATTCTTCCCCTCCTTGTGGCACAGCCTTAAACCATACCTGCACGATTCCTGAGCATAATAATAAGAACAATTTGCTCAAATCCAAGCGAGTGCATAAAGCTCTATTTCATGAAGCCCATACTACTGCTAGGTGTCATGTATCCTGCAACAAGTCAAGAGTTATTGCCAACACTGCAGCAGAATTGCTGCTGGTTTATGCACAAAAGAAGGAGCTTTAAATCCACAATTGCTCATGAAGCACACCTATTGTTGTATTACTCTTGTTGAACATCAAATGAAGAGCACAGTCACACACAAGCCAGAAGCTTTCAGGAGATATGAATTCAGCACACACACCAGCAGGAGTTCTACTCTACCAAAAAAGCTTCAATCTTCTGTCAGAGGAGGGAGCGAGAGAGAGAGAGAGAGAGAGAGAGATTACATTCGGTGAAGAATTTGGTACCTTAGCAGACAAAAATTTGAAGAAGATTAAGAAGCTCTGTTTCAAGATCAATCTGACACTGAAAGCAGCAGGAAGAAAAATTGAGAAAGGAATGGCATGCATCTAAGGGAGTTCAGAAGTCCAACACAATGAAGCATCTGAAACCATTGCAAAGTTCTTTCTAGTTATATTCTTTCTAAGCTCTACAGGACGGATCTTTCCTCGTCTTCAACAGAGAAGAAATCGACAAACATGACAAATGTTTCGCAGAAATTCGAGATGATGAAGACAGACAAGACAGGACAAGACAGACAGGCTGACTTTGAGCGGCTGGCGATGCAAGGCAGAAGCAATTTCAGCTTCACACTTGGAAGGATTCTTGACACAGTCGACATTTGAGAAAAGCAAGCACGCACGCACGCACGCACGCGAACAACCGGGAGGGACAGAAGGGGCGGCACTTACACCACAGATCTTGAGGCTTCTTGCTGCCGAAGTTGCTGAAGTTTGTCTCCGCAATTGTGAAGAAGAAAACACGATTTGATGATGTGCACGCATGCGTCTAGGAGAAGGCTATTGTGGAACGCTCGCCAGAGTACAGGTTCTCCGAGGTCGGTCGGTCGGTCGTGGAAATGGCGGAGAGAAGAAGAGGATGCAAACGGTGCTTGGTGCAGGAAACCCTGGGAATCTGCGCCCGTTTCCACCACTGCCTCCGCCTGGCACCATCAACAACAACCGATAATCATCTTCCCCAACAACAAACAAACAAAAAAACAACACGCGCTTTCCTTCCTTCCTTTTCACACACTTTCTTTTGTTTCTGCGACCAGCCAGAAGAAGCTCCAGCCCTAGAGTGAGAGAGAGAGATCCGCGACACAACAGAAGAATCGGCGGAGACGGAAAACAAGCTTCTCCATCGTCACAGAAAACGTTCGACAAATCTTTTCTCTCTCTGTGTGCGGCATCCCGCCACGACGACGACGCGCAATCACAAGTGCTGATGAGATCCTTCTGTCTTGCTATTATTGAAGCATTCGGATCGCATTCTTGTGTCCAGTTTCGTCTCTTGCGCGCGGCGGCAAGCAAGCAAGCAAGCAAGCTCTCTTCCGGTTGTGTCGGAATTCCTGAGATTGGCAATCTCCATTCGTTGCCATGCTTAGATACTTCATGAGGCAGCGAGCCGATTCTCGTTCGCCGTGCGATTTCTCTTCGGTCTCGTTTGTGTGTGTGTGTGTTTTGGAGCTCGTCTCTCTTCGAGTGCACGAATTTGTCAATCGAGCGAGGAGTGGAGGGAGGAGGAGAAGGAGCTGTGGTTTCTTCTTCTTCGCGAAACCTTTTGTTTATCATGGCGATGCGAGAATTCGCCCCTACGGCAGGACGCTTGAGCATTCTCTTCTCAGGTAAGAAGAAGAAGAAGAAGGAGAAGAAGAATCGATTTCCCTCGGTAGCAAGCCTCCAATCAAGTTTGTCTGTGCAATGCAATTCTGTGCATTGCGGTATTGAGGTTGTATCAGTAATGTTTTCTCACCAGCAGTTTTCCTGTTTCCGTGCTCCTTGGTTCGTGACAGGCAACAACAGCAGCAGCAGAAGGAGAAAGACTGTGGAGCAACTGTGGCGAGAGTTCTTCTCAGATCCTTCACAATGGTCGGATCATAGATCGGAGAAGGTAAAAGGAAACCAAACCCTAAACGGTCATTTGCATCTCTCTACATTTTGTTCTTGCTCATGATGAATGCCCATGCCCAGGTCTGCACTGCACTGCATGCACACGTTGTTAGGGTATATGAGATGATGATAATCCAGTAGCAGCAGGATTTCTCCTCTCTGTTTCTAGAGGAATGCAAGATATCCGGATTTCAAGCACAAGACAACAGAGAACAAGGTGCTGTGGCTCGACGACAACTTGAACAATCCTGCATGGGTGCAAGTGGAGCTTGCAGCAATGGCACCAGGAAGTGTACAATCAAGCAATTTCTCATTCAACCTAAAGCTTGCCAAGTATGTGAAGACTGGGAGACATGCAGAGACATTAAGGCTGTTTCAACAACTGCAACAAGAACAAGGCATGATTCCTGACAGGTTCAGTTTTGTTCCAGTGCTCAATGCATGTGCTGGCTTACGAATGCTTCTGCATGGCAAATGCATCCATGCGCAGATCATGCAAAGCGGGTGTGAATCAGATGTCTACATTTGTAATAGCCTTGTTGATATGTATGCTAAATGTGGGAGCATGGAGGATGCTGAGAGAGTCTTTGACAAGATGGGTAGTCGACGTGGTTCTGTTGCTTGGAATGCATTGATTTTAGGACATGTGAAATGTGGGCAAGCACACAAGGCATTAGCATTGTGTGAACAAATGCAACAGGAAGGTGTGGCACTGGATGCCATCACTTTTGTTGGCATTTTGAATGCGTGTGCCAGAGTTGCAGCTCTTGAGAAGGGCAGGTGTGCTCATGCCCAGATCATTGAGAATGGCTTTGAATCAAATGTGTTTGTTGGTAGTAGCCTTGTTGATATGTATGCTAAGTGTGGAAGCCTGGAAGAAGCGCAAAGAGTGTTTGACAGCATGCCCATCCGCAATGTGGTTTCGTGGAATGCTATGATTTTGGGACATGTGAAAAATGGACATGGGCGGAAGGCATTGGAAATGTATCAGCTAATGCAACTGGAAGGGCTGAAGCCAAGCTCTGTCACCTTTGCAGCAGTGCTCAATGCGTGTGCTAGTGTAAAAGTGGCAGTTGAGGAAGGCAGGTACATTCATGAACAGGCTATTCTACATGGCTGTGAGTCTGATCCTGTTGTGGGTAATTGCCTCATTGACATGTATGCCAAATGTGGGAGTATGGAGGATGCTTGGAGAGTTTTCAACAGGATGCAGAAACCACACAGTGTCATCTCTTGGAGTGTAATGATTCTGGGATATCTGAAACGTGACCAAGGGCACAAAGTATTGGAACTATCTCGAGAAATGCAACATGAAGGGGTGCAGCCAGACCCTGTCACCTTTGTGGGATTGCTGAATGCATGTGCTAGTGTAGTGGCACTTGAAGATGGACGGCATTTTCATGAACAGATTATTGATCTTGGGTGTGAGTCTGATCACTTTGTGGGTAGTAGCCTTGTTGATATGTATGCCAAATGTGGGAGCATATATGAAGCACAAATGGTGTTCAACAGGATGTCCTCACCCAATGTGGTGTCTTGGACTGTCATGCTTCAAGGATATGCCACACATGGGCTTGCTAAGGAAGCACTTGCACATTTCAAACAGATGTGGCAACAAGGTATTGCGATAGATAAGGTCACTTTCGTTGCTCTTCTGTCAGCTTGTAGCCATGCAGGTCTGGTCCATGAAGGCCTACACTACTTTGAATCAATGGGTTCACTTTACGGTGTTTCTGCAACCATGGAGCATTACGCCTGTGTGGTTGATCTTCTTGGCCGTGCTGGCCATCTGCAGGAGGCAGAGGATTTCATTAATGTAATGTCTTGTGCACCAGATACTTCAGTGTGGACAACATTGCTTGGTGCTTGTAGAATTCATGGTAATGTGGAGATGGCAGAGCGCATCACCAAAAAAATAGTTTGTTGAAAATGCCACAGGTTGCTATCAAGCATCTATACTGTGGCTGGCAAGTGGGATTGCAGTGTACAATGTTGAAGAACAAACTGGAAAGGAGCATGCAAAGACAGCTGGAGTGAGTAATGAGGTTTGTTGCATTCATC
>Ga0209208_10012777_pt1 | contig 10581 bp, 5 predicted proteins | sample S1TSphfallax_3_FD_187694 | JGI IMG/M metagenome (GOLD analysis project Ga0209208, IMG submission 187694) | Host-associated microbial communities from peat moss isolated from Minnesota, USA - S1T2_Fd - Sphagnum fallax MG (SPAdes) (version 2) | ecosystem: Host-associated > Plants > Peat moss >... | reverse complement strand
TTGTTATGTATAGAGTTCATAATATTGTTAATAGAAGAGAAAGTGATGTCATATGTCATAGTGTCCGAAGGTCACGGGTGCCCACTAGTTCAACAACAACTGGCTTGCCTAACCTGAAAAATTACTACCTGAGTTCGTGCCCCTGCCTTAGGCCAAAAATGGCAAAGAACACATGTAGGCAAATGAGTGAGGCCACATTCACCTAGGGGCCCAAGGCTTTTTTCTTTTTGGGTGAGGGGGGGGGTGGAGGAGGGAGGATATGTTCACATTGGCCCTAATATGTTCACATGAAATTCCCCATATTCCACAAACTTCTTGCACTTTTTGTGTGTTTCCATGACATCCTAAACCCAAAACCAAAGAGAGTTTGAGCTTTTGTCAATTGTGGTGGTCGCCCTTGTTTCGTGAAATTGACCACAATCCGACAACAATTTTTCCTTATAGTTTGCAATTTGATGGATTGGAAGACTTGTACTTTTCTAGCGGAGAAGAGGGGTCTTCACACACGCATGAATGGGAAGGAAATTGTGTTTCACATGGCTCTTTTTGTTGCTCAAGGTCTACAGTATAAATGGAATGGAAGGTGCCATTTGATTTAAGATGACGTGTTTGTAATTGTGTGGCCTTTGGACTTCATCGCTACAAAGACCATGGGGAATCAAATAATGATGGTGTATCACCATACCATTCATTCATTCCCTATCACCACGCTTTGAGGAAGAGCTTTGGAAATGCCCTTTTTTCCTTCTTTTGATGGGAGGTGTAAAAAACCACAAAAACCACATGGTAGGTCCCATACAACTCTTGTTTGATACATCTATGGAAATTGGAGAAAATGCCTTGTACCCATGGATATCCTATAGAAAACATTGAATGATGTTTCATTTGAATATGTGCAATGATGTCAAAGGAGCCGAGTTTCGCATTTGGACATGGCTATCATCTTGTACAAACTAATGGTTACCCGAACAAGAACCAAAGAAAAATTAATGTTTTGGGCATAGATATTCATGTTAATAAAGGGTCAACATAAATTAACCCTATTTAAACCAAATGAGGGTACATGTGTATGTGAATTGAGAATTTTTAGTATAGGCATCGGCTAGATAGGGGCATGCAAAATTTGCAACGGTTATTTCTTGAAACCCTAAAATAAGGCAAATTATTACTTTTCAAACATCTCAAGAAGACAAAAGCAAAAGCTTAATTATTTTGTTTCCAACTCTCTAAAAACAAAGGAAAGAAAATTAAAATCCCATTTGCACTTCATTTAGGTGGTAGCATTGGAGCAAGGGTGCCTTTTCTAACACTATTACATAAATGTGTAAGTGTTACTAAACTTGCAAGTCATTCAAACAAGAATGTATCAAAGGAACACAAGTTTACTTAATTTCTAGGCTCCAATTTTATACTTCCATCAACTTTTACCACACATCACAAAAAGCCCAATACAAATCTAATCTCAATAAGGAAGAAAAGGAAGGCTTGGCAATGTAATTCATCAAATGCCCTATTGGCCTATCACAAAAGAAAAGAAACGGTGTTGAACTTTCATTGACCAATCACCCCAAAGAAGAAACAAAGTCTCTCCAACACATTTTCAAGCATTTATAATTGATGTGTATTTGTGTGTTAATTTGCCTTTTGCCATGTCAAAAGGTTCTCTCACATGGATGGCTGCTGCTTATGGAAGTTGTGTGTAAGATTCATATATTGTGAAAGAGGTTTTAACAAAATTGGGAGCTTCCATGACTTTACCAAAAATTTACACATGATCATATACCTCAATAAACTCACATTCTATTGAAACTAATACATCAATGGATGGTCACTAGTGTTCGTTGGACAAACAATTTGTACTAATTGATTTGCAGAAGATTTTTGTGATAATTTATTTGCTAGTCAGTTGGAAATAGACAAAAGTGTGCTTTCACTTTTTCTGTTATTTTGAAAGCTTACCTTCTTTATAAAGGAATCCGAATCATTTAGGGTTTAGGGTCAAATTAGGGTTTTTCTTACTAATATATGTTTTTTTTTTTCTTTTTGTTTTGTTTTGCGGTTAGCTCAATCTTCTGATGAAAATCTCCTGTGGGTGCAAAAAAAAAATTGCCAGCAAGCAACCACACACACACACATATATCAAGAATTTTGTACTCAAAACTTCAAACATGACATGTGTTGAATAAAACGTGTGTTATATACTCAACTAGAATATTGTTGCTAGGCTACAAAAAAAAACCCTTTTCAACTTTTTGAGGGCATTGTTGAAGAAGAGGGTCTTCCCTTACCTTAACAACCACCCTCAACGAACTTTCTGAGGTGGGACAAAACAAACAAACAAGTGTCGGCTGGTTCTGGGTAACTAGACCATGAGGTTGAACTTCCTATTGAAACTATACCTGTATTTGACCATGCTATTTATTAACCTCATTTCTCCAACCAAATTGTACAACCAGCCTCTCTTACTAGAACCCTGCAGTCTATTTTGGAGACTCGACTCGACTCATTCTTTACAGAAGTTCTTGTTTATAAAGTATTTACAAAAAACAAGGCCTTTGTCAAAAAGGTAATAAGCACATTGGTCTTTTCCAGTCATGTGGTCACTTGTGGTTGGCTGGCACAACTCAAGTAAGTTATGTAGTCCTACTACCTACACAATTCTTTTGATTAGGCACATGGGTGTGCAAACTAGGGTTGGAGTTGCACTTGGACTGGGGGGTTCAACATTCTTTTGAGAAATAGTAGTGTAATAATCCATTTAAGGATTTAGGATTTTCAAATTCCTCAATCAATTAGTGTTTTTTTCAAAAGATGAGTGGATTGCCCCTTGTCAATTCCCATTTTCCTTTTTGTTCTTCTATGTTCCCATATGGTTCCCAATAGTTCATCATATCTTTCATTTTCATGTAGATGTGTGAGTGTGAGAGAAAGAGGTTAAGTAGTTAAGCTTGAGAAAGTAGTTTATTAAATTATTTTAATATAAATATCATATGTATATATATACATATCCCTTTTCATATCCATGTAGGTGAAGTAGGAGAAAGGAATGAAGTAGGTATGAACAGCACAGACGGACGACTTTATTTTCATCATAGAGTTGTTGTATCAAATATTTTGATTTGGGGGTTTAGGGTTTTCAATTTCCTAAATACACTAGTGTTCATCAAAACATGTTTTTATCAAAAACAAAACAAAAAAACCTGCAACCAAAAACTGAAGGTTCTGCCACATTTGGGGAAAAAAAACAAACCTAAAAACCAAAAACTAGAGGTTTTGTTCAAAACCAAGATCTGAAAACAGTGGAGCAGACCCATCTTTGATAAAATTAAAAGACTGAAGCCAGAGAAAACAGGTCGTGTAGTAAACTGCCATTCCCATCTATCTATCCAAACTCACAACAACCTATCTAACCCTGAGAAGTCTGCACAAAGAATTTCATCAAAAACCCTGATATGTATGCATTCAATCTCATTCAAAATTGTTCCTTCCATGTGTGTATCCTAATCAGCTCAAATAACAGTACTTTGCAAATCAAAGATACTTTCATCTTTGAAATCCTTATGTCCTTCAGAATGAGTGATGTCAATTGGTTTTGAAAATAGCCCCAGCACAAGGAGTCAATGTGTGACGTCTGTTTACATGAGCAAAAAACAAAAGCATTATCATGCTGCATCATGCAAATCAACTGAATTGGTATGTCAAGCAGCTTGTCTATCTCAGCTCTCTTCAGCTGATGTTCAGTTAGCTGGTTAGGAGATTTTAGGTTTCAGATACACTTAAGATGATCCCATTGTGCAAGAGCGCTCATGACACTTTCATGGTACTGGACTTGAGGAGGTATTGGCAAACTCAGCAGCTGTCTACCAGATGACAAAATGGCAGTAACTGTATTACCCTTCTCCAATAGTGTAGCATTCAGCACATGTTTACTGGGACTTGAGTCCCTGTCTGACATGATCGACTTCTCTTGCAAGCCAACATCATCATGCTAAGGCTTCCTTGGACTCCATCCATTTGCTTTTCACTCTGCACTGGAAAGCCCAATTCCTCCCCATTAGCAAGTTACCAGGCATTCTGTTCGGGTCAGGACCAACTAAGGGTTGCCGTTCACTGATACAGTCAAATATGCCTCTGAAAGCTGTATCACCATGTTGCTGATGAATCTGGTCATAGCAGGCCCCCCTGGATCATTCTCCTCCCTCTTGAGAAATAAGTCAAACCTCCAATGCACTCAGTACTCCTGCTTCAAAATTTGTGGCACACTGAAAGGCCTATGCTCTTCATTCCATTTCTGTAGGAACTGCTTTGCTGCTTCATATGTAGACCAACAGATAGCAGCTGCAGGTGTGTGGAAAAGAACCCGTGCCCTCACACCACGCAAGAGTGCAGCTGGGCCTTCTTGATTGATGATCCTGCGAGCTGCTTCTATGACTGATCCACTACTGTATCGCTCAGCCCCACACACCCCCTGTCAATTGTAGCCCACATTCATTTTGTCAAATCCATGGCTGTAATTGTGTGCTGAATTCATAGTCTTCAGAATTCATGAATCAGAAAATGTGAGCTTGTGCAAACTAGTCAAAGATGGTTTGACTTAAAAGTTCATGACAAATCATTCCAGACAGTTCTGATATCAGGTCAAGACTACTGATCTACTAGTAGTAGACTGCTGCTATTTCCAGCTCAACCTACCGAAACCCCAATACACCTACATTCAGAAGCAACTCCAAATTCAGAAATAGATCTTCCCGGACATTATGTTGTTTTGTCTGAAAGCTGCTTCTCCCTGGTATACATTATAAAATTATCAGTGTGCAGGTGAACTACTTAGAATGAAGGGAGTCCCTCTTCATGATGAATTTGAGAGAATAGGAGTACCTGGCATTGCAACCTTGTTTTGATCACATCAAGAGGGGTAGTAACAGCACTTGCTAAAGCACCAGCCACCCCACCTGCAGTTAGGTGGATTGCCAGATGTTCCTCACTAGCATACTCGGGATATAGCTCTCCAAGAGTCTGCATTCATGCCACAACATATATCATAATAAGACCCTTAAAGTTCTGTTGTTCAATTGTTGTTCATCTTAGATCTTCAGCTGACCTTCAACACTGCAAACAAGTGAGACTGATGCCTATTGTATCCTGGCCAGCATCCATCAAGTCAAGACACTGTAATAGTCCAGAAGAGCTGATGCAGTTGATTGAACTGGGTTTAAAAAAAACACACCAAGTTTCCTAAACTACAGGGATAATCTGATATATACATCTGGATGCTGAACCACTGCATTGAAGTCTATGACCTTGCAGGCCACTTGCACCTCCCTTTAGATTTCACAAAACGAAAAGAGAAAAATCACCCAGTCAGTTGAGAGGGTGGTGAGACAGCAGCCTGATCACTGGAGGATATTGGGTCAATTTATCCTTGAGACAGACATAAGGAGCATCATATTTTCCTTTGCACATTTTCCAGTGCAACAAAGCTTACACATCAGAGTGCATGGATTTGATTCTGATGGGAAACAGCAAAAGGTCTTCTCTCTGTTGTGGCAGAAGGTTTAGGGTTTAGGGTTCTCAGAGCAATGGGATGGGCATCAATTTCATTCGATGAAGCTCTCACTCTCAGCTCTCAATTCTGAAGTGCCTGCCACTTATGTTCTGTCGGGTCTGAAACCCTTAGAAGCTAGAGTAGGGGAGGGAGAGACTCATCCTCCACTTTACACCAGAATCCCCAAACTGAATACCAAGTCCTCAGGAGAGATCAGTTGAGAACAGAATGCAGGGACTCAAATTTCCACACTGGCAAACTGACATCAAGCAGTCTCAATTGCATAATCAAGTCCTGGAAGTTATACAGGCACAAAGAACTTCTTCCAAGAGACATGTATTGCCAGAAGAAAATTAGGGTTCCAGGTTGCTCTAGGAATTCTTGGTCATTGCTCCCAGAATTCAGTATTGCTTTTGCTGAAAAGAAGGTGCAAAAGGATTTCAGCTTCCAAGCACTGAGACTCTTCTCTCACCTTTTTTCCTGCCTCATAAGCTGCAAAATGAACAGCAGTGAAGGGGATGTTCATCAGTATGGTTGTCGGGTACGATTTGTAAAATGCATGCACTCCTTCCTCCTTGAGAATCAGCTGCATGCAATCGAACACTCCTCTGTAAGGACTCCGCCGCAGTTGCAACCGCTGCTTCACAACATCCATGGGCGTAAAGACCGCATCACTAGCCACTGTTGCACATGCCCCAGCCATGGCATGCAAGAGAGGGTGATGTCCCACACGATTGCCCCCTAGCTTCTGCTTCACAGTCTCATAGACAGCAAAATACACTGCATGTGCAGGTCCTGCTCCCAAACCCATGGCTCCTATTCCTCTGTACAAGCCCATGGGTCCCTCTCTCTTGACAATTGAGAAGAACGCCTTGAACACTCCCCTGTGCCCGAAACCTCCTGCGCTCTCCAGCATCTGCATTCGCGTCTTTACGAGGTCCACAGGGAACATTGCCATGTGCTCCACCATTCCAGCTACGGAACCCGCCAGCATGTATTGCGGAAAACTGAGACCGTCGTGAAGCTCATGGCGAGCCGCCATCCGCTGATCCTCCTCGTTTTGTTGTTGCTTTTCCTTTTGTTCTTCCCATTCTCCTCTTCCTACATGTCTTTCTTTCGGTTGTAGAATCTCTATGTGTGTAGGGGCCATAGATTCTCCTCCATAGCTTGTGGAGGCTTGCGGATTGTTGGCCAAGAATCCCCGCTGGCGCAACTTCACATCCGCCATCGTCTCTCGCTTCTGATTCTCGGAACCGTAATTCCTCTCTAGCGGCAGAGTTTTGCACTCGTTTCCTGTTGCTGTTCTTGATTCTCCAAACCCTAATTCCTCTTCAGCAATCAAAATTTTGCACTCGTGTCGCGTCCTGTGTTCTTTGATTCTCCAAACCCTAATTTCTCTTATGCGGCAAATTCTTTGCTCATTCTAATTCCTCTTCAGCGGAATTTTTTTTCATTGGTTTCGTGCTGTGCTCGTGATTCTCCAAATCCTAAACTTCCTTCTGGGGCAATTCTTCGTTCATTTCGCGCTGTGCTCGTAATTCTCCAACCTCTAGTTAATCTTCGGCGGCAAAATTCTGCACGCGTTTCGTGTTGTGCTCGTAATTCCCCGAACCCTAATTCCTCGTCAGCGGCAAAAAAATTGCACTGGTTTCGTGCTGTGCTCGTGATCCCCCGATCCCTAATTCCTCTTCTGCGGCAATTTTTCGCTCGGTTCCTACTATGCTTGGGATTCTCCAACCCCTAGTTTCTCCTATGCGGCAAATTCTTCGCTCGTTTCGTATTGTGCTCATGATTCTCCAAACCCTAATTTCTCTTTTGCCGCAATTCTTCGTGCTGTGCTCGTGATTCTCCAACCCTTGATTCTTCTGCAGCGGCAAAACTTTGCACTCATTTCGTGCTGTGCTCATTATTCTACGATTTCTCTTCTGCGGAAAATTCTTCCCTCGTTTCATGCTGTGCTCGTGATTATCCAAACCCTAATTCCTCTTCAGCGGCAAAATTTTGCACTCGTTTCTTGCTGTGATCGGGATTCTCCAACCCTAATTCGTCTCCAGCAGCAAAATTTTGCACTTATTTCCTTTTGTGCTCGGGATTCTCCAACCCTAATTTCGCTTCTGCGGCAAATTTTCGCTCTTTTTGTACGTTGTGTGTGTTCAGAGTCGACTTCCCGAGAAAAAAAGCTTGCCAAACGAACAGGGTTTTGGGGCCTCGACTGAGATCTTGATCGAGATGTGAAAGTCAACAGCAGCAGGTCGAAAGTGCACAGGTTGTTAACAACCCTAATTCGAGAACCCCAAATTTATGTGAATCCCTCAGCAGTGATGCTGACCATGTTTTTGGAGATCTCGATTTGAGATCCTAATCGAGGTGTTACAGTCAACATGAGGTTACTAGTCCCAAACTTATCTTAATATTAAATTGATATATAAAAAAAGCAAGCATACAAATACAACACATAATTCCAACATTATCTTAGTTTAAAATTTTTGTAAAAAAATAAAAAAAGAATTAATATGCATGAGGTGGCTCCTAATAGCATGATTTCACATGTTAATCAACATGTTTAACAACAAGTTGCAAAAGAAATTGTTCATAAAATCCATCATTGTATGAAATTTTGATTTTTTGGCAAAAATATTTTAATACTTTTTTACAGTAATACCTTTGACTCCCATGAGCTCTTTTTGACATGCTTGTGTTGGTATGCATTAATGAAGATGGGTTTTTTTTTGTTTAAACATCTAGCTAGAAGGAAGGAGAGAAGCAAGGGACTCCTTAAGATCGGGAATGTTTTTACTCCTATTTATAGGCCTAAGAAACCTATGCCTCCTAGGTCTTGTGACCTATGTTTGTTTTAATTTATGGGCACATTTGCCTTGTGCTTTATGATGGGGAAAGTGTAGGGTAAGGATTGAGAACATGGTTCTTTTGAGAATGAGGGCCTACTGAATCAAGGGTCAACCATGGGTCTCATTGAACTAGCACTCACCAATGCACCATGAAGGATGGATGGTAAGTGGTCAGGAAACAATTTTTTGTTGGGTTTTAGCTCTCTAGCTAACCATGGTGGTTCACTCAGTGCTTTTTTTAAACTACCTACCTACTAACAATTCACAAAGTGGGTTGTTAGTTTGTAGGTAGTAAAAACAACCCTTACCTATGTATAAACCATATACTTATCTAATAGTTACCTATTTTCCTACCTATCTAACTATATATGAGACCTATTTCTTACAAAATCGGTGACCAAGGTGAAACCACATATTAACTTAGTTGAAGTTCATCCACAATTGAGCAATAACAAACATCCAATGGATGGTGTGCTGGTTGGTGCTGGTTCGTTATGGCCTCAACCATGGGACCCAAATTCTCTAAATAGTCATGTTCAAAGTACATTCTAAAATTTGTAGCATTGTTAAAAGCCTTAAAATTAAAAAATTTAAACTCTAGTTTTCACCTACTTTTACTTTTTGAGCAAGGATCACAAAGTGGCCTACTTTAGCATTTTTATGTCCAACGACATGTCTTATCATTATGAGATCCACCATTTGAGTTACCATCAAGCCTTATAGATGTGATTAAAAATCAATTTTACTAAAGGTGGAAGATTTTGACAACTGACCTACATTATGTAAGGGCCTTTCTCAATCTACACTTATTAGGTGAAGCTTGTTTACATGATGATGCAAAGGCGAAGGAGACCTTAATTAAAGTTTTGTTTCAAAAAACAATTAATACCCCAACCACCTATGCCCTAACTTTAAAAGACTATGCAAATTTTGTCGAAAATCGAGGTTTTTTTTTCTAACACCGCCCGAGTGAAAGACCTAAACTTGTCCCACATGAGTGATGGGATTTGAATTAAACTAGTGGACACACAATTCCACCCATTGCTCGTCACATTTTGGTGCAAGTGTGTTCCAAATTATTGTGTGAGAGAAATTGGAATTTATGCTCATTTGTCCATAGCAAAATGCGAAACTAGTCAACATTGAATTAGGTGGAAGACTTGGTGTACACATACGCTAATAACAAGCTCTTATGAAAACAACCTGGTGCCAACCCACCAACATGGTATGAGAAAAATATGTTATTTGAAAATTCAATGTTCAATGTTGATGAAAATGCAAATGAAAGTAAATCATCAAGCGAAGACCCCATAATGTTAAATGAACTTGATGAGGTTGAAGTCAAATGATAATAACATTTCATTTTCAAAATTGTTGTTTAATTCAATGGTTTTGTAGGTTCAAGGGTCTAACAATGGCATGGTGAAAGCATAGTTAGGTGGTTGAAAAGTGGAATTTGAAATTTATTATTAATAGGAGGTACCTATTAATAAATGCATGTATTTAGGTAATATGTAGGTAGTCTATTAAACCTTATAGGTACCTATTAGGTCTATGCTTATACCTACCTATGCTTATGTTATTTAGTAGGCTATGTATATAGGTACTTACTAATTTATAATTAATAGATTTAACCTAGGTATATTAAGTAGGTAGCCTAGCCTATTAAATAGGTCTAGGCTTAAGCTACCTACTTAATACTAGGCTAGGTTACCTACTTAGTAGGCCTAGATTTGTTAACAAATAGGAGATCTACTCAAGTGCAAACATAAATCTTTATTGAAAGGAAACCACAACATAATACTCACAACACAAAACACAACATCAAGAATTCTCCAAGGTTCTTGTCACGAGAAATACACAAACTTGTGTAATGAAGAAAAGAGAGGCAAACCATCAACACTAAGGTATTTAACTAAAAGACCAAACCACAAATAACCAAACTAAAATAAGTAACGAAAGTAATTCAACCTTGTGAAAGTAACCTAGTTACTTTCCTATTCCAGTAACTAATGAAACCTAACTAGTTGAGCTTGAATTCTCAACACTCCCCCTCAAGCTCAAATCCACTTCTAGTACACCAAACATTTTTCTAAACTTCTTTAGCTTGTCTGTACCTAAAGCCTTTGTGAAAATGTCAGCAACTTGATCTTCGGTACTGACATGAATGAGGTCAATTTCTTTTGC
>Ga0209208_10012776_pt1 | contig 10581 bp, 4 predicted proteins | sample S1TSphfallax_3_FD_187694 | JGI IMG/M metagenome (GOLD analysis project Ga0209208, IMG submission 187694) | Host-associated microbial communities from peat moss isolated from Minnesota, USA - S1T2_Fd - Sphagnum fallax MG (SPAdes) (version 2) | ecosystem: Host-associated > Plants > Peat moss >... | reverse complement strand
CAAACTGTATGTTGGAAGGAACATTCTCTTAACCCTGACACACTTACACTTGCTCCCAAAACAAAGTGAGAATTTCGTGACAAACAACATGTGAGACAGATGTGGGGACAAATAAATCATCAATTCGGAAGTCAATGAATTGCGTTGGAAATTTGGGAAACAAAACTTCACTAGTGACTTATGTGATTGAACTGACAATACAACAACTGAGCTAACCACCCATGTTTGTTTAGCTATGGAACTGGACCGCACTGGGAAAAGGGTTTCTTGCCCATCCACCTTCCATCCCACATGTGAGTGTTGGTTTCACTCTCTGGCCCACACACACATCTTCTGAATTCAGCAGCTTGTGGCAGATTCTGAACTCCCCTCTCACTTTGGAAACTTGTTTACGCATAGTCATCATCCCATACGAAGAAACAAGTACTCCACAATCAGTGCATGAGTAGTATAACTGAGTTACAAAGAACAGGTACTCCAAATTCAGTACAGGAATACAATGAATGAGTACATGAGTACAGAATGTTTCAAAGCACATGAGTACCTAGTATGCGTGAGTCTGATAAACTTCAAAATGTGGTGGCAATAAAAGTAGCAGGAGTGCAAACAAATTTCATTCTTCATCTGCATTTGCCCACTCAATAACAGATTACAATATCATCGTTTTGAGTACATGTATTCAAAACATACTTCAACTCCTCTCACAGGTATGAAGCTGATGTCACTTGACTAAGCACCCAAGTACTTACCTAATTAGAACTCTTGGCCTTCTATTATTCCCACCATTGATGGGCAAGCACTTTCTAGCCATAACCATTGAAGGAGAGGGTTAGAAACTAGATCTTGCAACTTTCCCTAACATATCATAGGATTTTCAAAGAGAGCTTTAACTAGCACAATAGGAAACAGCATACATCCCATATAACTGTAAAAACTGTCATTGCCTCCTTATCCTTCTTTTGACCTTTTACCTCTCCTATCATTTTTACAACACTTTTGTAGCTAACCCTACCACCTCACACAAAGACTTTGTCCATAGTAACTCTTCAGTATTAAGTAAAGTAGAGAGCTTTGGAAAGAGTAGTAGATCTTGACGGGTACAATCATTTAATTAGCATGGTATCATCAAAGGCAACAAAACAACACATAAGTCTGATGTGAAGTGTGCAGAAGAATGTGGGAAGAAGCAGGTGGAAGAATGTAAGAGACATTTGAAGAAACTAGAAGCTCCAGGTACAACATTCTCAAAGTGTATTCACAATTTATTAGGCATTGGGTACAGGGAGAACACTCTACTCCAAAACCTTCGGGAGCATACCCACTGACGATGTTGTTGAGTCTTTTAGCCAATACTAACTTGTACTTTGAAATGACAAACATATATAACAAATGGAATTTTTTGCACTAACAAAAAGGGTATGTGCAAATGCAGAAAATTAGCAAGAAAGTGATATCAAGATAGCTAAAGTAAATTCACTGAACCCAACAGACTTCATGCACCTGAACCATATTTCTCTGTATGGTCTGAGTCTTGTGCATGTCTCATCCATGTACTTCACGAAAAATTCCCCAACTTCTCAACTTGCCTCCAACAATAGTTTCATCACAATGGTTGACTCACTCATGATGGTCTGTCTAGTGCATGTTTGATCTATAGCAATTCTTGTCTATGACCTGAAGCAAAACTCAGATCATGTAGATTGGGATCTAACTTTATCAACTAGCATTAAAAAAAAACAAACAAGTTTTGTACTAGTTATATCAATCAATCATAAATCAGCAAACCTTCAAAGATCAAAACCCAGGAGAGAAAAAAAATGCCATTAGAGTTCTGAAGGTTGTTGAGAGTTTTTCCTCCGGGCTTTCTGTTCATGAGAATTGATGGTCTAATGCATGTTTGATCAGTATCAATTCTTCTATATGATCTGAAGCAAAACTCAGATAATGTAGATTGGATCTAACTTGATCAACTAGCATCAATCAAAACAAGCAAGCTTTGTTTCTACTAATCAATCATAAATCTGCAAACCCTAACACATCAAAAGCCAGGAGAGGGAAAAAAAAACCATTCAGAGGTCCAGAGGTTGGTTGCGAGTTTTTCTTCCAGGCTTTTTTTTCTTCATGAGAATTGATACAACCCAGACATGCACTCCTTCAAGGTGACACAACAGCCTCATCATCCTCAATGAAAAGATAACCTACTGTATAAACTGGATTCGGCAACAAACTCATACAGTGAATTGCATCCGGGGCTTGTCATATCTCTCTGAGCAAGCTGGGTGTTGGAATGGATTGTTTTCCTTGCACCCAATTCCCATCGAACTATCCACACCGGAACTATAGAGCCCAAGGAGCTAACTATGCAATCCTGCTCTTGTACCCATATCTGCTGTACCCATTGATCATCACTGATGCAACTATCTCATTCAAACAACATGTTGTGAGAGGAGATGCACGAGACTTTGATCCTGCTTTGAGATCAAAACCTTGTTGAAGTTCAGAGCAGAAGAAAGGAGGATTTTCTAGAGAGAAGAGGAAGAAGACATCATCGCAGATCCCCGACTGCATCACGCGTGATTCCTGCTGGCTAGTCGTCGTCATGAGTCTTTCCCGCTGGTGGAAGACACACACACACATAGGGTTAGGTTTCTTCTAAGCATGAGGATCTCTTCCTCTTTCCCGTCTTCTTCTTTCCCAATTTCGACAAAGCTAACAAATCTGGAGTCAGTCGATCTCCATCGCGGCGCAGCAGGAGTTTCTGTGAAATTCGTTTCTTCTGACAACAATATCTCTCTCTCTCTCTCACAGGCAACAAACATAATAAGGCAGCAGCTTAGGCATGGTACAAGATACAGCAGCAGATGCATCATTGCCGGCAGCCACCCGCAGTGATGCAGTCATCCCCGTGACTCCTGCAGTGACAACAACAACAACGCCGCTGCCTCCAACGACATCTCCACCTCCCTCTGACTCATCTGCAACATCCACCAATGACCACCCTGCTATTCGGCCTGCATCCCCAGAGGGCCGTCCTGATGAGCGTCATGAAAACAAGGAAAGAATTGTGCGTGAGGGAGATGATCGTGACCGCCAGAGCCGTGAGCTTCGTGCAGGCTTGCACCCTCTTCAGGTTTCACTCTCTATCTCTCTATCTCTCTATCTCTGTTTCTCCCCCTCTGTTCTTGCTTGTTAAACTAATGGTTTATGTAATGGAAGGCATTTGAGTGTGGATTTCAGGGTCTTTGTTTTGCTTTCTTTTGTGACAGTCACATGATTGTGTTTTTGAGGGATTTTCTCTTTTGGGGCCACAGCAACTGACTTGTGTCAAGATGTGGCACAAATGTTCTTTTGCCTATTTCGTGCTGATTTTCTTTTGGGTTCTGGCTGGATCTCACAAGTCTGGATTTCAGCGCTTGATTTGTCAAATGCTGGGTTTTGGGGATTTGGGGGTTTTCATCTTTGCTCCCTAGCTATGTGAGGTTCTTATCATAGTTGCTTGTTTTACATTATCAGGGTCTGATTCACAAATCATTTGCATTTACTTCTGTTGCATGTCACAATTGCTGCCCAAAGCTCAGATCAGTCTGAATTGGAGGGATTTGCGGAAATGAGCTCTTGTAAGATGGTGTGAAGCAGTGTGGTGGTGTGAGATGTATTTAGGGTTTCATGAATATTTCACAAATCATTTGCATTTACTTCTGTTACATGTCACAATTGCTGCCAAAGCTCAGATCAGTCTGAATTGGAGGGATTTGTGGAAATGAACTCTTGTAAGATTTGGTGTGAAGAAGTGCGTTGGTGTAAGATGTATTTATGGTTTCATGAATATTTGCTCCTTTTCAATGTCATGCTCTCTATAATGGTCGTTTTATCTATCTAAGAGTTGCCCTATGAGTGTCTATCTAAACTAAGGCCCCTTGAGTATTATCTGGGATCACAACTGAGTCTTCCTGTTGCTTTCAGAAATCTGACAGAAATTCAAGATGAAGATTTCGGGTAATGTTTTGCTCTAAGTTTTGAACAGAATATTATGCCCTAATCTAAATCCTTCGTCAGGAACTGATTTAAGTCAGTGGGTGCAATGGCAGCTAGTCACTGGCATTCATGATGAAGGTGATGGTTAGATCCTTCGTGAGCGACAGTGTGAAGGTTATGACCACACTCATTCTTCTTGTGTGGTTTGGATTGGCTGAATCTGACACTGCAGTTACCTGGAAAGTGTTTTTGTGGTGTTCTCATGGATAATTTTGTCTATCTAAGAGTTCTCTCAAGAACAAGTCATGTTGTCTTACATCCAAAATGCCCAGATGCTGGGTAGCTGGAAAACATAACAAAGATAGAAGCAGAGTATCCATGGTTCTGATGGGGTACTTGAATTTTCTACTTAGGCTGACTACTCTATCATTGGGAGAATTTTAAGAGAACCCTTAACCTTCAATTGGTTTGAATAAAATATTTGAAGGTTCTAATAGACTGCATGTTCCCCACCAAGCTTGCATATGGTAGTGACAGAAATCGGTGAGCCAAAACTTTCAATGCTTGGCATTTACATGTGCATAGATGTGTGCCCATTAATGAGAGCATGATGGGTGCCAACCATAAATGAATGTGCACTCTTGATGTAGTGACCTAATGTTGCAGGAGGTGGTCAATACAATACATGTTGCTGTTGAAGGTCCCTGAACATTTTTTGTATGTGACCATTGTTGTTGTTCACACTATGCCTCCATTTTGTTTTTGTTTTCTCTTTTCTTTTTGGGTTGTGTTTCCTCTGATTCATATTTGCTGATTGGTTGTTAATATGTTGTCAGATTTCAGTAACCTTGTTATTGGGCCATCTCTCAATTTCAAATCAGGGTGTCTAAAATCATAACTATGGCACAATTATCAGTGCTTTTGAAGAAATTAAGCAATGTTCTACTCATGGGTGGATTTTATCATTGACAGCACCGATTTGTATTCTGGTACACTCGACGGACACCTGGCATCAGGTCACAGACATCGTATGAGGACAATATGAAAAAGATTTCTGACTTTAGCACTGTGAGTTCCTTCTCCTTTGAATAAGGTGCACTGTTGATGTACACTCAGAGTACAGGTTCAAAGTGTAGTATAAGTTGAGATCCTCCTTGTAAGGAAACAGACTCGGGTTCCACAGGTGGCACTAGCGGTTTATCAGGCTTCAAAATGTGTATTTGTTCTTGTGAATTTGGCAGCTGTTGTTTGTGAAGTCTTCCAAGCATTTTACATGTGGAGTATTAGCACCACGTTTGGAAACTTTTGTTTCAAGCATGCAATGTGAAAGTGAGAAATGTGCACTGAAATTACTTGTGAACATTTGGAACAGGTGGAAGGTTTTTGGGGCTGCTATTGCCACCTAGCACGGCCATCAACTCTGCCTAACCCTACTGACATCCATCTGTTCAAGGAGGGCATTCGTCCTTTATGGGAGGTACGGTCTTACAAGATTTTCAGCACCTGCTGACTAGGGACATGGATACTATCTACAATTGACTATCCAGTTCACAATTTGTATTTGCTGAATTCAAGTGATGAAAGGTAAGGGACACACATCTGGATGTGGTGCATTCAAGACAGTGTAACGGTTGTTGGTACAGGATGCTGCAAATAGGAGTGGAGGAAAATGGATTATTCGACTGAAGAAGGTAGTTTCAGGTCGCTTTTGGGAGGATTTGGTACTTCTCTATCCAACCCTCCATGTCGGCTGTGGAGCCTCTTTTCAATGCCAAGACTATATCATCACAGCACTACCATAGGAATCCATTTTAAAAGATCTGTTTGTGGTGGCATGGTTGCTTAATAGAACTCTGCAAAAGTTGCAAGTAGGCCTATTTCCTGTGGATGTGTAGGTTAACAGCGCCTCAGTCTAGCCATGAACAGATGGTGTAGGGTGTGTAGGGATATGTATTTAAAATAAATGTACAAGTGCGAATGGTTGCTGTTTCTTACAAGACCAACAGTCTGTGTGAGTCTGGGTGAGTGTTTGGGGCTGATGCTCATGCATTATGCAGGTCATGGCAATGATTGGGGATCAGTTGGATTATGGTGACACAGTATGTGGTGCTGTTCTGAGCATTCGATTTGGGGAGGACATCCTGAGTGTCTGGAACAGGAATTCGTCAGACAACCAGGTGCAAAGCCAACATACATTATATAATTGTTCTGGGCTGATCTGACATGCACTTAAAGTGATTCTTTTTAAAACTTCGTAACATCTAGGTTTTGCAGGCCAGCTAAGAAGTGTTGGTGTATAAGTTCGTGCTAAATGCCTTCCCTTTTTCTTAGCACCTCCCTCCATGGTGCCTTGTTTTGGAATGGGCAAATTTTAGAATTGCTGCTTTGCTGATAAATGATTGCCTTCAACTATGGCATCTTGAGTGATTTTGCAGGCAGTAATGGCCTTGCGAGACTCGATTAAGCGGCATTTACACCTACCAGGTGGCTACTTGATGGAATACAAGCCCCATGATGTTTCACTACGGGATAACTCATCTTTCCGGAACACTTGGATAAGGGGCTAACAAGCAGGTTGCTGAGGTGGATGTCAAGAATTTGAACATCTGTGCAACTGCTTGAGTAGAACCAGTGTAGATATGTTGAGTCAAATCAGGTCAGATTGAAGAGGGGAATATTTTCCAGTTTCTGCTCAGCATCAACTTTCTCTAATGCTGGCTCTTGTGGCACAGCTCAATATGGTGCCATTGACGAGCATATTTTCTCACTTATAACAAAACATTGGATGCTGGAGCTTTGTACATCAGGCTGTGGATGGTCTGTCTATCGGAATATTAGATGGGGACCGGAAAAACCACATAGAATGAGTTGGGGTGTCAAAGTCTTAACTGTTTCTGAACAGTGGATACATAAATGGAAAGAGACCATGTTCAAGGTGTTAAATAAACCATCCTGTATCATTTTTTCAGTCATTGATCTTTCTTGTATGTATGCAGTGTTCCACCAAGCCTTCTTGTGCAACACCCTCTTCATGAGGTGCAAGTTCTACACCCACAGTGACATGGATCATAAGACCATCGGATTCTGAGCACAGTCCATGAACTCCGTCTGTGTCATCTTTTGTTATCCTGACAATGTTGATGGAATCTGCTCACCTCTGTAGTGTCTCTGCATATGCATTCACAAGTCCATTTGGTATCCGTATTGATCAATCATTTGTCCTCTCTAGTGTTTATCTATGTGCCCATATTCATTATTCCATTAGGTATCCATCATTTATGGCACCAACAATCAATTTCCTTCCAGTAAAATAGATCTCTGTTGTTACATCTTGTTGGGTTCAAGAATCACTCAGAAAATTATCTTTCAGTTGTTTCATGTCCCTTGGTCAGGAGATTTTTTTTCTTGCAAAGTCAGTTCTTGATTGTGTTTCATCTTTCTCTGGTGGCAAGCTCTGATCTGGGCTCTTCAGACTGGTACTACAAGTCTCCACTCCACATCCAAGCTCTCCAATCTACAGCTTTGAGACTGCAAACTGTTAACAGCAAAAGCCACCAATTCCAAGCTTTTCTTTCAGGAGGTTCCAGACCTTTTGCCACTTTACCATTTTGTTGATATTCTTTAGTTTCAAAGAGTTTCTGCTGGGCCTCATTTTGTGCTGTTGGAACTTGGAAGAGTTGTCTGCCAAAGTTGTCGACCTGCAAAATTTACATGAGAACAGTGGTTGTTGTTGTAGGGTTTGTGTGTTAATTTGTGCCAAAGATTGAATTCTATCACAGCTCTGTGGCTTCCAGCTTTACCCAATGGTCTTTGTTGGATGGGTGTGTCCAGGCGTCATGACTACTTTGATCTGCAAGTTCAGGAAGAAAAAGTTGGAGACTCCAAATTGATATCACAAACCTCCTATTCACCACTTGCCATTTCTGAGCTCTCCTCTAAGGAGATTTGAGATTGTTGCCCTTTCTCCCATCTCTCACATGAGAGTCTTCTTGTGCCATTTTTTCATTGTTAGTATCTAAATTTTCTCACTGACTGGAGTGAAACCTTTTTTCTGCCGCTTGTCTGGGAGGAGTAGACATCTTGGAATCCTTCCAACTCCTCACACCAATGAGGACTGGCATTGGTTTGTATAAAGATCTTGTGACTTTTAAGTCTTTCAGTCACCTTGGCCATCTGTATTGCCTCCAGTGCATACTTTTGATCATGTGCTGGTACTTCTCTCAACTGCGATTTGTTATTCGAAAGCTCACAAGAAAGTATGTTATCCAAGGTAAGTACCATTCCTTTTCACTATGTTTATGTGTGCTGATGCTGCTTGTCGGTCTTCTGATTGATTTTGGTAATAGAAGTTTCAACATCCTATAAATGGTTTTCTATTCCGATTTTGCATGTTGGGTCCTCTTTATTGTGCTCTGAGTTTGAATTACTAATTCGTAACTCATGTATAGTAGCTTGTTAAAAGCAGAAGTGGCTGATTCTGCTCACACTTTGAAATTAGAGGAGACCTTTTTTTTTCTATTTTCTTGTGTTGATAACTCTGGGGACAGCATCAACCCTAACAACCGGGGTAGCTTACTGTCCTTCAAGAGCATGAGGAGAACGGGGCTTGAGTTGGGATTTGAACTCCCAACTACTAGCTTTGCAGCCTTACCCTTTAACCACTTGTGAAGCTAAATATCCTCAAGGAAGCATATATTTGATCATAAGGTTTTGCTTTTACAACACTCGTGGTGGAGGCTTAGTGTTTGGGTGATATAACACTTGGATGACCTTATTGTCTTAGGATGCCTTTGCGGTATGTGTCATGGGCTAATAGATCAACACCCAACACTAATGAAACTAACAAAGTCACATGAAAAAAAACATGCACACAAGTAATTGTAAGTGAGTTTGTTTTGTAACACCAAAAAGAGTCTCAAGAAACACCTTTGGGAATAAATCTCTCCAACTTTTGTTATATAGTTTTTATAGATTTTGTTATATTTTTGTAAATCAAATTTGACTAAACTTAAATGTATTAGAATTCTTATTGAATTAAATACTATATGAAACTCCATTGAATTAAATTATAATTCCATCAAACTAAAACCAAATTCAAATTTAGTTAATTGAATCCAAATTTTCAAATTCAATTGGATTTTAACTTTTGAATTGAATTGAAATTGTTTATTTAGTTTGCATTGAATTCAGAATTCATTGAATCAAATTTTTAACAAATTTTGAAATATCATTGATAGACATGAAGGATTATTGGTTTACCATCAATAAAACGTGTGAGAACATTAACGAATTATTTAGAATTGTCAACATAGTGTTATAGAACACCATCATTTGAATATTCATAAATTTTAATGGTGTTGAAAACTTTCATTTTGAAGGTTCATCATGGACATTAAATGAAACATTCAATTTTTTGAGAATTTTTTACTTAAGTTGATCTCAAAATGTGAAATGAAAATTTGTGGACGATTTTGAATTTAAATTCTTGTGGATGTGATATAAATTACATTTTTATTCTACCATCACATCCTTCATAGTTATCATGTGAAATTTGTGTGAGCTTTAATGGATAGTTCATCTCCCGTCATTTGCGTTATAATCTAATACATGTTTAAAACAAAAATTATTAAATAAAATAATATTCATATTTAGAAACATAAGCATTAAAGTAAATTCAAAAAAGGCACAAGAAACACATTAAATGTTTTCATCAACAAGCAATTGATATTCTTATCTATCAATCATATAAATGTTATTGCATGTTTTGTTTACTTTTTCACTTCAATCAAAAAAGAACATGCCACAAAACCCATGAAAGTAAAATATGAAATTTCAAAATTGAAACTTTCAAGTTCAAACTTATATCAATCTATTCAACATTATTATCCTTCATTTTCATAATTTATAAATGTTCTTCATTACCCTTTCTCCCAAAGGAAATCAAATAAACATATTTCAAAACTCAACTTTCAAACTCATATCCAAAATTTCAAAAAAGCTTGAATGATTAAAGGTTGAAGCATTTTATGGAAAAAAAAAACAAGGAAAAGGCCCAACTCAGTTGTCAATGAAAGGTTTTCAAACTTGGCGCCTTTAAATTATTACAAAGTTGATAGTTTGTGCAAGAACAAAAAGAAGTATCCATTTAATTTTTTTCATTACTACCAAAAACAAATCACCTTCCCCATTCACCTTGAGTTTAGAGTTTTAATTTTTCAATTTGACCTTATTGTCTTTATACACACGTCATGCAATTTATTGATTTCCTCTACTTACATGACAACATAATAAATTATTTCGATCATCCCATTCAAATTATCCATCAAATCCTTTCAAGTTTTGTATCCTTTCAAGTTGGTGTCATGTTCTTTTGAAACTAGATTATAATGAAAAGTGAAAGCTTGACAATATGACTTATGAACCAAATCTTAATGTCCATCTTGTTTTGCACAATTACAATTGTGATATATTAAAGCATTGTTAAGGGTGTTTTATGTCCTTTTTAATTTCACATTTTCACTCCAATTTTTAATTTTGGTTTACTAAAATTATCAATACGTTGCATCTAAATCTGAATATTACAACACAAAAAACATTGCGATTTCT
>Ga0209208_10012775_pt1 | contig 10581 bp, 5 predicted proteins | sample S1TSphfallax_3_FD_187694 | JGI IMG/M metagenome (GOLD analysis project Ga0209208, IMG submission 187694) | Host-associated microbial communities from peat moss isolated from Minnesota, USA - S1T2_Fd - Sphagnum fallax MG (SPAdes) (version 2) | ecosystem: Host-associated > Plants > Peat moss >... | reverse complement strand
TCTCGGTCGTCACCAACGCGCTGAATATCGGTATGGAACTGTGCAATCAGCCGGCGATCAAGACCACGCTCACCGGCGGAACCCTCGCGTGGGCCTGGACCTTCGCACTCGCCGGCCAGCCGGCGCTCAACCAGCTGCGGGAGGTCTTTCTGGACAAGGTCTTCCTCAGCGTGACCGGCTTCGATCTCGAACGCGGCATCACCACGCTGGAGATCGAGGAGGCAGCGGTCGCTCTGGCTATGATTCGCAACGCAAAGCGGGTGATCGTGGTCGCCGATTCGAGCAAATTCGGCAACGTGAGCCCGGCATTGATCTGCCCGGTCGCCAGCATCCATACAGTCGTCACCGACAAAGACATCCCCACGGCAGTACATGAGCAACTGCTGGCACGGGGCATCGACGTCGTGCTCGCCTAGACTGCCGAATAGGTTCTTATTCCATCAGTTGTCATCCTTCGCGAAGCGGAGGATCTGCTTTCCCTCAGCTTGACAGCCGCAGCGGCGAAAAGCGGATCCTCCGCTGCGCGAAGGATGACAAGACTTCACGTCAACCGGGCAGACGGGACTACCGGTCAATGCCGCTGGGCAAACCGCTGCCGTCCGCGGGAGGCAGCGCCCTGGTCTGCTGCCAGGTGTCGATCAGCTGATCGAACGCATCGCCGCGCCGCTGCCAGTCTGCAATCTGCAGGTCATAGCGCACCAGCACGTTGTCGATCCAGTAAGGCCGATTCTCCGCCAGCCAGCTCGCGCGATAGAGGTTCTTCAGCAAGGAAAATCCATCGCGCAGGTCCTGCAAACGGCCGTTCATGCTGCTGATGGAGTAGAGCAGTTCGCGGGTCTCGGTCTCGTGCTTGGAGTCGGCGCGCTGCGCGTAAGCCTTGGCATAAGCCGCCGTCATCTCGTCCGCGAGCTCGAACTTGAGGCCGATGAAGTCGATGCGGCGCGCGCCCAGCTCCATCGCCTGCAACGCATTCTTTTCTTCCACCCGCGGCTCCGACGACTGCACCTGTTCGATCAGCTCGATGGCGCGTTCGGCGTGCAGCCGCGCGGCCGGGATCTTGTCGCGCAGCTTCGCGCCCTCGGCCTGGCCCTGGGAGGTGAAGGGATTCAGCCAGAAGACCTGGTTGTCGACCGAGATGAGATCTTCCGCGGCGATCAGTTCCCTTTCGGCTTCGTCGATCCGTCCGGTCTCATCGCCGTAGAACGTCCTTCCGAAGGCGGCCTGGTACGGCGCAGCGGCGCTTCGTCCGGGCTGCCAACCGGCGGCCGCGCCGAAGAGCACGCCGAACCAATCCTGGTTGAACAGCCCTTCACCGTCGTCGTTCCAGACCGTTGTCAGCTCACCAGTGCTGCCCAGCCGCTGGCCCGCTTCGACAAAGCCCGAGATATTATCCATGGCGTTCTTGCCCAGCGGATAGACCACGCGCCAGTTGGCGTCGCCCGGGGCGACCCAGGTCTCGATCCCGGCTTTCTTGAATGGAAGAATGTCGTGGTCGTAGCTATCCTCGTGCCAGTAGATCCAGGGGATCGCGATCATATCCTTGGGGATCCCGGGGATCGACTTGGGATCGCTGTCGCCGATATCGCCCCAGAAGAGCAGGCGCTTGCCCAGTGGCGCGAGCGTCTGGTGGATGGAACTGAGGAAATCCGCGTAGACCGGCCCGAGCCCACGCCGCTCGACATCCGCCTTGGTGCGGCCGGCGCCCAGCTCGAAGGTCTCGTCCGCGCCGACATGCAGAAAAGGCCCGGGAAAATCCTCGGAGATTTGGGTGAACCAGCTCTTGATCAGCGGCAACGAACCCGCCTGTCCCGGCGCCACGACGTGGCCGTGCGGGCTCTCGGCGACGGAAGCATACTTCTCGAAGGTCAAGACGTGGTGGAGATGGCCGAAAGCCTCCTGCTCCGGGACGATGAGGATGTGCAATCGCCGCGCGTACGCTGCGATCTCCTGCGCTTCGGCGCGGGTCAGCGCGCCACCCGGCGGCGCGGCCAGCGGATCGTCCGCGTACTCCAGCGTGTTCTCGAAGTACGGCGAGTAGAGATTCACCTTGTAGGCGGCCAAGACCTCCAGCTGGTGCTTCAGAAAGGCCAGCGTCGGAAACGGCCCGCGCGAGAGATCGTCGTCGATCCCGCGATACTTCATCGCAGGCCAGTCGCGCACCGTGCCGGTCCAGAGCGTCTCCGTGCCGCTGGCGTCGGAGAACATTTGCTTCAGCGTCTGCACGCCGTAAAAGACTCCCGCGGCGGTCCCACCCACGATGGAGACATGACCGGACTTGGCAACCAGCAGATAGCCCTCGTCCTGCATCTGGGGCGAAAAAGTCGTGCCGGCCTGCGCAATCGTCCGCTTTCCTTCCGCGGAGTCGGCGCGCAAAAGTTCCACCGTGAGGTCCGGCAGAGTTGCCGTTGGGGCGACCTGAATTCCGCGGGCTCGGGCAGCCTGCGCGAGACTTTCCGCGGCGAATTCGTCCTCGGCGTCGCCGCCCGGCACCACTATCAGGAGCGAACTGACCGCGAACGGCGTGGCGAGGCGAAGCTCGCGCGGCTGCGGGGTCAGCGCTGGCGGCTGCGCCTGGGCAAAGGCGATTCCGGGAAGAAACAGCCCTAGGGCTGCGAGCATCAGAGCTCGTGAAGTACCACGAAAGTTTCGTGCGCCACGGTCAGGATTGGTCATGGTGACACTGTATATGCAATGCTAGTGTTCATTTGCATTCAAAATAGGCATTCGCGCGGTAACTCGGTGCGGTCTGCGCTGGTATGGGAAGATTGTATTCGGCCCAGGTTCGGTCCATCCACACGCGCGAAGCGGCTGCATGTAGGCAAAAAACTGTTCCATTGCAGGTTTGTCATGAGCCTCATGACTCCCAAGGAAGCATGATCGATACACTCACCGCCCGCCGTCTCATCACCCCTGAGGGAACCATCGACTATCCCGTTCTGACGTTGGATGGGGATCGCATCGCTTCGATCGAAGCGGGTGAGCCCAGTGCTGCCAGCGAGACTCTGACGCCAGGGTTTTTGGATATACACGTGCATGGGGCGGTTTCCTACGACTTCATGCACGCCGGTGCGACTGAGATTCGCTCCGTCGGCCGTTTTCTCGCCAAGCACGGTGTCTCGCATTATCTGCCGACGACGGTGACCGGGCCGCTGGACTCAACGCTGCGCGCGCTCGAAACGCTTGCGGATGCCATCGAGGAAGACCATGCGGGCGCGGACCACGCAACGCCGGTCGGGATCCACCTTGAGGGGCCGTTTGTCTCACACGGCAAACGTGGGGTGCATCCCGAGGCGAGCATTCTCGAACCCTCCATCACCTGTTTCGACCGCTTTCAGCAGGCGGCCCGCGGGCACATTCGCCTGATGACGATGGCACCGGAGCTTCCCGGCGCGCTCGAACTGGTCGAGCACGCAACGGGCCGCGGAGTGCGCGTCAGCCTAGGACACAGCAACGGAACCGCGGCGGAGACGCTCGAGGCGATCGCCGCGGGAGCCATCAGCGGCACCCACGGCTTCAACGCGATGCGGCCGCTTGGTCACCGCGAGCCGGGCATCGTCGGCACGCTGCTGGACCGGGACGACGTGTTCCTCGAAGCGATTTGTGACGGCGTTCATGTGGATCCTGCAATCATCCGGCTCTGGCTCAAGATGAAGGGTGAGCGCCGCGGCATCCTGGTCACGGACGGCATGTCCGCCACCGGCATGCCCGACGGCGTCTACAGCCTGGGAGATTTCGCCGTTGAAGTGCAGGGCTCAACCTGTCTTTCCAACGGAACCCTGGCCGGCAGCGTTCTCACGATGGACCAGGCGGTGGCGAACCTGCAGAGTTTTACCGGCAGTTCGCTCCGCACCGCCGTTTTGCTGGCGTCGCGCAATCCCGCCGAGATGCTCGGGTTGAGCGAACTCACCGATCTCAAACCGGGGTCGCTGGCCAACTTGAACGTCTTTGACGAGGCAGGCCGAATGACCGGCGCAATCCTGAACGGACGCCGGGTGTAAAGCCGTCCCCGGAAGGTTGACGCCGCGCGTGCATCATCCTCTGCGAAGCGCACGATCTTTTCGACCGTCCTCTTGGAAAATTGGACCACACACGGCCTCCCGAAAACCGTAGGAGCAGGCTAGGCGAGTCCCAATTGCTGCCATTTTGGAGCTGTTTGCACAGTTTTCCGTTCGATTTGGACCGAAGTTTTCACTCTTTTCACAATTTCTTCTTTTCCTTGTTGTAAACGGGATGGCTTCCGCGCTAAGATCGCGCCACACGAAACAATGAGCAGATCGGCATTAAATGAACAAAATAGTGCCCTCTGCATGGCCATTCAAGCACCACTGTCCTTCAATTCAAGTGCCAGGAGACCGCCCGATGTCTAAACTCACTCAACCCCTTCTCGGTGCCTCGTTGATCGCGCTCTGTTGCCCAGCCGCGGCTATGGCACAGACCATCACCGGCTCCGTCAGTGGCGTCGTCACCGACGCCACGGGCGCCGTCGTTCCCGGCGCGAAAGTCACCGCAACCAACGTAGATACCGGCGTTGCCGTTACCGACACCACCAACAGCGCGGGCATCTACAACATCCGCTTTCTGCAGATCGGCAAGTACAAGGTGACAACCGTCGCGCCGGGCTTCTCGACGCAGAGCTTCGGCCCCTTCGCGCTGGAGATCGATCAGGTCGCCAAGGTCGACGTGAAGCTCGCTCTTGGCTCTGCGACGACAACGGTCGACGTCACATCAACGGCAACCCCGTTGCTCGACACCGAAGATGCGGCGCTGGCGACGACCATCGATGCCAACACGATCGCCAATGTGCCCCTGAACGGGCGCAACTGGTCTTCTCTGACCCTGTTCGTTCCTGGCGCGATCGGCACGAATCCGACGAATTTCGGCGGCTCTGGAAACCAGAACGCGATTGAGCGCAACCAGAACGGCGGCGGCGTCTCCCAGGCCGAGGTTAATGGAAACCGTGCGGAAGGCAACAACTACCTGCTGGACGGTATCGAAATCAACGAAACGCTGAACAACCTGGTGGGTTACAACCCGAATCCGGACGCGATCGCCGAAATCCACATTGTCTCCGCGAATGCGCCGGCCGAATACGGAAACGTCAACGGCGGCGACATCCTGGCGGTCACCAAGAGCGGCACCAACCAATTCCATGGCAGCGCGGCCGCTTTCCTCGAGGACTACAAGCTCGACGCGAATACCTGGTCCAACAAGCACCAAGCTGCCGGCCAGGCGGTTCCCCGGAGCCACTACACGCAGACGCAGTACAGCGGCACCCTGGGCGGCCCGATCATCAAGGACAAGCTGTTCGCCTTCGGCGATTACTTCGGCACCCGCTATCACGCGGGCGGCCTGCAGACGGCCAGCGTGTTGAGCGCGCTGATGCGCCAGGGCGACTTTTCCGAGTTGTTGAATCCCAGCATCATGGGCGGCGCTTCGAAGACCATTCAACTCTACGATCCCTACAACAACTACAAGCCCTACGCCAACAACCAGGGCGTTCCGATCAACAACCCGGTGGTGCAGTACCTGATCGCGCATCCGTCGATCTATCCGCTGCCGAACCTCACGCCGGTCAACGGCTCGCCGGTCTCGAACAACTTCGAGGCGCCCTACAAGAGCGACATCTACAACAACCAGTTCGACATCAAGGTCGACTACACCCCAACGACGAAGGATCGCGTCTCGGCGCGCTGGCTGCAGGGTACCGCGGGCGATAGCTCGGTGCAGCCGCTGGCCGTTGCGTTCCCCGGCGCTTCCACCTATCCGGACAAGGGCATCGCGATCAACTACGTGCGGACCATCAGCCCGGCGATCGTCAACGAGTTCCGCGCCGGCTTCTCGCGCATTCGCTGGAATCAGGGCAATCCCAACGACACCACCGGACTCTTTGGCTCCAAGGGCAACGCCGTTGTGGGCATCAACGCCCCACAATCCTTCCAGGGCTTCGCCGGCCAGTCCGTTTCCAGCCTCACCTCGGTCGGCAACGATGCTGGTGGCACCAACTTCGTCGACAACACCTTCCTCTATGGCGACGATCTGACCTGGCAGCGCGGCAAGCACCTGCTGAAGGGCGGCGTGCAGTTCCTGCGCTACCAGCAGAACTACTTCTACCCGGGCAACGACGGAGCCGACGGCTACTTCGACTTCGGTTCGAACACCCAGACCACCGTCACCTACACCTCGAACCCTACCGCCAGCGCAATTCCCGGCGTCGGCGCTCAGGGTTACGGCGCGGCTGACTGGGTCCTCGATCGCGCCGCCTTCGCCGGCATCGGTGGAGTAGCCGGATTTACCGGCCAGCGCCAGTGGCGCTCCGCATACTTCGTTCAGGACGACTGGAAGCTGCGCTCCAACCTCACCGTCAACCTCGGCCTGCGGTATGAGTACTTCCAGCCCATCTACGAGGTACACAACAAGCAGCTGAACGTCAACCTCGACACCGGCACCCTGGAGTTCGCGGGCAGCGTTCCAGCCGGCCAACCGGCGGGTTCGACCGTCTGCCCGACGCGTTCCTGCATCAACACCGACTACAACAACTTCATGCCGCGTCTCGGCTTCTCCTGGCAGCCGGAGACGAAGCTGGTCGTGCGTGGCGGATTCGGCATCACGAAGGCGCTTGAAGGCACGGGCGCAAACCTTCGCCTGACCTACAACCCGCCGTTCCAGACTTCGTTCGAAGCCTATGGCGCGGCGCCTTCCACAACCGGCACCGGCAACTACTTCCAGGTGACCAACGGCTTCACCAATCCGGCGGTCGCCACTGGAGCCGCGGGCTTCTATCGCGCTGACGCTCCCGACATCAAGCCGCAGCAGACCAACGAATACAGCCTTGGGGTCGAATACCAACTGAGCAACACCGCCTCGGTCAAGCTGGGCTACATCGGTGAGGAGAGCTACCACCTTGTCATTGCGATGGCAGGCAACCAGCTCACGGCACCCTGCGTGATCGCCGGAGTCGTGCAGACCAACGGTAATCAAACCCCCTGCCTTACCAGCGATCCCGCGCCGTATCAGGCCCTGGTCGGACAGTCCGGCGCGGTCTTTGAAACCCGCACGGACGGCATCGCCAACTACAACGCGCTGCAGGCGCAGTACCGGCAGCGGGTCAGCCATGGCCTGGAATACACCGTCAACTACGCCTACGCTCGCGCCATGACCGACGCCGTCGGATTCTTCGGAATCTCCGGTATCAACGGTCCCAGCGCCTACGCGCAGAACGCCTACGACAACCACGCGGAGTACGGGCCGGCCGGCTCGGATGTCCGCAACAGCCTGAACGGAACCGCCGTCTACTCGCTTCCCTTCGGTCGCGGGAAGCAGTTCGGCTCCAACCTCAACAAGGTCGCCGACGAGGCGTTCGGAGGCTGGAAAGCCTCGATGACCGCCATCGCCTACAGCGGATTCCCGGTCACGATCACCGGCCAGGACAACGCTGGAACCAACAACAAGACCGGACGGCCCAACCAGATCTCGGACCTCCGCGTCTCGCACCACTCCTTGCAGGACTGGTTCGGCGGCCTGGGAACCACGGCGCTTCCCGCCAACTTGAAGTACGCCCAGGCTGCGGCCGGCACGTACGGCAATGCGGCGGTCGGCACCGAGCGGGCTCCCAGCTTCCAGCAGTACGACTTCTCGTTCTTCAAGGACTTTGCCACCTTCCGCGAACAGAAACTCGGCTTCCGCACCGATCTGTTCAATGCCTTCAACCAAACCAGCCTGGGCAACCCGAACAACGATTCGACGAGCGCGAACTTCGGCCAGATCACTTCGGTCAAGTCGTTGCAGCGTCAGATCCAGTTCTCCGCCAAGTACCAGTTCTAACAGGATCGCCAGGTGCACTCAGAGCCGGAGAGATTCTTCTCCGGCTCTTTCTTTTCCCCACTAAGCTTGTTCTATCGATTGAGGTTTCCATGAAGAAGGTTTTTCGCCGCTCCGTTGTGTTATCCGCCGCACTCACTTCCCTGCTCCCGCTGGCGCAGGCTCATGCCCAGAAGACGCTGTTCTGGATGGGCAATGGGCTTGCCTCCGTGAACTCCTTTCTGGAGCACAAGGACAAGATCGACATCATCGAGCCCACCTGGTACCAGATCGACCAGAACGGCCTGGTCACCGGCGAGCCGCAGCCGGTCATCCTCAAGGCCGCGCATGGCGCGCACAAGACGCTGATTCCGCTGTTCGCCATCTTCGACCACGATAAGATTCACCAGCTCGTCGGCGACCAGAAGGCGCAGGACGCGATGAACCAATCGTTCCTCCGCGCCTGCGAGGAAAACGGCTACGACGGCGTCAACCTGGACATCGAAGACGTCATGTGGACGGATCGCGACGCGCTCTCGGCGCTGGTAGCGAAGACGGCCGCGGTGTTGCATGCGCATCATCTGCAGGTGCAGATCGACGTCGTGCCGAACGCTCCCGGGCACGCAGGCGAGATGGCGTTCAGCAAGTGGATCTTCGAAGAGTGGCGTCTGGGCTACGACCTGAAGGCGCTGGGAGAATCGGTCGACCTGATCTGCCTCATGACCTACGACCAGAACACGCACTGGACTGAGCCCGGGCCGGTCGGCGGCTGGGGCTGGACCACCGAAAACCTCACCTACGCGCTGAAGTTCGTGCCCAAGGAGAAGCTCTCGCTCGGTATCGCCGTCTACGGCTACCACTGGTACACAGGCGACCCCGGCCTGGACAAGAAGGAAAAGAAGCCAAACCCGACAGCAGACTACATCTCCTACCCGAATGCCATGCAGCTGGCGCAGACCTACGGCGGCAAGCTGCAGTGGGATGAGGACGACCACACGCCGTGGTTCTACTTCAACCGCGACCAGATGCGCGAGTGGGTCTTCTACACCGACACGCGGGCGTTCATGGATCGCTACAACCTGGCCAAGGGCGCGGGCATTGAGGGCATCTGCTCCTGGGTGCTGGGCGAAGAAGATCCGACCATCTGGGCCGCCATCCCAGCAAAGCGCTAGACCTTCATGCAGTCCTGGGCGAAGCGCATTCCTCCCGTTGGTCGGCACGAGATCCGTGGCGACCAGCGGGAGCACCTCGCGAAGCAGTTGTCAGTCACGAAATGACCGCCCCGCGCAGCGGTTTCGTCCAGCAGGACAAGGCCTTCGTTCCTAGACGGTCTCAACTGGCGGAACGAAGTCGGGAATCGACTCAAACCGCGGCTGGCGAATCTTATAGCCGCTGGTCGCGAAGAACGCCAGATACAGGTAGCAGCAGAGCACGATCGCAAAGCTCGTCTGATACCCAAGACGGTCCGCGAGCAGACCCTGCACCTCCGGAACGATGGCGCCGCCGACCACCATGGTCACCAGGATTCCCGAACCCTGGCTGGTGTACTTTCCCAGCCCCTTGACCGCCAGCGGGAAGATGCAGGGCCACATCACGGAGTTGAACAACCCACAGCTTACGATGGCCCACATCGCAATCGGGCCGTGTGCGAAGATGGTGATCAGCACCATCAGCGCTGCCGCGCAGGAGACCGCCAGCAGAGCCTTTTCCGCGCGCAGCTTCAGCAGCGCGACCGAGCCGATGATGCGCCCGACCATCGCACCGCCCCAGTAGAGCGAAACGTATCCTGCCGCGGCGGTATGCGAGAGCCCACCCATCGACGGCTGACCGAGGAAGTTGATCAGGATACTGCCGATCGCAACCTCCGAACCCACGGAAGAGAAGATTCCGAGCGCGCCGAAGCGCAGGTGACGGAAGTCCCACGCGCTTCCCTGCCCCGTGCCGGATGAGCTTTCAGCGGCAGTCTGGATGAGCTTCGGCAAAGGCACCAGAGCCGTCACCAGAGCCACCAGCAGGGTGAAGCACGCGACGATGACATAAGGCAGACGTACCGAGTGCGCCAGTTCGGCGGTCGTCGCTCCCGCGGCGATGAAGATGAAGAACGCGCCCACCTTTGGGGCGATCGTGGTCGCCGACGAGTTGAAGATGCCGCAGATGTTGATCCGCCACGCGCCGCGCTCCGGCGGCCCGAGCACGCTGACGTAGGGATTGATCGCGACCTGCAGCAGAGCGAATCCGCTGCCCACGATAAAGAGCGCAAACAAGAAGAGCGGATAGGAGATGACGATCGACGCCGGCACAAACAGGAACAGGCCGGCGGCGACCGTACACAGCGCGGCAATCATGCTCGGCTTATAGCCGATCCGGCCCACGATGAACCCCGACGGCATCGACATCACAAAGTACGCGCCGAAGAAGCAGAACTGCACCAGCAGCGCGAGCGCGGTGGTCAGGTGGAACAAATCCTTGAAATGCGGCACCAGGATGTCGTTCAGCGCAGTGATAAAGCCGATGCTGAAGTAGAGCGACACCATCAGAACCATCGGCAGGATATAGCGTCCGCCGGACGCCGATGGGTTGGAGGATGAAACGGAAGGTGTGGTCCCTGCGGTTCCTACAGCCATGCTGATCTCCAGTCGTAGTGCTGATTTTAGGGCCTGACCGTGCTGTTCCTTTGCTCTTTTTGCGGGATCAGCCACACTTCCGCGACTTGCCGTCCGCGCCCGCTGCCGCCGCTGCCGGAGGGTCCCACCCACGCCAGGGTGAGATTGCCCGCAGCCTGAA
>Ga0209208_10012773_pt1 | contig 10583 bp, 4 predicted proteins | sample S1TSphfallax_3_FD_187694 | JGI IMG/M metagenome (GOLD analysis project Ga0209208, IMG submission 187694) | Host-associated microbial communities from peat moss isolated from Minnesota, USA - S1T2_Fd - Sphagnum fallax MG (SPAdes) (version 2) | ecosystem: Host-associated > Plants > Peat moss >... | reverse complement strand
AAAATTCCGAATATATATATTTTTGAAAGCTCCAAATTGAACCCTTCTTTAAAGAAATTAATGCAAATGTCATTGTGAATGCTGGAGCTTTGAGATGGGGATTAGGAAGATTGATAAGCAATTCATTTACTCACACGGACCTACACAAACTGAACAACAAGTTGGTTATTACATAATTTGAACACTTTGGTGCACGGATGGACCACGGGCAAACACAAATTCATAAGAATCACCACAACCCGAACTTGGGGGAAGCCACCACCTTCACCCTTATAATATACATTATGCCTGGCCATGGGGCCAACACCCAAATTTCATTTTGTCTCGGGATTCCCAAGTGGGAGTCCCGAAATTCCCGAAATTGGGACTCCCACAATTTTGGAAGCCCATAATTTTGCGTGAAAATCTCCTATTGAAATGAAGTCTAAAGCAAAGTTGTAACCCTCGTCAAGAGCTTTCTTATGGTATGTGACACGCTACTTACACGTAAGGGAATCGAAGAGATTCTTGACTTTTAATGGTCGGGAGTCAAATTGCCAATTTGACTTCTAGCCCTTCTTTTGGCCATAACTTGTGTTTCATGAACTCAAATGGGCCATGCGAGCCCATTTTAGACATATAAGTTTCAAGCACTTTTCAATGATATAAAGAACTCTTCAATCAAATGAATTTTGACCCTTACAATCGCCCTTTGAAGATTCAGGAATCCATTGGAAGTCCAACTCCCAAAATGGGAGCTCCCTTGGGAATGTGAGGGATTGAACCTTCACACTCTTTTGCACTCCCGGGAGCATGACATGTGAGTCTTAGGTTTAATCTTGGCCCGCACCTTCGCAAGCCCTTGCCTTGGTCATGAACCCAAAACTAGGGTTACAACAATCTTTCAAATATAACATCCAACATAATAACCTTTGGCAACTTTTGAACTTCCTTCAAGATTAGGGATTGATTCCTCTATTTGAACCAAAAAACTTTCTATTTGTTACTCACTTGAGAGGACACAAGGAGTTGTAGTTTTTTTGTCATCATTTCAAGATATGGATTCATATTGTAATGAATTTGTATTTATTGAACAAACTCTGGTCCAAGTGATGGGTCACAAATAGGGAGTTTCTTGTGAAATGTTGTCATGTGCTCCTTTTGGACGTTCTCCATGGCCTTATTGCAACACTTTCGGGTCACGAATAACAAGGTTTAGGACTTTTGCATAGTACAATTGATGGGCAATGTCCATAGCTGTTGAGAGTTCCCTCTACCAAAATAAAATTAGGAAAACATTGAAATTGACGCAAAAACAAGTTGTTTCATATGAGATTTTGAAAGGTTACCTTATACATATATTCAAAAAATGCCTCTTGGGTGAGGCTATATCAAGTCCTTGATTTTATTTTCATGTTTTTTGTATTGGTCATCAAGAATAACCTCCTTGAACCGATTAAGGGAAATCATGCCGATGGATTGAATGTGGAAAAAGTTATGAACCAATGAAGGCTTCATATGGTCCATCTCAATGAACCTGCAAACAAGAAAATTGATTATTTGAAATACAACAAAATGATGAAATTCTATGATTATCATATAAACAAAATCAAATAGGGGGATTGAAATCCTATTTGTTTAAGTTGGTCATCGCTTTGAGGAGCTCAACCACGCCATTAGTGGTATCCAAAACAAAAGCATTGATTAAAAATGTGCCAATCTTCTTCATCAAGATTATTCAGATCAATGTAGGGCCACCATGCCTAAAGGTGATGATTATCATCCAAGACGTGGAACATTTTTCCACAAAGCCAAGATAGATTTGGATCTTCCAATAATAACTTCTCAAACTTGGCATTCGTGCAAATCCATAAAGTGTTTTAGGAAGGCATGTATTTCTTGACAAGTTCCTTTTCACCTTTTGAGGATTTTGAGGAGACATAGAATGCCTTCTTGCAATACATTGTGAAGAAAACGTGCTCCATTTCCAACACATCAATATTTTGTTGTTGGCCTAACAATTGGCATAGAAAGAAGCCGACATAAAGGAATATTCAACTTGGCTTTGTTCTTTGGGAATATTTTGTACTTATCCAAAACCTCTTTAGTATTCAACTTATTTTGTTGTTGAATATCCCTTATGGTACTCTAGCAATTACGTTCCCCTTACAAAATAATAAAGGAAATTCATATTCATAGATCAAACGAGAATCCTCAAGATGAAATTGCATATGAATGAATTGAATAAAAGGTGTTTTATTGTCAGTGCATATTAATAAACAAAACAATATTAAAATATTATTGGACCTTAATTCCCTATGGTCGACACTAACCATATAGATTGGAATGATCCCCAAGGCCGATGACCTACAAATTTGGCACAAAGATATTCCACAATGGAAAAATATTATATTCCAATATTCATACTATATTCCCTGTGTTCAACACAAACCACAAGGTGTGAGAGGTTCTAAAGGGTAAGGAAGTGCAAATTAAGTTCAGAAATGTACCAAAATTACAAGCATATAATATTTCAATATTTTAATATTTTAGGAACAATCTTAAAAGTCACAAAAGACACTTTTAATCGCCTAAGACAAGTCAAAAATGGGGTTTTTCTACTAGTGATTTTAGTAGCTATTTTTTAATAATTGTCATTGACTATAAGGGTTAAAATGATTTAAAGGCCTATGAACTACAACTTGGCTCAAAGATATATTAGAATGGAAAAATAATAATTCAAATATTAAACATGTGAAGATATATTCCCTATAGTGGGCACCAACCATAGGGCATGAAATGTTTTAGAGTCCAAAGAAGTGTAAATTACGCCCATAGATAGACTTGAATTGCAAATATATAATATTTCAATATGTAAGGAACTAGTTTTTATAGTTGTCACCAACCATATAATGATTTAAAGGCCCATGAGTTACAATTTGGTGTACATATATACCCTAATGGAAAAACATTATCTTTCAACATTCTTTAATGCAAAACATATTCCCTATAGTCGGCACCAACCATAGAACGTGAAGTGTCCTAGTGGCCAAGGAAGTGCAAATTAGGCTCAAAGATATATTAAAATGACTAACATATAATATTCCAATATTTTAATGTGGAAGGAGCTATTTTGTATAGTCATCACTAAATACATAATAGTTGGGATGATTTAAATGCCAATGAATTGCATGTTTGTTCAAAGATATTTATGAATGCCATATTCAAAATCTCAAAGAAGTTCATTTCAATTCAATGGCTCTTATATACAATATTGACCATAAGGGCATTAAGAAAACCTAAGGAAGCTCCAAAATGCAAAAACGCATTCAATACCATCCACATTATGCCCTATAGTTAATGCCAATTATATGTGTTAATGGTCAAATTTATAACCACAAATTGACTATGGGGCATTACGGGACTGTTATAATCCCTTAGAAGATATTTAAATATTAACATGAACAACCTTGTACTTGGCAATAACCATAAGGCAATGGTAATAGTATGTTGGAATAAAAAACCATCAATGAACATGGTATGGGTTAGGATTTGGTTGGTTCATTCACTTGAAAATTGTATTAGACCTTGAGTATTTAAACCTAAACCTAAAGCACTTAACCCTGAACCCAAATGGGTTGAGTATATCTAACAATTTTACCTTGTAGTCGGTGTTGACTATTGGTCACAATGGGCATTCAAAAGGAAAGACCCACATGTCTTTAGTTTGTTGAAGACAACCTTTTTGAAGTTGAATATGGCTTCGTGTGTGAAGCTTGAGGTAGACAACCTAAAAATGTAATAAAATGTAGATAAGTTGTTATATCAAATAAAGGCATGGGGATGGAATACATTGTGTAACTATCCATTAATCTAGCAAGACCAAAAACATACACACATTTGGGGTTTAAATATTTATGCTTATATGAAATGTTTTCCCCCTTTTGTGTGCAAATAATGGGATTCATAAAAAGGTTCATGAAGGGTTTCCTATAGTTGAACTATTGAAGATATTCTTCTTGAAACTTGGTTTGGGTCCATTTGTAAATTGAATTACAATTCAACCTAACCATGTAATGGAAGATATATTATCTACATAGAATTCAATATTGACAATTAGAAGATAAATTACCCAATGACAGATACTTACAACCTAAAATTGCAAGACCTTTGTAATGGAATCGAAATCATCTCCTTGAAAAAACTATTGGAAAACATAAATCCACATTTTATTTGTTTCAAACTTAAAATTATATACTTCATGTTCAAAGAAAAATTTCATGATACATACCTCAATCTAAGCTCGAGTGGAATTGTAGCCTAGTTTAATGTCCTTAATGTAAAAAGTTGTTTGTGAAAAATATTCAATTCCACATTTGTTAAATTAAATAGGATTCACAAAGGGACATGTTTTAGAACCTTAAACCTATTTTCAAATTAGCTTCCTTTGTTCCTTTAGCTAGTAATGAATTTTTTTATTATCGATAATATATAAAAAATGATTTAACTTATCGAAGAATATGCTAAAATAATATTTTTTCATTTCACTTCTATTTAAAAGCTTTCATCTACAATGGCCTCCACACCTTGCACAACAAAAATGAGATGAAAAATATAATAAAAGATCATAATAACTTATGTGAGCTCTTTGGAGCACTTGCAAGTTCAAAAAAACTCTCAAGAGTTACAAAAACCACTCAACCTGCAATTGATTTCCAAAGCACTACATGAGTGAACAAGCTTTTTACATTCCTCCCCCAAACTCCGGGTGTGAAAAACCTATTTAAAAAAAAACTTTTATTGAAGAATGTTTTTTTGAACACTCTCGAGTTCAAGAATGTTTTCAAGTGTTCAGGAGAACGATCAACGTGCCATTAGCCTTGCTACAGACCTATTACATGTGATACTTTAGGAGAAGACATCAAAAAAACATCTAAAATGTTACTTTGATTATGTTGACCTCTTTCAAGCTATCGATTTTTCTCGAAAGGACTCGATGAGTGTTAAAGCTTTCTGCATACCTCCCCCAAGCTTTTTGGTGCTCAAGGGAACATTTAATGTTCCATTGATCTTTTTGCAAACCTCCCCCAAACTCCAAGTGTGAAAAACCTATAAAAAAACATAAGAAAAAAAAAACCCTTACTAAAGAATGTTCTCGAATGCTAAGGAGAACATTTGATATGCCATCAATCTTGTTATAGACCACCTCCAAGTGGTGTTTTAGGAAAAACAAAAATCGAAAAAACATTTAAATTGTTACTCTACCATTGTTGAGCTCTCTTGAGTTTTCGATTATTCTTGAGAGCACTCAACGAATGATCAAGCTTTCTGCATCCCTCCCCCAAGCTCTCTAGTGCTCAAGGGAACATTCAATGCACCATTCATTTTTTTATAAACCTTTTCAAGGTGTTGTGTTGGGAATTAGAACCTTTGGAAAAAAATTCTATCTACTTCAAGGTTGTTGAACTCTCGAGTGCCCTTGAGAACATTTGATGAATGAACAATCTTTCTACAAACCTCCCCCAAACTTTGGGTGTGAAAAACCTTTCAAGAAACATAAGAAAGAAGAAACTCTTATTGAATAGTGCTTTCTTAAGCACATGTGAGTTCAAGAATCCTCTCCAGTGCTTAGGTGAACATTCAATGTGCCATCCATCTTGTTGCAAACCTCCTCCAAGCGACACTTTAGGAGAATAAATTGAAAAAAAAATTAAATTCTACTTTGGAAATGTCAAATTCTCTTGAGCACTTAGTTGCTCTCAAAAGCATTTGATGAGTGATCAAACTTTTTGCATACCTCCCCCAAGCTTTTTCATGCTCAAGGGAACATTCAACATGCCATTGATCTTTCTACAGACCTTTTCAAGGTGCTACATTGGGAACTAAAACCTTTCAAAAAATATTCTATCTATTTCTAGGTCTGTGGAACTCTTTCACTTGATAAATGAACACTCTATAAGCAAACCTCCCCCAAACTTAAGGTGTGAAGAACTTATCAAAAAACATAAGAAAGATGAAACCTTTACTAAAAAATGCACTTTTGAACACCCTTGAGTTCAAGAATGTTTTGGAATGTTCGGGAAAGTAATCAATGTGCCATTAATCTTGTTGCAAATTTGTTACAAGTAGCACTCTAGGTGAAAAATTGTTAAAATATTTAAAATGTTACTCTAGCCATGTTGAGCTCTCTTGAACTTTCAAACGTTCTTGAAAGGATTCAACAAGTGTTAAAGTTTTTTACATATTTACCCCAAGCTTTCTAGTGTTCAATGGAACACTCAATATCCATTGAGCTTTTTGCAGACCTTCTTTAGGTGTCACATTGGGAACTAGAACCTTCCAAAAAGATTCTATCTACTTCTAGGTTTGTTGAACTTTTAATGCACTTGAAAATCTCGACAAGTGAACAACCTTTTTGCAAACCTCCCTCAAACTTTGGGTGTGAAGAACCTATCAAGAAACATAAGTTTTTTGTAAACCTCCTTTAAATTTCAAGTGTGAACAACCTATCAAAAAATGTAAGTTTTATGCAGACCTCCCTGAAATTCCGAATGTGAATAACCTATCAAGAAAATTAAGAAAGACGAAACCCTTATTGAAGAATGTTCTTTTGAACATTCATAAGCTCGACAATGCCTTTGGGTGCTCGAAAGAGCATTTGATGTGCCATCGATCTTGCTTTCGATCCAAGCTTTCAATTACTTTATACAACACTCAACATTCCATTGATATTTATGTAGACCTTCTCAACATACCGCTTCGGGATATAAAACCTTTGAAAAAAACCTTTACTGCACTCTTGAGCTTTCAAATGCTCCTAAGAGCATTCGACGTGTAATGTCACTTGTTGCAGAACTTTCACAAGCGCAGGTTTCAAGAAGTTGTTGAAATCCATAAAGGAAAATAATGTTTTTTTCATGAATGCTTTCAGCTATTCAAGATTTCATAGCAAACTTTTTCATGTGGCTATGTTGCGAGAAGACTAAAAAAACCCTTAAAAGAAAAGAAATATACTCCATAGTGGTTTGCAATGCTCTTGAAAGGATTCAAGTCTTAAATTCAAAAAAAAAGTTTAAAGAGGAAAGGAAATAAAGTATAAGAGAATGTGTTTCCTCCTAGCTTATGGTCATCTATGATGCATAAACCTTGTCCTACAAATGGAAAAATCTCACCTCCTATAAATTTTCCTTAAAAAAATGCCCTAAAAGCTTCAATGTTTTGTAAATAACTTCCAAAACAAAAGAATTAACCTTACCTCCTTGTCTATTTTTTCTCGATGTGGGAGATTGAGGTTTGTCTTCCTAGTTCATGCCATCTCTTTCCTCCTCTTGGGTTGCTTCAATCATGTCCACATAAAAGATCACTTTCACCTTCTTTAAGGAACGAGTTTTATTGCTTTGTCTTCCTTTATTGGCATTTTTAGACTCAAGGGAAATATCATAGCAAGATATTTTGATGTCGTGTCATTTATTTTGTACTTTGATACCCCTTTACTTACCGTTAATTTGAACTTATTATTATATGTTATATGTCAAGGTTCACAATTCCAACCTGCCATCTTTACGGATATTTCAATTCTCTATTAAATTGCCCTCAAACTTGTAATAAATACATTGGGAATGTAATTGTTTTTTTTTCTCTCATATATGTCATTGTAATAAATGTGTCTCTAGTGGCATCTTCTGTCCATTGTAACCAAAAGGAGAGGGTTTGGATCTAAACCAACCCCCTGACTAGATGACAGATCCACACAGAGACTAAGTTTCTGTGTATTGACACATAATCGCAACCTTTGATCTTTCCCTCTCAGTCTTCACACAGGGTTGCGTCTGCATACACCCACGAACCTTTACCCATACCCAGCTTGTACTCGAAGACCATCAATAATTTTGATCATAAGATCCAGCAATTTGCATCTTCATTTACAAAACGTCCAGATACAACATGCTTCCGGTCTCTAGTGGACTCATTGCATATCGAACATTAGACAATGCAACGACTCTCAGACCAGGAAAGCTCTCAGTGCTCTCTTGTCCATTAAACCTCCATTATGCTCCCTCAACAGAATGCAACAAAAACAACCATAGATCACTTTTCTCGACTGAAGACTCGTGATCTCGCAAGTCCAACTACATACAGAAGACCTTCACACAGAACTAGCTGAATGCAATCCTACCAGAGCTCCTCAAGAAACTCGATCTCATGTGTATGTAATCAAAAGACCTAAGGTGCTGAATCCCCTTCTATCATTCACTCTGCTATTACTTTTGAGAGCGAATACAAACATTGGCCGAGCTACTGGCGCAGCGGAAAAGTTTGTAACCAGCCAAAGTCTTCGTCAACAAACAGATCTACTCTTCTATCTACACATCTCTAAGGTTGTCTAGCACAATTTGCACTAGTGCTGCCTCCACAGCATGCTCCCCAAAAATTTGGACCTCCTCAGAAGCTCCTCAACTCCCAAAATCTGCCGTTCAAAAACCTTCTCCCTAGCTTTGAATTTCCAGCTCCTTAGCCGTCGTTGTCCCAAACTGCCTCAGCTCATAATTGCAGCTCCCTTCCTCACCATAATTCGGCGCCGCCTCAGTCACGTGCGATCAGCCTTCAAGCTCATTCAGTGGCAGCCGCCATGCATTCCATCCTGTACAACATCTCACACACACCCAGAGAGATTTCCCATGCACTCTCATGCAGTAGTAATGGAGAGACATCCACCACAAAAAGAAACGGCTAATCAAGCAAACTTAACTTCCAAGATCAGGAAGTGTTCACACTGGTGTGGTGAATTAATTTCGTGTTACACCATATGCTATTATTTCATTTTTGTTTTTGTATTAAACATTGTTATAACTAACCCTTTTATTAGAGTGCAATTGTATGATGGATCCATATTGTAAAATTCTCATATTTTCACATTTGGCATCAAAAATTGAATTGAATCCTTCATGGGCTTACCCTTCTTTATTGGTGATATCATTCTAAACCATCCCAAGTTTTGTTGCTTTTATTTCTTCAAATGCGTGGTGATAATTTTACATCATGAATCATTTTTAAAACCATTTAACCCATTTCATTTTTTTGGAATGTTAATCATGATTTAAGTGTCCTACTATAAAGTCCTTGATGTAGAAAATTATTCGATCTCCATCAACTAATATTTCCTATTGAACATTTAAAATAATTGTTTTTTAGATGAAGTTCCATTGAGATTATATCCATGTCTTGTCCCTACCCTTATCATCCTAAATGTACCCCTCATTCTCATTTATTTAAAAAACAACTTCAATGTACCCCTCTTTGTTTCATAAAATCATTACAAAACAATGGGTTTAAAAAGTACATTAGTCATCAATCCTATTCTTGGAGGTTCTCTTTGCCATCGAACATACTCAATCTTATTTGATGGAATGGCATGTAAAAAAATGATTACTATAACATTCTTGGAATGTATTTATAACGACAAAAACTATTTATCCTTGTTCAATTGTCACATAATTTAATGTACCTATATATTTCCATATTTATACATATGATCATTTGTTGTGGAAGTTCTATTATGGCTTGTTTGGCTACTACACAATTTGGTTTTAGGTGAACTTTCATTTCATGGATGTCGTCCATTACATCTTTTTAAATTTGTTGTCTTGCCTTCCTATAACTTGTATCAAATTGTTCATTGATGACAGCTCGAGGTCGAGGCTTCAAGTTGTTCGATAACATAGTGAAGGACCTTGGTGTCTCGATATTAGAGTTTGTAAAGGTCCATGAGGGCATTGTCGACTTCATTACACATTGGAAACTACAATTGTGGGAAATCACCTTCTTTATGAAATTCAAACACAAAGGTGGTGTGCTGAAAATCAAGACATGGGACCAACAATATGGAGTTATTGAGGTTACAAAACAAATTATTTATGGGTAATTGATTATCTTTGTTTCTAGATATTCGATTATCCTTGTTTCCTTCCAATTTTGGTCTGAAAATTCGTTGAAACAATCTAGTTTCCCCTCGTAGGTATTTTTCACATGTTTTATTATCCTAGTATGCAATCCAGACTTTTCCGCCATTGCTGAAGATATGGTGTGCCTTTTGAGTGAAAGATGTAGTCAACCCACCTCCGAGCTTTATAGAAAGCAAAAAATATCGAGGTGCGAAACCTTAGGTTCTCTTATCTTCTGCAAGAAGTGCAACTAGCCATCCCTTCCAAACCTTGCAACACAAAAGAAAAAAAGGCGAGGTGTAATGCCCTAGGTTTTTTGCCACTTTTAATTGAAAGGCATGGCCAATCGCATCCTCCAAGTTCTCCAAGAAACTTGGGGTGCAATGCCTCGGGACTTCTTGCTCTTGAACAAGAAGCACAACCAACCACATTTTCGGACTTATGTAGCAAACAAAATAACCAAAAAAGAAAACCCAGAGCTTTTCCATTCTGGGTTTTCTTCTTTTTTGAGCAAAGATGGAACAAGAAAGCTTCAAAGAGAAAGGAAAAAACTCATATTTAGATGGTCAAAGGTGGAAACTTACCTCATTGTTGTGGGGAGCTTGAATTGGAGAGCACTCCTCTTTCACATGCACAAGACTCAAATTTATACCTCTCAAAACA
>Ga0209208_10012772_pt1 | contig 10583 bp, 4 predicted proteins | sample S1TSphfallax_3_FD_187694 | JGI IMG/M metagenome (GOLD analysis project Ga0209208, IMG submission 187694) | Host-associated microbial communities from peat moss isolated from Minnesota, USA - S1T2_Fd - Sphagnum fallax MG (SPAdes) (version 2) | ecosystem: Host-associated > Plants > Peat moss >... | reverse complement strand
ACAATTAGCACTGGAATTTTGGATGCTCATCTACCTCTGGAAAATTGAAAAAAAAAATCCAAAAAAACAAGTGACTCATTCCAAAATCCAAAGAATCAATGGTGTTGTTGCTTTTGAATCTCACTTCATCTAGTCCAAGACATGAGAGCATAATAACTTATTGGTTGTTTTGGGAGGCCCATCTAACCCCCTTTCCAGTTCAAAATCAAGGCCACCCCATCAATAAACTTTCAATGTGAATTTGAATTTTGCAAAACAAATGGTGGGTTGCTTTGCTAATAATGTTGGTGCTGCATGCATTGGTGGAGTTGGGGGGGGGAGATGACCCAAACATTGGCACAAGAAAATCTGTGTATGGAGGAAGATAGTTTCTTTGTCATGGTGAGATCTCCCAAATCATAGTGCCTCTTGTCGCACTCTTGTTACTAGTGTTGGAAAGTCCTCGATGGGTAGAGGTGCATGGAGTTGGTTTCATGATGTTTCAACCTATGGTGGAGAAGTTATTGAGTATTGAACAATTTTTCTCACTAAGAACTCATTTAAATCCAAACTAGAAATTGTAAAGGAATTTTGGTGTGCTCTTAGTATTTTGGGAAAGCCCTCCATGAGTAGGTTTTAGTTGAAATTTGGAAATCTTAAAACCTAAGGTGCAAGAGATATTGATTTTAAATTATTTTTTGCCATCAAAAATATATTAAATCACAAAAAAATGACTTTGGAAAGAAAACTTAGTTAGGTGACCAGTTCACACTTGGGTCAACAACACAGGCTACACTAGGACAACAAGAACAAAGGAAAGGCAATGGAGAAGAAAAGTTATAAGTCTATTTTAATTCAATAGTTCAAAAGAGTGAATGGGAGATGGGTCTAGAATGGGTTGAACTCAAATTGCCCAACCCCAGTATTACAACTCAACTTAAAATAGAAAAAGCTTGCAATTTTTGAAAGGTATTTTAATTGTTGGGAAAGTGATCAAGATTGAAAATTTTGTGAGCTTCTAAACCTTACATATCTCAACCTTTGTTAGTACAAACAAGTAAATAATTCACTTATTTTGTGTTGGCATCCAGAGGCTTTTGTTAGTAGAAACGAGGAATTGATTTCTTGGGTGTTGATTGTGTGGTAATGTCTTGCATCAACTGAGGGACTAAGATGTAGATGAAGGAAGCACATGCATTGTTCACATGGATACTGGCTTCTCGAACAAGGATGAAAGAAAAAACAACCTTCTACAATATGCCATGCATCCCAAAAAGTTCACTACTATGGATGCATGTTTGATGGTGGACATTCAATGGATTCATACTTTGAGTGCACACATAATGAGTACGGCCAACTATTGAAAGATGGGGGCAACATTAGCTTGAATCAAAAGGCAATGACAAACAAGTAAGACAAGGTGAACTATGCACAATGGTCTCACACTTGAACATGAGTATGAAAAGGATGTGAGTTTGACGACCTCCGATTGCCTCAAATAGAATTTCAGATGGAATCCTAAAGACAATCTCATTATTTATTGACGAATTCTTCAAATAGTGAAAGCATGCACAAATCAAAGGTGACAAGAGGTGACAAGCTACTTTTTATTTTTTTCAAATAATTTAATAATCATTGATATTTGGAAAAGTCAATTCAATATAATATTGAGGTGGGGTTGGGTGGGGGTAGGGGAGCGAGCGTGTGAGCAATATTGTTTTAAAAGTCTAATATGGACAAGCCAATTGCCTATTTGTAACTTATGGGTTGGCATTGCCCTAAGGTTCTTTCCTTAGACACACCTCTCTTCAATGCATGACTTTTGAAAAAATCTAAGTGTTGAGGAGGAGGAGGAGGAGGAGGAGGTGGGGGGATTTGGGCAAGTCATTATATTCTATATAATGTCATATATAATGGCTTGTATGTATAAGTTGTCCCCAAACTCACATTCATTGACTATAAGTCACCCAATCTAAGATAAACCTAAGTCCTCCTCACATAACAAGTATTCTAGCAAGTCCCATATGAAAGGGTTGGAAACAAGCCTGAAATAAATTAAAAATTAATAAAAATTAAAATCTGATGATATTTTTTCTGAATTTTTTTTTAAAGTATGGTGACAAAAAGACCTTAAAAATCACTTTAGTCCAAAATTTTATACTAGAATCAACAACTAGTCTAGAAATTTCGCCCATAAAACAAAAGGAACCAAATGGAAAGTATGTTGGTAGGTACCACCTAAAGGGCCAACTTCAACACATGTCGGTTAAATAAGTATTTATTAATTAATTAAATTTCGAAAATTTATTGTTAAAAACTGGAACATTCCAATTTTATTTTATTTTTTTGCCTTCACAACATAAATTTGTTCCTTGAAAATAAATAAATAAATATATATATATATATGTGTGTGTGTGTGTGTGTTTTGAACATTTCAACAATTTTGCAAAAGAATAGAATTAGTGTGGAAGGTGACAAGGTGTATACATACTACCTACTACGGTAGTTAACAATTGGGCACCTAACTTCCTTACCAGTTAGGTATTTGTCCCCACAAAATTAACACAAAAACAGAGAATTTGAAACACACCTAGCCTGCATAGTAATTAGAGCCCACAAAAAAGTGATAGCTACTAATGTGAACGGGGGCTTCCCAAATCGTTGGCCCCTCCCCATTCGGCGGCCTGCGGGCTGGCCCAGTTCGGACCTGGCCATGTGTGAAGGCGCGAAGCCGCCATTGCATGGCGAGCGAGCGGCGATTATGGCGCCTTGCGTGGAGCAATGGTCGGTGCCCTTCCTCCGCCAATAGGCCCAGCTCGCTGTTGAGACTCCCAACAACATCCCCACCTTAAATTCCCGGAAAAGACTCCTATTAATTACGCGTTATGGAATGGTCTTTCATTTTGCGTCGCTTTTTAGCCGCTTCTTGGGCACTCGGAATTTGAGCATTTCAGCGGCGTAAGTGAGAGTAAATTCCGGTGCGTAACTCTGTGTTTGTGCACACTACGTGGCGATAATCGAATACAGAAACGTGGATAGCCTCGCCGCCATCCCCGCACCCTATCCATCACTATCCACGTCCCAATCCAGGTCCTCATACTCCCATATCCATCGCAGTCGACGTTCTAATCCACGTTCTCATACACGCAATCCATCACCAATCGACATCTCAATCCAGGTCTTTATATACCCCTACCCATCGCCGTCGACGTCGACGTCCCAATCCACGACCTCATACGTCACTCCGTTTGGGTCCTGTTCTTTCTGCCCGGAATGTTTTCTTTAAATCAGTAGGGACTGCCCGCCGCGGGCTACCGGGCGGACGGGTGAGAGCGAGACGGGTACCCCGCGCTCCTCCGGCCCACCCGGGGCACGCGCTCCTCTCTCTCTCTCGTCTTCGCTTGTTCCTGCTGCGTGCAAAAGGCAGCGCAATGCCAGTCCTCTTGTTTCTTGCTGCTGCTGCTGCTCCTGCAATTGTTGCTCCCCACTGCTTCTTTTCTCATTCCTTTCTGTCTGAGTTTCAGATGTGGAAAAGGTTTTGTTTTCCATCCGTGGAGTCGGTGAATTTTGGAGCTTCCGAACAAGCGCAGCAAGTGTGAATTTGGTCTGTTGTAGAGGGACGGAGGGAGGGTCCTTAGTGTGGAGAGAGAGCGGAGAGTAGAGGAGAGGAGAAGAGAGAGGAGATGCGAGAGGAGAGGAGACCTTAGAGGGATTGTGGTGCGGAAATCATTTGCGGAAGTCTAGTACGTAACTTTTAGACGACGAAGAAGCGATGTACGTGAATCGGATCTGAAGGAGGGGAACAGAAGAAGAAGAAGAAGCTGCACTCTAGTTGTGCCCCTGGAAGAAGCTGTGGTTTTCCAACTGGTGGCAGGGCGGAACAGTCGTGAATTGCTCGCTTTTTTTCTTCTCTCCCCCCCCATCCCCTCCCCCACCCTCCCCCTCTGTCTGTCTGTCTATACAGAATCTTCGGAAGTCTAGCGAAGCTTTGAGGAAGCTGCAGTAAATAGTACTGATTTTTCGGAACTTGGGTCTTTCGTGTTTGATACTCCTACTCACCCGTCATGCTCTAGCTCTGAGTACAGTGACCCGGATCAGGGGAGAACAGCTTTTTCTTGTGACAACAAGGAGGAGTAGACTCGTGTCGAGAACTTGGTTTTGGTTTACGTTTCCGAGATCTGATTATCGAGGAACATGTTGGAGAAGCCGGCTAAGGAGCGTGTAGGTGATAAGCTGCTAGTGCGAAAGGAGCACAAATTTGTAGCCGGATAATCACGAGCTGTGGAGTACGTATAACTTGTCCTGAGCTGTGCGTGGGAGGAAAAAGAAAAGTTTTGGGGGAGCGGACTTCGCGAGGAAAAAACAGACGGAACTGCACAAGCAGGCGCACCAGAAAACACATTGAAACATGCAGCTCTATCTTATAGATTAGAAAATACAGCAGCTTGGCAGTTTGTAGCCAGCAGAAGTGGTCGCGAGCGAGCTCAGTCGTGGACGGTTTTGTTGCGACGGACATGCATGCATCATGTGTGAAGGAAGGATACATTTGTTGTAGCTAGCGGGACGAGGTGTCCGAGTGCTTGTGCTGGCGGACTCGAGAAATACAAGAAGAAAAAGACTTGAAGAAGAAGAAGAAGCAGGTGGGCGCTGCTGCTGTTGCTGTGTTCTTCTGACATGACATCTTTCTCGTTCTTGTCTTGTTCAGTAAGTCTTGGTCTGGATCGTGGTCGTCAACATCTTGCTTTTGTTCTCTTCAGAAAGATTCCTGCAGTCCGAACGTGTTAGCAGCAAAAGTTTTCGATCTTCGACGCAATAGAATTATAAACTATATATGTATATATATAATTTGCAAGCTGGATTAGATCATACTACGTGCCTGCAGTGAAATTGTGATTTCGTCAATTGCATGCAACTTTTAGATCTATGCAGCCTCGATCGGACGTGCTGCTGCTGCTGCAGCACTTGAAAGCCTGATCATCAGGGATGTCAAAACACTAACTTCTTCCCAATTCAAGCTTTCCTCTCAAAACCACAACTTTCATGCTCCAGTCTTTATAACCTTCCATCAACAGCAGGTGTTAAGGGTCTTGAATTTGGATCGATCGGAAGCTGCTCGAGCAGCTGCAAAAGGTTCCAAGCTTGTCCCGAAGATTGCACTGGGGTACAGCTTCAAGCTGTTCATGGTCACCGCGTGGAAGATTGTTAGGTCATTGGACTAGAATTCATCGTCTCTGTTTGTCAAGAGTTTTCGGCAGCTTGGCTGTGAAATGGGTATGATCATGGGTCCATGATTTCTAGACACAAACATCGCAGCATGATCTACTAAGCTCTTGTCATAGTGGCTGTAGTTTGAAGCTACTGCTCATCAGCAGAAGCACAGCAGAAATGGGCGTTTGTACAAGCGCAGCAGTCTCACTCTTTGGCTGAAGATTCTGATTGCAGTTTCTGCTTCGTTCTTTGGTGCTGCATGCAGTGAGGAGAGCAGGTCCAGTAGTAGTGGCAAGATTTTTTGGAAGTTGTGAGCAGCTCAGCTGTGCGCTTTGAAAACAAGGCATTTCCCAAAAACACTGTTGAAATGCACGCACTGGGTGCAGCTGGTGATCAGGAGTTGCAGGTCGAGTACTAGATCACGCGATTGCCTGAGGTTCAGAAACTGAGGTCATGGCCATGGAGGCAAGCATCCATTCTGGGAATGAGGAGCAACAGCAGCAGCAGCAACAACAACAACAGGAGAAGAAGGCGAGTCAGCTCTTCGCTCAACGTGCACTCCAGGAACGCCGCTTGAAACCACCAGACCAAGTGGTGCCTTGCCCGCGCTGCCAATCTTTGAACACCAAGTTCTGCTACTACAACAACTACAGTCTCACTCAGCCTCGCCATTTCTGCAAGAATTGTCGTCGCTACTGGACTGCGGGTGGCACCTTGCGCAATGTTCCTGTGGGTGGTGGTTGTCGCAAAAACAAGCGTGCCAAGCACCAGCAGCAACAGCAGCAGCATCGCGGGAATGCAGTCGATCATGCCTCCGTACTGCAGCTGCAACCATCTCTAATAAGTGGCATCAGCACAGTAACTGACAGCTTCTCTGCTCAGCAGCAGCAGCACAGTGCACAGTTGCAGGGCTCCTCCTCCTCTGCTAGCTTCTTCAATGGTGAGCCTGGAGGAGCAATGCATTTCCTAACAAGCTCTCAGCAGCAGCAGCAGCAGCAGCAGCCCACATGGTCATCACAGCAATCTGATGTTCAGGCTAATGTTGAAGCTGCTGGAGCTCTTGGATTTACAACACATTCTGGGCAAGGAGGACCAGCCGGGCAGAATCTCAGCCACCATTCACAAGCTTTTGCAAACAGCGGCATCATGAGTCTGGGCTTGTTCAATTCAGTGTCATCAAAGTCAGATGCTGGTGCTGCAGCAGGAGGAGGAGGAGGTCCTGGATTGAGCACACACACCTCGCAACAGGTCCATGCTGGAGGACGAGGAGGAGATTTGACAGCTTTTTTTGAAAACCCTGCAGCAGCATATAGTACTAGGGTAGGCAATTTGGGTGCTCTAAGTGAAGCTGGACATCATGGCAGCAGCTACAATCACAATACAGTTTCTTCGGATGATATTGCAGCACAGGAGGCATCCTCTTATGCCAGAGGAGGTGGTGGTGGTGGTGGTGACATTTGGAGGAATTTGCAGCAGCAGCAGCAGCTGAAGCAGGAAGTCTTGTGGGGTCAGCCTGAGTCTGAGAGATCTGCATCAGTACTGGACTTAAACAGCAGGCAGCAAGCTTCAAAATCTTCTGCCAAGTTTTCGTCTCCTGGATCAACTCTGTCACCAGCAGCTGCAGGAGCTGGACATGGGCTGCTGGATCATGCAGAGTCGAAGCTTGCTGTCCGACCAGCAGCAGTAGGCTGGCAACAGCAGCAGCAACAGCAGCAGCAATCTGCATCTCATCATCATCATCAGGCTGGAGGTATGCCAAATTATGAGACAGTCACACCTCCTGACACCCATTTTTGGAGCAATCCGGGATGGCCTCCTTTGGATTTGCATACATTACATGGATCTGGGGGAACACAGCTTCTGTAAAAAAAAGAGCAAGCAAAAAACTCACATTGCTTTTTGTATACAAAAATGCAACACTGTAATCTCTTAGACTAACTGCTGCTGCTGCTGCATCCTAATTATGTCTGTCTCTAGGGTGTGAAAAGAACTCTTCTTCCAGGTAGCTCAAACTTGTGAGCTTGAATCTCCCAGACACATTTCTTTGCACAATGATGTGGATGATGTCAATCCTTCATTGCAAGCTCGGAGATCTAATATTCTCAGATCCATTCTTTGGAGCTGCAAATTTACCTTCTGCACAAATTTGCTTGCAAGTATTGTGAACTTTGTCCTCCTTTTCAGGAGAGGAGGGTCTCAGGACGAAAAACCGAATTAGTTGTTCACCAAACAGTTAGTTGCACACACTTAAATTGTGACCCAACTCAGAGTCATGGATCCAGATCCAGTAACAGTTTCTCTGCACCCATGAAATTAGTTTTTGTGTAAGTCTACCCTTAGACACAGTTGCTTTAAAACCCAGTCTGTTTTCTTTTTCCTTCTTCTCTTTTTGGTGATGAAGGAACAACCACATTACATTGAATCATGCTGAGTGTAATGAAAATAAACAAAAAATTTATCTGTCACCATGTCAATCAGCTTGAATCATCCCTGAATCTTTCCAAGCTATAAATGTCCAAGACTCATATCTTAGCTCTTCTTGTACAGGCTAGAATGTACAAATCTCTCATCTTTTGAAAGAAAAGATTGACTTTGTTTGGAGTTGTTGGCCTCAAATTTATTGTTACAGTTTCAACATTCAATTGCAGTGCAAAAAAACTGGGTCACATTTTGTCATCATATATTTATAATACACAAGTTTGTCATGAGCATTGTGATATCGGGCCCATTGCTTGTGGAGAGAGGGAGAGAGAGAGAGAGAGAGAGAGAGAAATAGATAGCAAGTCAGAGTACAGGTTAGGGTCAGGGCATAGTAGCAAAATGTATTCTTGACTTAGAGAGCACAAGACCCTGATATATGTTCCATTCAGTAGTGTTGTGATGAGGGGTTTTTGATCTGAAATGTTAGCTGGTTTTCAATCACACCCATCTGACTTTTGAGTTCTAGAAACAGCTAGCACTTGACTTTGGTGTGGTAGTTAGTCCTTACTTCTATTTGGAAGCAACAGGAGCTGAAGTGCTGCATCTGAGTGCAGATGGCTTAAATCTTGTAGTCTGCAAGATAGTCTATTTTGGTGTTATTGGAAGCCAGGTTTTTGTGACCAAAACATTTTCAAATAATTTTTTTTTGTGCAAAAGACCTGTAATTTAGTGGTTAAAGGACCAAGTTATATAGGGAAATGGAGAAGTACCACATACATCACCACATCGGATAATATAGCAAAATCCAAGACTCGGCTCCAAATACTCATTAGATTACAAGGAGCTAGATGTAACTGGAGCTAGTGGCTAAAGCCCAAGCGGCATGATAGAGCCAAATGGGTGTGATATTACAATACTGTTTTTTGCAAGATGTACTACAACATTCACAACTATAGTTGGATAGTGTGATGAGGAGAATTGGTTCTAATTGCTACTTCCAAGATTGTGTGCTTGTCTTCATTAAGCTCAACATCTGCTATGGCTATAAGTCTTGAACCCATCCTCTCAAGAAGTAGTAGTAGTAGTAGTAAGTACCTCTTCACCTCATCATTTGTCCACTGGGAATTGCCCATTTAAGTCTCATGGATGTCTATTTGAACATATCTGCAGTCTATTTTTTTATGCATTGTCTGTTTTTGAGGAGTGATTGAATGAATTTCCTGAGTGCTGCCTAGCTACACAATGATCCTACTGTTTCCAGGGTGTGCAAAACATGGAAAACATGGGAGAGATCCGACAGGGAGGAGGAGGAGGAGGATGAGGACTTGCACCCAATGTCAAGGGATGACTGTACAAGGGAATTTTGTTTTTTCCACTGTGAAGTGGAGGGAAATCATGTAAGCCTGAAAGGAAGGAAGTCTTGCAATAATAATGAGATAACTTCACCTTCTCCAGTGAGGCCTTTGATGTTGGCTATATTTAACACCAAAGAAAATGCCAATTTTGGACTTGGAGACCTTGATTTTTGTTTTGTGTTGGGATTTTTACAATGTCTCAAAGCAAACCCCACCCCCCCCCCCCCCCCCCCCCCCCCGCCCCCCCCAAAAAAAGGGGGTTTCACCAGCATGATATATATTGGCTATATTTAACCCAAGAACTGGTAAATTTGCACTTGGAGACCCTGATTTTTTTGTCTTGCGTTGGGATTTTTGTTATATTTGGAAGCAACCCAATCCAATTTTATTTTGTTTTGGAGGTTATAAGTTTTCACCATGATATTTAGTGTAGGTGCTGGCTCACCCAAACTGCAGCTGATAAGCTTTTGCTCTCTCCAAACTGACAACTCTCAGTTTTGAAAGCTGTGTGGGATGGGGGGAGAATGCATTAATGCAAACTGTGTTCAGATCATACTCGCTGTACATGTAAAGCCAAAAACTTCTTAGATTACACTCAACTACTTACTCATACTCCCAGCAGTGCCATTATAACTGGATTGACACTAGTATCATTGCTCCAACATAAGCTTCCAAGAAAGCTCCTGAGTGGTCTAGACTTCCTATTTAAGTCTAGAGTAGTTTATAATAGCTTTGCCTCTAGCCTACTTGCCTCCAGTGTTTTTAGTCTTCTTTAATCCCACTAAAATCAGCTTTTTCAATCTTCTTGGACATTAAGGGTTAAGCAACCCTAGTAGGTACCCTACGTCACCGTACATTGCCATGGAGTATGGGGTCTACCCAAATGATTGGGCTCCACAGGAGGGACCTCTAGAGGTCCCTTCCCCCCATCCCCCCCCTTGTCCTATATCCTTGTGTGTACTTTGATCTTTGATTTGGACATAAGGTTAGAACCTAGGTTTGTGTGCAAGGTGGTGGGAGCTATGCCTTCATTTATGGGTACTTCCCAATACCTTGCTTTCAAGTTGTTTTGTCTCTCTTGAGAATCCTGACTTTCTTGGGAAGTCAGTAGCAACAATACTTTCCATACCACTTAGTTCTCCATCGCTAGGTGGGGTCACACCCAATTGTTCATTCCCAACCCAAAAATAAAAGGTGAAACCACCTTGGGAACCACATTCACTACAAGGACTTTCAACACTAGGTAACTAGGTGGATCTGAAAATACCAATCCAAACCCCAAATTGAAAGCCAAAGAATTGCAAAGAAAGTATGGTTGTCCATCTTGGTCATTATTGCCACAAGTGAAGGAAAAAAAGAAAGTGAAAGAAAGGGAGAAGGGGATGAACCTGGTGGGGGTGGTGCATTGAAGTGTGGGAGAGGCTTATTATTGTCATCATCATGTGTGGTCCCTTGATGATGGGTAACCCTAGAATATTCATTATGTATATGAATGCCATTCAGTGGGCCAACAACCTTGGTGCAATGAGCAAGATTTGTCTCAATGTAGAAAGATGATAAATCACACCTTTACTCCAAGGAGCCAGGAAGCACACTGCATGCACAAATTGCATGTGTGGG
>Ga0209208_10012771_pt1 | contig 10584 bp, 8 predicted proteins | sample S1TSphfallax_3_FD_187694 | JGI IMG/M metagenome (GOLD analysis project Ga0209208, IMG submission 187694) | Host-associated microbial communities from peat moss isolated from Minnesota, USA - S1T2_Fd - Sphagnum fallax MG (SPAdes) (version 2) | ecosystem: Host-associated > Plants > Peat moss >... | reverse complement strand
AGTTTACACTACGAGATGGATGAGGGTTCTTCTTCTGCGGAGCGAGTTCTTTCGGCTGAAGATGGCGTCGTAGTTCCACTGATTCTTTTTTATGGCGAAAATCCGCAATTTTGCTATTAAAAAAAAAAGCAAGAAACAAAAGTCACAAACAACATGGTCAAAGGGCAGCCTTTGTTTTTGACTGGCAAAATCTCGCCAAATAGAGACATTAAAAACTAAAAAATCGAAAATGAAGTGATTTTGAGGTTTTCAGTCGCCAGAAATAAGAATTTGTTTTTTAAAATCGTCAGATTCACGTATTTGGTTTTCATTTTATACCCAGAAATATAGATGGATGATTAAAGATTTTGTATTTTATTTCTGGTTTTTAGCCAGATGTGGCTAAATCTTCGTAGGGATGATCACCATTTCTTCCACATCTTCCTTGGATGATTGTCATTTTGGCTACAAACAAAAATTCCAGAAAAAAAAAAAAAAAACAATGGTCAAGGGAGTTTTTTGGAAAATTCCAAATTTCTTTTGTCACATTTCAAGGAAAGAAGTTTTGAAATTGCCAAGATTTTGGGAGGCTTTGGGCAGATTTCTAGGTTCTAGTGGTTCTGTTCCTAGATGTTCTGCTTCTCTATTTGTCTTGTAGCCAGATTTGGCTAAATCCTCTTGTGGGTGCTCGTCACTTTTGGAGCAACATGAGAAAGAAAATTGGAAAAAAAAAGCAAGCACTAGGATGCACCCGTTTTGTTGAGCCAAACCGACATGTTTTGATTTTTCTTCAGCCAATTTTCATTTGTAGTGTCGCATACTGAGCACCCGTGGAGTTTGCTCTCACTGCCACCTTCTGTTCAAGTTCTTCTCTGGTTCTCACTACGTCACAAAACCTGCAGAAAGCAAAGCACCTCCAAGCATCTCCTCTGCTTCACATTTGTTCACATTTGATACCCAGTCGAAAGAGAATCCAAGGTGTGCTTTCGCTTTGCTTTGCTTTTCATTGCAGCAGAGAAGCTGCAAAGCTATGATGAAAGGACAGTTTCTTTAGCTTCTTCTCTCACCCATCTCATCAATCTTTTTCCATCGTGGGTTTCGTTTGAAGAAGAATAAGAAGAAGAAGAAGACCCAACAATGGCACTAGTGCATACAACGCGCTCTGTTGTTGTGAGGAGTCTCCTCCGAGGAAGATCACCCAGCCAACAACCTCAATGGTGTCGTTTGTTTTCAGGTAACAACCAAGAGGAGTTTGTTCCCTTCCGTCTGCATTGTGAATTTTGTCATGAAGCATAGTAAATTTTTCTTGCATGAAAAGATTTGTTGCAGACAGACAGACAGACAGACAGGCATATGCACATTGGAACTTGATACAGAAAACACTTCAAACTAAAATCTGGTCAAGATCTGATTATGTGCAAGTTTTCTTTCAATGTAGAGGTTTGCATTCTGAAAATTCTCCATTTCTTTAGTTTCCAAGATTGATCAAGAACGCACATAAAACCAAAATAGACAGAAAACATAAGCTTCTATGTCTAGAGTTCAGGATCTTTTTGTGGTGAAGCACTTGAAGAAGCGCCAAGTTCAGGTCTGTGAAACACACAGATTTTGAAGCACAAGAGTCCAAAATCTATCTTGGTGACTTTACAATTTTGTGTCTGCTTTGCACTTCCTCCTCATCTGAAGTGATTAGTGTTTGTGGAGGTGGTGCAAAGAAAATGACCCAGGAATTGTGTTTTTTTGTGGGTGCGAAAGAAAAGCACAGATGATGCTCATGGTGGTGCAGCCAAGGTACCAATCTGGCAAGATCCAACAAGTCCTTCCAAATGGAAAGATGAACATGTAAGTTGTTTTTTTTTGGGGTTCTTTCTTCTGTTATCATCATCTCCTGATTTGTAAGTATTATTATGTGATGCAGCACTTCAAACTTTGTGTGATCTTCTTGTGTTTCATCTTCTCAGATGCTCAGAATCATCATCAATATCCATTTCATTTTTTCTCATCATCATCATCATCATCATCATCAACTTTGTCCTTCCTGTGCACCATCATGAACTTTGTTACATTTCATCTTCTCTGATCATCAACATTGTCAACCTTTTTTTTCCCCATTTCATCTTCTCTACTCATCAACATCAAGTTTGTGTTCCCATTTCATCTTCTCTCTGCACCACATGATGAACTTTGTTCCCATTTTTCCTCTTCTTCTCTCCTTGCCATCATCAACAATGTTGTTTGATTTCATCTTCTCTCTGACCATCATGAAGTTTGTTTTCCATTTTCCCTCTTCTCTCCTTGCCATCATTAGATTTTTTTCTGTTTTATCTTCTCTCCTCATCCACATCAACTTTTTCTCCTTGCCATCATCAACTTTTGTTCCAATTTCATTTTTCTTTCTTTCCTGCCATCATCAACTTTGTTCCAATTTCATCTTTTCTCTTGTCACCACCATCATCAACTTTGCAATGTTTTTCCAATTTTCATTTTCTTTCTTCACCATCATCATCAAGACTTTTGTTCCCATTTCAATCTTCTCAAGCATCACCCATCATCAACTGACTTTTGTTCCTGGTTATTCACCCTCTCTCCTCACCATCATCTCTTGCACAAATTCTGGGGGTTCAGGTTAGAGGCAAGATTTCAAGAACTTGGGAAAAGACAAAACCCGAAAATCTTTGGCCAGAAAATAATTTCTTGCAATTGAAGGCTAATCAAACGCAGAAAACGATATTGTTGCAAATTGATTGCGACCCTGATGCTAATGTTTTGCAAAATTCTTTGAAATTGTCGATGCGGATTGTTAGTGCAGGGTAATACCCTGGCAGCAGCAGGGCATTACAACCTGTGAACCTCTAACTCTGGAGCCTGACGTTTGGGTGTAATGCCCTGCTGCTGCTGCTGCCAGGGCATTACCCAAGGCAAGTGGGTTTCATGATTTCCTGCTGTTATGACAAGAGGCCCCACCATACAGGCCTGCCCTGCATGAGGCTGTTTCACAAAACTGAATCACTGCTTGTATGATGAGAGACCCCACTGCAAAGGTCTGCCCTGCATGGGGGCTGTTTCCCAACTGAATGCCCACCCTCAAGGTCATTACATTGGCATTGAAAAATTCATTTATTGGGTTTTCAATGGCAACTTTTTTGGTTCTCAGATTCTTCAATTGGGCTTTATAATACCACACCATGTTATCCAGCATGAAGGAAGACTTTGGACATAGCTTCTTGGGGCTTCTAATGTTGATGCAAAGGGGAAGGGGGGGGGGGGGGAGAGTGGGAGGAGAGGAGTTGGTGGCATGAAAAACTGTGCCCAATTCATAACAGTTTCTTAATGTCAATTCTTTTGATGTGGAAAACAATGCAAATAATTAAGGTCAGTTAATGAGCATTTGTACATATCAAAGGTATGATTGGCTTTGTGTCTAATGTGCATGGCCCAATTTATCATTTGGTTATCCCTGTCTGTAACAGAGAGATTACTACAGAATGAAGTAATTTGCAGCCCAAGTGAGTTTATTGTTATTATAGATATGCTCTTCTAGATGTTAGAATATGCATCCAAAATACCGACCTCAACTTTTGATCAGTTTTTTTTTTTTGCAGTTTGTGTTTGTTTCACTAGCAGGCTGGGGAGCTTTGTTTTATAGTGGCTACAAGTACTTTACAAGTGGCTCAACGACACCCAAGCCTGCAAAAGAAGAAGAAGCAACAGCAAGCAAACCAGCCAAGAAAGGGAAGCACTAGGAGTGTTCACTCGCTCCCAAGGGAGTGCAGCTCTTGTAATGGACCTGCAATCATAAAGTAATTGGGATGGGATTTTCAGGTCAGATTCATTAGAAGAGTTGTCCCCCAGGCTTCCAAGTTTCAGCTTCCTCAAATTTGGATCTTGTAGAGAGAGCAATTGCATAAAAGACCTCTTCAAGGTTTTCTCAAAAAGGCTCACTACTAAAGATTGTTTCTCTCTCTCTCCCTCTCTCTCTCTCTCTCTCATGTTTTCATGTACCACTCTGACACTTTATAAGAAACAGAGTATGTGGTGGAGGACCCATTTGCTTTTGGCATTGAAAAAAAAATTCTCTCTTTACACAGGAACCTCTATTCCACATTGCATGGAAACAAAACAAAATTTAAAAAACATGTGTCCAAAAAGTTTGCTTGCTTGCTTGCTTGACAAAGAAGAAGTCTAGTTGCAAGTAAGAAGAGAAAGACAAGGAGAGAGTTTAGTAGCAGGTTGTAACTTATATATGTACATCTTGGAAAAGGATGTGTGGAAGCAGGGGGGGGGGGGAGAGAAGATCTCAGAGATTATTGATGAAACAAGCAGTCTAGAGGAGGTGTCTAGCTTCTTCTTGTATGATTACCTTTAAAAGAATTGTGACACAAAAAAAAATTTAAATGGAAAATATCTTACTGAGACAGCCTTGCTTGCTTGCCTTGCTTTCAACCAGTTTGTAGTTGTCAGGTGACAGACTCTTGTTGTTGTTCTGCTTCTCTATCACGTAGCCTCCTTCAATGGTACAGATAGATAAATGAGTGTCCTTCGGTTAGACCAGAATGTGAAATACAGCTTTGTGACTTTCTCCAACCATTTTTCTTGCAAACTATAATCAACTTGAATAACAAAATGCAGGATTTGAATGTGAATGAATCGGTCTTTGCAGAGGTTTTGATGATGCATTGCAGTAATTGCCAGTCTTTGGAGTTGTACCTTTAATCTGTACATTTTTTTAGTAGCTGCTGTGGCTTGTGGCAGACCTCCATGGAGTTGTGAAACTCTGGTCATGTTTATGATGATACTGCAAAAAGAAAATCAGTCATTCGCCCCATGCTTGGCATATGATCGAAACTGTCTTGAGTAAAGCTCAACAATCATAGACTTCAATCATCATGGAAGGATTTTACATAAGCAAGTTGGACATGGCTATTTTTCTGCACAAACCATTTTGCTTTCTCATTGTTCCCTCTTCATTTGGCCTACTTCTGCCAACAAAATTACCTGTGAGTCTGTGTCACTCTCAAAAGGGTTTTAAGCTTGCTGCTGACCTGGTCTCCAATGTTACAAATTTCAAGTGCTGCACCATATGATGAAGAGATATGTAACTGTTGAAGAGGTATTTTACCTTGATGGCACCATGTGAAGGACTCCAGTCTGCCTTGAATCCCATTTGAACGACACTTTGCAACTCACCATCCAATGCACTTGATGTCTGCAGCACAAAGAGAAAAGAGAACTGTTTCTTTAAGCAGAGATTCAAAATATGTTTACTGTTTGTGAGCCAGAGATTTTGTGCAAAGAAGGTTGAGTTTGGATCTACAAGGGACAGGCTTAAAAAGAGCTTGGAACTTGCTTAGCAGTTATATATCACTCTAGCATTTGTTCTATTTTGGATGTGGTGGTCTAAATACCTGAGACAGAGGTTCCCCATGGCTAACTGTAGCAGCCAGCCGGCTACAGAGAGGGTCACTTTGGGTTTGTCTTAGGTAAGCTTCAGATGCAGCAGCTCTTCGAGCTCTGAAGTCTGCACCACAAGGGCCAGCCAGCTGGAAAGGAACTTGATATTCTCCTTGAAGAGGATGTTCATGGTGCACACCATGATCAGAACCCAACAAAGTGGTTGGTGGTGAAGCACAAGATTGCAGCATCTGCAACACCAATTTAGTACTTGCACAATCAGTTTCCTCAAGTATCCTCAGGGTGTGAAACTGTGCAGGCATATTGTGTGGAAGCTAAAATGATTGTTATATTTAAACCATGACATAGTTAAAAGCAAGTTGTTGTCTCAAGGTTCTAAATTCCGTAAGAATGCATAGTGCATACTGATAATGCTGGGACAAAGTTCAACAGAACCAAAGAGAATGATACAAAAGTGTGACCAAGTTTCAAACAGTTCTCAAGGGATTCCATGATTTCAAGTTGCCCACTTCCAGACCTTGTGAAATATACTATCCAAATGGAAGTCAAGTCGTGGATTAACTGCAGCCAACTTCATTGACAGAAACTGCACATGTTTTCAAATCAAAATTGCTGGTCAGCAGGGGAAGTGCATGCTAATAAGTTCAAGAATATATATTTCACACAAAATCTCCTTCAGGGATCTTTCAATTCTATGACCAAGCATCTGGCGCTAGCTCTCTAGGGAAGTAGCTTGGTGAAGTGACTAACCTCCACTTGGTGCTGTAAAGATTGCACATAGTTGATGATCTCATCCAGCATGACAGCCTTTCCTGTAACCTGTAGCAGAAAATGGTATTTAAGAAAGATGGGGGGCTCAACAATAGTGGTGTTGTGAACTTCTCTCTATCTTGCTCCCAATAGAGAGCAAGAGAAGATAGCTAATGATTAGATGGGCAAAGAGAAGAGGGACATATGTGAGCAACATGCCTAAATTGAGCTCATAAATGGTTTTCCATGGCTCTCTCTCTATAGATCTAGTCAATTGTTCATATTGGAAAACCCAGAATTATACATGAATTACAGTAGGTACCTTGTTACAGCCTGGGACAAGATCTTGCAGAAACTTCATGCGTTCGCTGATCTTCTCCCGGCGGACCTGGAGAGATCCCAAGGCATATAATGTAACATGATCAGTCTTGTCCATATTTCAATTGTGAAGAACGCGGTTTCGAGAAATGGGCACAGAGACAACCACAAAACGGATGCAAAGAGGAGGCCTTCAATTGCTCATCACGCGAAGCCTTGAAAGACAGGGAGCGAATGAGGATGAATCAAAGGGGTGTTCCATGTTGAAGAAATTGACAAAACGTGAAAGATTTTTCTACAACTGTCTAGCAGCAAGAGAGAGAAGAGATGGGTGTTGCAATGTTTCTATTGGCGAGATCGTTATCATTATTATTACCCTTTCTGCGAGGCTATGGCTGTCAGTGGCTTGACCCCTTCGAGCTCGCACATGGATATAGTCCTGCTTGGGATGACGTTCTGGAGGTTTCGGGGGCCCATCGTCTCTCGTAGACTCCAGGGGGCTTGATTCTCCTGAGTGATCGCTCGTACTGTGTTCTGCCTTGAGGTTATTACCATTGTCTCCCTCCCCACATTTGAACCGCTTTGCTGTTGGCTCCCCGGTGCGTTCCGTCAGCTGCAATGTAATTGATTCCGAGTCAAAAGAAGCCTCATGATCAGTACAAATTTTGTATATTGGAAGCTCCAAAAAGAAGGGGTTCCAGAAGAAGAATATAAAGCATAGAACGGCAGGCTCTTCTGGACAAGAAATCGGGTATATATGGTCTTTGAAGAAATGGGCACCTTGGCGTCTCTTCCACTAGTGCTAGCCAAATTGCCCCCAGAAAGATTGTTGTCTTTTTCTTGAGATGTTGCAAATTTGCGCTTTCCCAAACCGGGAGTCAGGCCACCTCGTGAAGCTTGAGAAGCCCTGTAGTTGTTGTTTTCACCAGCTTGCTCGGCGCAAGATGCTAACCCTTGACCAGCACTTCCATCATCGTACTCAGTAGTCATAATGGGCGCGGTAGTAGTAATGTCTGTTGCTCCGTTGACAGATTCCACTTGCAGTAGTCCACTCCCCGGTTCGCCGTCGTCGTCGAGATTTGCCTCGGCGACAGGGTTTAGTTGAATTGCAGAGGATTCCCACGGTCGTTCACGTACCATGGCCTTCTTTCCTTGAGTCCCCTCGAATGTACACTCGCCGGGGTGCTTCGATGCTGCTCCAGCGATTAAGCCTGCCGCATGAGTACTCGGTATCCTGAGTGCAGCAAGGCTCGCTGACACAGTGCTGGAAAGCCTTCCATCATGGGACTCACAATGCTGTCGAGACGGTGCATGACATGCGAGTTTCGGACCACAGGCCGATAGCCGTCCGTCTGCCAATGCATGCAAGGAATGAGAGCAGCGCTGGGAGCATATGTTCTCACCGGTGAGGGATGAGAATCGTGACGGGAATTCTAGATCGGAGCCGAATTCCGCTGATGCAGGCTGCGAGGTGGCAAGGCGCACTCGTTGAAGCGCAATACCTCCAGTAGAAGGATCCATTATCAAGCTTTGGCAACTGGATGCGTTCAAGGTGCTCCAGGTGTTTCCCGTCGTCGGCGTTAGATTAGCAATATTGTTGTGTCCAGATCCAGCTGGGTGTCCGCGAGGGCTCATCGCAGGCCCGGCGCCGTCAATGCTACTGCAGGTTCCATTGCCAGCTCCATGCGACCTACCGACAAGTGGAGGTGAACATTGTGCGATGGAGTTGGTGGAAGGAAGCATCATGAGCACGTCCTGAGGCCGCGAGTTCGAGAAGAAAGCACTGGCACCACCGGTGTTCATGAACTGTGTCCAGTCATGATCACCTATCCCTGCAGAACAATCCTGCAATTCTTCACAACAGTCAGCGCCGAGTCTATTGCTGGAGTCCTCACGGTTAGACTGCGAGGAAGGAAATGCACGCGGTGAGGTAGAAGTCATATGGCCAGACATCCCTAATGCAGTCAAAGATTTTGACAACGTAGCAAAACTGTTGTTGTCTGAACGCTGCCAGGCAGCTGATTCAGAAGCCGCAGTTGCTTCGTAGACTGAGGAGGAGCTATAATTTCCATGATGCGATTCTTCACCAACCATCGACTTATCGCTCAGGGAAGTGGACAAAGCAGCAGGCATCATGTACACTCCAGGATAGCTGCTGCTGTGCTTATGAAGTGATGATGACTCCGGAGTTCCGCTGCAAGAATGAACTGAGCTGTGAACGTGGCCTGCAGATGCGGAAGGTCGCTCTTGGCAAGACATCGTTGATTTCTCGGAGGGAGGAGCCATATACACCGTCAGCCGATCAAGGATGATCCGGACGAGCGCTTTATTCTCGCGCAGAATATCTTTCAAAATATCGAAGAGTAACCTGGAGAGTTGAAAGTCTTGAAGCTCAATTTTCCTTCATTCACATGTTCGCGACGCAGCATTTCCACCAATCAACACTTCCGGGAGAAAGATGAAAGGGCAGAAGCGCTCCACAAAAGAACTTTCTTCAGACTCTCGGATTGGAGACAGACCGTGAGGCTTTGATCGAGACCGGCAATCAAGCGCCCCCTGCAGTCTTGAATCGTTGTAGAAAACCTTCGAGGGACTAAAATCCACAGCTCCAAAGCAGGCACCAGGGAACTAGCCTGATGACAACAATAAGATCAAAAGCCACCTGCGACAAGGCAATGTAACAGAAGACAGAGAGAGGACGTTAGCGGGAGCGCAACATGTATCCGATATATATCTGGAGCGTAAGGTTATGGCCAAGAAATTGTGACGGTTGCTCCATACTGTAATTCTTCGTGACTCTTACACATTCTTGTACGCTTTCTCGTGCATTGGTAAATACACGAACAAGGACGCCATGAAGTTCACAAGATGCGGACTATTCGCATCTCGCGGGCAGCTAGTACTTACTCTGATCATAGCAACATGGATCCAACTTTTCTCCGCCTTTTGCGATCAACGAGGACTTGACGGCAACTATTGTTTACTCTGATCATAGCAATGGATCCAACTTTTCTCTGCCTTTTGCTATCAACGAGGATTCGATCTCAGACAAGAGATCTAATCAGAGTTTCAGTTTTGCAGACACTAAAGAAAGCAAAAGTCATGCGTCGCGTTTACATAATTTCATGTATCCGGAAAATGTACTTCTGCGACAAAGTTTAGGTGCGACCATGAGAGTAGTCAGTCCATCGCGTAAGGGAATCATAGTTTCGACAAGCGTAAAATTTGATCTTGAAAGCGCATAATACGCAGCAGACTCGACATCAAGGACACACCGCTAAAGCACGGAGATTTGTCTCAGATGATCAGCAGCTGCAACGAGGGAATGAAGCCAAAGTGTTTACAAAAATACCTTTGTGTCCAGCAGTTCGTGCATCCGCAGTCTGATCACGTGGTGTTCATGAACCTGGAAGGATGATCCGAGCAGAAAACCACATAAAATTTACTTCTCTCCAAGAAAAAGAACACTACTACTTCAATCAGTCAGTCAGTCAGTCAGCCAGCCGTCTGATCAACCTTGGAAGCTCACGTAGAACAATAATTGCAAAGTTTTCATAACAATGCTCTAGACCACAGGAAAAGCTATATGATCTCTAGTGATTAGGAGAACCTTGGGAGGAGGGAGGGACGGACTCGGGTTCAATCCTGACAACGATGAGTAGTCGGCAGGCAAAGTTCAAAAAACCGAAACAGTCAATACTAGACCTCCTCTAAAATTGCAAGTATACATTACAAAATGAAGAAGCAAAACTGCTGATCTTATTCAGATCCTCTCCAGCAACCTTTCCGTATTCCGGCGAGTCAACAAAGTGGAGGCGTGAAATTGATTCCGCAACCATCCAGTAATGCGAGCAATTAATAGCAAAGAAGATAACACAGACAGAGATGATGACAGGCGACAACGAGAACACAGAGAGAGAGAGAGAGAGAAAGTACTCTTACATACCTTTCAATTACCCCGGAAAAAAAACGGTTCAGTGCGGGACTAAAAACAACAAGAAAAAAACAAGAGCAGATCCAGATCCTTCTTCCGCTCCCGCGCCCTCAATGCCACACGAAAAGGACTAGGAGTTCGTAGAGCAATAAAGGAGAGGAAAGAAAGAAAAAAGAAAAAAAAGACGGGGG
>Ga0209208_10012770_pt1 | contig 10585 bp, 8 predicted proteins | sample S1TSphfallax_3_FD_187694 | JGI IMG/M metagenome (GOLD analysis project Ga0209208, IMG submission 187694) | Host-associated microbial communities from peat moss isolated from Minnesota, USA - S1T2_Fd - Sphagnum fallax MG (SPAdes) (version 2) | ecosystem: Host-associated > Plants > Peat moss >... | reverse complement strand
AAAAAACAATGAAGAACTAGGCTAAGTAGGTAGGTATACATCAAGACTTTAAGAAGAAAGAAACACAAGTTCAACAATTTTTAGAAAGGAAAGTTTATGTAATAAAATTGACTTCACATTCTTTTCTTTTGAATTTTTGATGTTGTTTGATTTTTGTTGCATTTTATTATTTTTCTTCTTCTTCTCTGAGCTCTCTTCTTCATGATGATAAGGACTGTGTTTTGTGTTTTGATGGTGGTGTTTTGATGGTGTCTTCTTCTTCTTTTTTTCCTGGGTCTTTTCTCATTTTGAAGAAGTTTGAAGGTTGGATTTGGAGCTTTGAAGCATTTCCAATTATTGGGTGCAAGCTTTTGAGTGCCAAACAAAAGCTTTGAGTTTTGGAGCATTTTTGTTGTGCAATTGGGTGTAAGCTTTTTTTTTGAGTGCCAAACAAAAGCTTTGAGCTTTGAAGCATTTAGTGTTGGAATTGGGTGCAAGCTTTTGAGTGCCAAACAAGAGCTTTGAGCTTTGAAAGCATTTTTTTTGGTGTTGGGAATTGGGTGCAAGCTTTTGTGTGCCAAACAAGAGCTTTGAGCTTTGAAGCATTTTGTGGTGCAATTGGCAAACAAAAGCTTTCGAGCTTTGAAGCATTTGGGTGATGCAATAATTTGGGTGCAGATTTTGAATGTCAAACAAAAGCTTTGAGCTTTGAAGCAATTTGTGGTGCAATAATTGGGTGCAAGGTTTTGAGTGCCAAAGAAAAGAGTCAAGGCTTTTTTGAGTGCAAAAAGAAAAGAGAGCTAGAGAATTTTTCTATTTTTTGTGTATTTTCTTTTCCCATCAAATTTGTATCAGGATCAAAAGATGTTGGAGTTGGGAGCATCCAATGGCAGAGTGTTGCAGCTCTCTGGACTGATTCTTGGGTAAGAGAACAAAAACAAAAATGTCCTGAAAACTCTCTGTCTGTACAAGAAGAAGAGAATTAGGTCAAGGTCAGGTTTCTGTGGAAATTAGATGGCCATTATTGCAAATGTCGCACTCCTTCCTTTCTTCCAGAAACAGTTTCTGTAAATATTCTCTTGAGAGTGTGTAGTATAGGAAGAGAAATTCTTTGGTTTTTTGGTTTTTTGTTTTTTGCTCAATCCATGAAGATGATGAAGAATGCAAGAGATATGTATATACCAAAGTGGAAGCTCCAAAACAGTGCTACAGAAATTGAAAGAATTTGTTTGTTCAACACCGACAGTAGTAGATCTTATTCTTGTAGTACCCTTTGTTCTATAATTTGTCAATTGCTTGTTGTTGATGAAGAACTCATGAGAGAATAAATTGTCGATTTGGGTGGGCGGGTGGTCATGGATTGCAAATTGCTGCTGCAGAGTACTTTGTTTTGTTTTGGTGTTGTCGTATGCATCGAATCACATGCTACCAGCATACACACAGACGAATCCAACTGTGACTTTCACTGTGGATGCAAGCAGCAGTTCTGGACACCGCATCCCATCTACCCTTTTTGGGTTATTCTTTGAGGTAAAGATTGATTTTGACCCAATTCTTGTTTTGCGTGAAATTTCATCAAATTTTTTTTCTTTTTTCACAATTTTCATCATCCATGTGTGTGCAGAGAGAGTTTGAGATTTAGAGTTTGTTAGTTTTTTCTTTTGCATGACAACACACAAACAAAAGCTCATTTAAACTCTGGAAGTGCATTTCAGATCATGTTGTCGTGCAGTGTTCAGACACTTCTTGTTTATTGGTCATCGTCTCTCTCTCTGTCTGTGTTCAGATATGTTAACAATTGGCAGTTTTGCAGGAGATTAATCATGCGGGTACTGGTGGTCTTTGGGCAGAGCTTGTGCAGAACCGAGGTGGTTCTTTGCAACTCTTTTGTTTATTTCTAATTACTGATTTCCAGCAGCAGCTTTATTGTTATCAGGGGGCAAGACATTGCAATTTCTCCCTTGTGTTGTGAACAGACATACAGATGTCTTGTGTTATGTGTTGAAAATTTGTCACTTCTTCTAAGCATTCCCATGGTGGGAGAATTTTAGGGTTTGAGGCAGGTGGCCTGAATACACCTTCAGACATACGCCCATGGGTTGCAGTAGGAACTGAAACACAAGTTCTTCTCGGGACGGATCGCTCTTCCCCTTTTGTTAAAAACCCTGTTGCATTAAGAGTGGCAATTTTGTGCGATGCCGAGGACAGCAGCAGCAGCAATCAATGTCCTCACAGAGGTGTCGGTGTCTCAAACCCTGGATTTTGGGGAATGGTCAGTCGCTCTTTGTTTCATTTGCCTTTCTATTTGTCTGTCATCCTGTGTTGTCTGTCACACACATACAAAGTTTCAGAATTTTTAATCTTTTTTCTGTTTGTTTTCTGCAGGACATTCGTGAAGGAGCAACATATAAAGTCAAGTTTTGGTTGCGCTCAACTGCTTCATTGAGTCTGTCTGTTTCATTCACATCTGCAGACGGATCACAAACTCTTGCACAGGAGACTGTGGAGTCAGTCTCTACTCCTCACTTTGAAACTTCAAATAGCATAAACAAAGTGAAATAGCATAGCATCTGAGAAATAGCAGGGATCCCGTACACTTTCATAAAAGAGTTTTGAAATTTTTGAAGAAAAAAGATTTCAAAACCAGAGCATAACCAACTCACGAATGGATTACACTCTGTGTGAATGCTTATGTATGGAGCTCCAGGCAGGTTCAAAATGGGAATATGCACACTCAAAAAAATACAAAAAGAGTTTTTTCCAAAATTCTTTTTGGGTTTGTATGTGATGTTTTCAAACTGTGTGGAAATGATCCAATCAGCTGGATGGCATGGGTTGTTGGGTTAGGGTGGATTCAAAAACATGCCACACCTGGTTGAATCAATCACTGGAGTTAAAGGCAACAGCCAGTGATCACTATGCAAGGCTATCTTTGACAAGCAGGAACAGAAGCGTATTCTGGTTGGACCAAGTTTCTGCTATGCCCACAGATACCTTCAAGGTTAGTATCTGTTTGCATTGGTGTTTGGTCAGCAACTCATAATATCCTTGTGACCAAGTTTCTGCAACGCCCACAGAGACATTTCAAGCTTAGTTTCTGTTCACATTGTGGTTCAGTCAGCAACCAGAATGAAATTTGATACAGGGGCATGGATTCCGTAAGGAGCTTGCACTCATGCTTGCAGACTTGAAGCCAGGTTTTTTCCGATTTCCAGGTACCAAACCAACTCAAAAAAGAATAAATAAAAGCATACTAATTTTTTCATTGCCAATTGATTGTATCATCACAATTTCTTTCCTACAAGTTCTTTGTTTTGGGTGTGTGAATTTGACATCATTTGCGTGTCATGTGATCCAGGAAATGTCTTTTGCAAAATTGTTGTGAAAATTGTTACTTTATATTTCTTTGTGTAGGTGGATGTTTTGTGGAGGGTGATCGCTTGATAAATTCATTCAGATGGCGTGAGACAGTGGGTCCATATGAAGAACGGCCTGGACACTATGGTGATGTTTGGAACTATTGGACTGATGATGGCTTTGGCTTCTTTGAGGGCTTGCAGGTCACCTTGACACCCCCTCCCCCTCTTCACATCTACTGTCTTGTTGGCCTCTGTTTTGTATGCTGAGGTATTATTAGGTTTTGCGTCCCTTGCTGGTTTTTGGATATGAATTTAAAGGAAAGTTGTACGTGGTGGGTGATCAGCTAGCAGAGGATTTGGGAGCGTTACCAATTTGGGTCTTCAACAACGGTGTGATACTCTAGACATTGATGTGTTTTAAAGCCTTTTGATTCTACTAACAAATTCAAAGCATGATTCTCTTGAGCAGCTTAGAATGTTTTATGTACATAATCATTACTATATTATGCCCAAAGTTCATGATCTGAGTTGCTTCATTTTCAATGATTGATTCAAACGTGGAAAATGTGTTCACTGTACTTTCAGAAGAAGAGGGTCTTCACATGATCAAGCACTAACCCATGCTACAAAAATTGATCAATTTTTTTGCAGGCATTAGCCATCAAGAGTCAGTGCCAACAGAATTGATTGGGGCCTACGTTTTGGTAAGTGTGCTGTTGTCTCTCCATACTTTCTTCTACAATTGCGTACTCCCGATATTGAATAACTTAGGAACACAATCATCAGAATGTATTATGCAACTGGGTTACACATCTGCTATGTGCACCTTTGCAGGATACCTTGGATGGGATTGAGTTTGCAAGAGGACCATTGAATTCCACTTGGGGTGCATTGCGCTCACAAATGGGTCATCCTGATCCTTTTGACCTCCGTTATTTGGCAATTGGTAATGAGGATTGCTGGAAGCCATATTATCGAGGTAAACAACACATTACTCTTATCTTTGTTCTGTTCAAGTTGGGGTTTTATCCAAAGAAACTTCTTGCTTGATTGAAGACCTTGTTGTGGTTATCCAATAATGCACATGTGTTATGTGCTACTAGATTGACACCCAACACTATCACAACAAAGTCACACACACAAAAACATTCACACAAATTTACAAAGTGAAACTCACTTGCAATTGTAGGAATCCAAGCCCAAAGCACAAACAACAAATGAAACCATAACTTGGCATGAACCACATGTCACACTCTTGTTGTGCTATGAAATCTCATAACATCAAAGATGGGACTCCAAAGACACTCTCCTTCAGATAAAACACAAAAAAGCTCTAACGCCCATTTGCACTTAACTGGGTTCCAACAATAAATAACTAAAGAAAGCTAACATTCTCTAGTAAGTATTTGACACATTTATCTTATAGTTTTGTTTCCAATAATGTGCATTTCTATCAATCTCACTTTGGTAGTGGCTCAATTCCTCCGTCAGGGAATTACATGAAGTTTTATGAGGCCATCAAAGCCAAGTACCCCGATATTCAATTGATATCCAATTGTGATGGCTCTAAATCAGCTCTTGATCATCCTGCCGATTTGTATGACTATCATGTATGCCCTCAACTTTTCAAGGAAAAGATATGTCGATCTAGGATTCAATAGAATTTTGTCCACCCTCTAACAAAAGTCACCTGAATGTTTCTCTCTTGTTTTCTTTAAGATTGTTCCAAAAGGAAGACTTTACGGTTTATACATTTGTTTTGTGCTTTGCTATTGCTGCTTGACAAGGATTTGACAAAAACGTGTTGGATTTGCAAAACAGGTATATACATCAGCCAATAATCTCTTTGCAATGAGACATCAATTTGATGACACATCACGATATGGTCCCAAGGTACTTGTACACTCATCTTGTGTATTCACAATTACCCATCTTTTCCACCTGTTTTGTGTTCTCACAACTAACCCATCTTTTCCACCCATTTTATGTACTCACAAATTACCCATCTTTTCCACCCATTTTATGTATTCACCCATTACCCCTCTTTTTGACCCATCTTGTGTAATCGATACTTGTGCACTCATACACTCTTGCACAAATGCATCCCAATGAATGACTGGTGATCTTTGTTTAGGTGTTTGTGAGTGAATATGCGGTGACAGGTAATGATGCAGGAAGAGGCAGTTTTCTTGCTGGACTTGCAGAAGCGGGCTTCCTCATTGGCATTGAACTCAACAGGTTTGCTAATTGTCTTGAACTGTCAGACTGCACTATAGTCATACCCAAAAAACTCTAAACCGCAAACCCTAAAGTGTATGGGCCTGTAAGTGCTATGTGCATTTTTATTGTGTGCATTTTGTTTTGTTGGGATTCACAGGCTGTATTCACATTGTGTATGTTGACCAAATTTTTGCTATACTTTTGGTGGTTTTATGAAACAGTGATGTAGTGAGCTTGGCAAGCTACGCACCTCTCTTTGTGAACAACAATGACCGAAGGTAACAAGATGTGTTTTGGAGTTGCATATCTGAGATCTTCCATTTGTGCAAATTGGGCTAATTTTTCTATTGACTTAATCATCAAGGTTCGTCACTAATTTCATTCACTGACATTCTAGGTGTCATCAGAATGAGGCCTTAGAAACATCCTCTACTTTTGTGACATTTTTTTGTCTCAATTTTTTTGCTCATTGGTGTTCTCTGTTGGGTATGATTGTAAAATGATCCATATGGGTATGATTGTAAATGGATCTGTATTTCTGCAGAACCATTTACAATCATACCCTGACAGGTACATACTTAACAGGAATTGTGGGTTGTGTGTGACAGATGGAATCCTGATGCAATTGTGTTTGACTCGTGGCAACACTATGGGACACCTGGGTATTGGATGCAGCAATTTTTCAAGCACTCAAACAATGCCTCTCTTTTGTTTTCTACAGTGCAGACTGATGCTGCCACCAACAACGTTCTCATTATGTCTGCCTTACGTGCAAAGAATGACTCAACTGGCTCCGATTACTTGGTCATCAAAGTGAGCTTGTGTTCTTTCTTTTGCTCTCATGTAATTCCAGACTAATCTCTTACAGTCAAAATACTGAGTCAGACTTCATGGTTTCCCAGATAGCATTGCTGAATTTCATCACCAACTCTCATGTATTTCCGGTGCACGGTGCAGGCAGTAAATTATGGAGGTACTGCACTTAATCTACAGCTTGTAATAACCAATATGCCATCATCAGACAAGATCCAAGCCTTGGATTCATCGATGACTGTCCTCACATCTGCCAATCTGATGGATGAAAACTCATTTTTACAGCCCACAAAGGTTTGTGACAATGCCCACTCTGGTCATTTGAAATGGATGTTTTCTATCAGTCCTTCGGAGTTCTTAAAGTCTCAAATGTGGTGACTACAACATCACAAAAATTCTCTCACATGCATCTCATCTTCCTAAATGGTAACTAACTAAATTGAACATACTATTGACTTAGCTTCTTTAGCTATGTGTCTTGAGTGCTAGCCAATATCATTACTGACTCTGTCTAAACCCAAAATCAGAGTCAAAGAACCGCTGATTCCAGTCATTTTTCATAAATAAAAACCCCTACCCAAAGAACTAGCAGTTCTCATCAAAGAACCAGCAGTTATGCAGGCAGTGGTTATTTGATATTTTTGCCAAAATTTTGAGAACCATGGCTATATATATATCAGACCTGGGTTCTTTGAATTCTTTTTTGAAAACATGGTGATGAACCCTAGGAAATGGCTGCAATATAACCACCAGGGGTCAGTTCCTGTTTCTCATAACCGTGCAACACGGCTCATGACTGCACTCCTTGTCGTGTGTATTTTATGAATTATTTGCATTTGAGTTTTTTGCTATGTCTATACAAAATGATGATTGCTGTTGATGTGGGTATGCAGGTGGTTCCCACAGTAAGCAAGGCAGAGACTGCAGGACCCAATATGCGACTAACCTTACCTGCATTTTCCATCATGGCTCTCCAATTGGGGCTGAGTTCAATGGATGCAGACATGTAAGGAAAACATGAGCCTAGAGCTTTGAATCCAATAATCTCTTGTATGTAAAATCTGCAAGAGATTCCTTTGTTCACTGTGTATATAGCTTCTCTTTCTTTACAAGCCAAAGAAAATAAAAAACACCATATATGAGGAGGACTTGACAAACTCATCAATCGTCTCCAAAGGCAAAAGAATTTGTGTAGAAACAAGAAAACTGTGTGAGCTTGTTTTGAGAATGCATGTTCCCCACCTGTCTAGCAAATTAAGTTTGCAGGCAGAGAAGGCCAAGGACTTTGATTTCAGCTGGTGGTTGAATAGGAGAAGAAGCAAATGCTGTTTGGAGCTCCAAAGAGTCAATGATAATGTGTTTTGAAGAGCCAATTCTTGTTGATGAAACAGAGTGAGTTTCTCAATTGTATTGTCGGGTACCAAAAGTTTTTATACTCTGATTCAAGCCAAACATCTGAAAACTAAAACTGTACAAATTTGCAGAATTCCTCTTCCCCAAGAAGCAAGACTCAGGATGTGTCGGGTATTGGGTGTGTGTGCCAACAAGCACAACTGAATTGTGTTGCCAACTTGTTATGAAACTAATTTGAAGCAAAGAAAACAAAGGATGCATGTTCTTTTTTGCTTAAATTTTTCTCCACCCATTTTGCCTCTTTGGGTAGAGAAAAATGTGAGCAAAAAACCTGAAAAGCTTTGAAGGTGAAACTGATGATCAGCCTTGTAATTGAACATGCATCCTTCCTTCCTTCATGGTCCCCCTTGGCTTATAATTTGTACTGGTGATTTTTTTCGAGACAAATTTTGTTGACAAAAAATTGGGAAAGTTTTGGTAATGTGTTTCTCAAGTGTAAATTTGACTACTTTTGCTAATTTTTTGGAAATTTTTTGCCAATTTTTCTATGTCACAAAATTGTGGGGAAAAAAAGAGAAAACCCTGGTGTGTTGTGCCTTACAGATCTGTGCACAAAGCCAGGATTGGGCAACACCCACTGATGTGTTGTGTCCTTATATGCTCTTGGATTCTTCAATCTGTTGGTGTGTGTCCTTATGCTCTTGGGTTGTTGAATCTTTGGACTTGAATACTTGAATGGGTTTGCCATTTCTTCCATTTTTTCCATTTTTAAAAATAGACTGAAAATCAATGACTTTCACCATTTTTGCATGCTGCTTTATTAGTGCACATGTGAAGAAGAGCAATGGCAGTAGGTAGTAGTAGTGTTCAGTGGAACTCAAAAGAACAAATGGGGTGTGTCAGAAATCCATGTGCAAAAAAAATGCTTTCATGTTGGGGGTGGCAGTAAATGAAATGAACTGAAAGGAATGAATGGACACTTAAAGATAGCTGTGCAGACTTCAGCTAAAATTTGCCAATTTTTTGAGTCTTGTACAAAATTGAAAAACACCACCCCCAAAATAACAAAAAGACAAAACCCTAAAAAAAAAAACACCAGAAATCATCAAGACCCACAAACAAACAAACAAAAAAGAGTGCAATAAAGACAAAAACCCACAAATCTAAAAACACTCAGAAAACATTTAAAACACTGAGAAAGAAATTTAAGTACTGAAAGATAATCAAGACACTACTGTAGTAACTAGGGTCTGTTTGATGTCATGCAAATGGTCTTCTTCTTCTTCTCCTTTGGAGAGTCCAGACTCCCTCCAACAACAGAAACCCCCTCTTTAATTACTTACAGTGATTAGACTAATTATTATTGATTTGTGTTAAAATTTAATCATCATAATCATCATCATTATCAACCTCTCTGCAATCCTTGACCCAAAAATGCATTCCTTGTGCCTCTTTGCATTATTTGTTTGTTGGTACATACTAGGTACTTTGATCAATTAGAAGCATTTGATGATGATCAAGTCAACAATGATGATGATCATTATTATCATCATCATAATAAAAGCATGCAATTTTCTATGCACTTTTTCTTACTTAGATTTTGATGAGTTTGTTTTTCTACAAAATGTGTTGTTGTAGTTCATGGTTGTGGTTGTTGGAAGGTGTTGTTTTTCTTCTTTTTATCTTTTCTTTTCTCTTCTCATCTGGTACCTAGTTGTGTGCTGCTTTGTTCTTCATGTCTGGGTCTTTGTTTTTTTGCTTTTTTTGCTTCTTGCAAATAGTTTAATGATCAGATTAAAGAATCCATTCTTCACATCAAGTTTGCTATTCATAGAATAGTGGGGAGGTGGGGGGGAGAGCTCCTAAGAAATGTGAGAGAAAGGAGGAACATGGATGTGGGTCTGGGTGGACCTGTGGGTGGGTTCTTTCAAAATGCATGATTTGAAGTTGAAGGTGGTCTTTATATCTATATGTAGGTGAAGGATTTTGGTGTTTGAAGAAAGGGTTTTTGGGTTATGTTGTGTGGTGGGGGAGGGGCTGTGGTTTTAGAGTTCTTGGAAATTTTGGAAGTTTGCAGCTTTGGGAGCTGGAAATGCAGAACTTGTTGTTTGGAAAGCACTTATGGAGAGCTAGTTTGATGGAGGCTTTTGAAGACTCTTTTTGAGAGGTTTTGTGTGAAAACTCAGAGCTTTATTTTTATTAGCGTGAAAAAAATTGAGGTGGGTTTGTAAATCTTGAGAGAAGTGTCTTAAGAATGTGCAGGCAGTAGGGATTTGGTGTGGGAAGTGTTGGGGGAGGGTGGGGAAGAAAGTTTGGAGAAATGTGTGTGTGTTTTTGGAGTATTTTTGCAGAGAGAATCAGAGCTTTTTAAGTTTTGAAACACTATAAGTCAAAAGGTGAGGTTTTGGGGTTGTGGGTGATGCCAAGATCTTGAGAGAGGGGTCTCTCATGAGGGACTTATGTTCAATGTCATGTGCATTTCTCATAGCGTCTCTTCTGTGTAACTAGAGGAAGAAGAAGGAACTACCCTTTCTTTTTGTTCCCCTCCTCCTGTTGTCCAAGAATGAATGATAAGAGAGCTGTTGCCACACAGCAGCAGGGAGGCACAATCTTGCAAACAAAAAAGCTTGAGAGAGAAATGTGTGAAAGCATTGGCTTGATGACTTCAGTGCTTGATGATACCTATGGGTTGCTATAGCCTTTCATTGATGTCAACAGGGTTGATATGACAAACAACAGTCAAGGAGAGAAATGAGTGTTCTTCCTTTGTACTCAAAAAAGTGCAGTGAGGGAGAAAATGCCTCATTTGGGATATTCTGTGTTGAAACCAGCAGGCTGTGAATCTAGGAAGCTTTTTTTTT
>Ga0209208_10012769_pt1 | contig 10585 bp, 4 predicted proteins | sample S1TSphfallax_3_FD_187694 | JGI IMG/M metagenome (GOLD analysis project Ga0209208, IMG submission 187694) | Host-associated microbial communities from peat moss isolated from Minnesota, USA - S1T2_Fd - Sphagnum fallax MG (SPAdes) (version 2) | ecosystem: Host-associated > Plants > Peat moss >... | reverse complement strand
AGTTGCAAATGACAATTAGTTGCATTTTGGGGGATTTTTATAGTGAAATGAACTTTGATAAGTTTTCTTAATTGTTAAGACAAATAATTATAATTATTTAATTAAATTGATGTTTATTTAATGTCAATTGAACATTGATTAATTTTTCTTTTATGAAAATATTTATAATTATTAATTTAATTTAACTGTAGTTCATTTGGTGCCAAATGAAGATTCACAACTTTTTTTAGTCAATTCCAAAAATAAATTAAAAAAATAAATTTAATTCAATTACAATTCATTTGGTGTTGAATGAACATTGACAAGTCTTTTTAATCCATAATAATTTATTTCATTCAACATGAATTCATTTAGTGCCAAATGAACCTTGGAAAGTTGTCCAAATGATTTATAAAAATATTATTATTTGCTAATTTAGTTTAATTAAGGTTCACTTAATGCCAAATTACGAATTTAAAAAATAATTTTCATCATTCAATCATGAAAGGTAGGTGATCAATGAAAGTGAATTTAACTCATTCAATGTTGATTGAGCTTTGTATTATGGTCCTCATAATATATAAAAATTATTATTGTGATTAATTTAATGTGGTTGGCACTGAGTGGGTTATCCAAGTTCTTACATAAAATTTATTTGGTAGTTGAATTATCAAAAATAATAATAATGTTGATTATAACCTTGAAACATGTTTCCATTTTTTACCCCATCCATATTAGATTTTCCTTTTGATGAAACATATTGGGTTTGTAGATATTTCTATGATGTCATTCCAAGAAAAACAAATTTTTTTTTCCTACTTTCCTAAAAATGTGGAATGACCCCAAATTCAAAAGTTTTATGTTAAAAAATGACTTTTTCAATGATTGGGGACCTTCCTATTTGAAGGACTATGGTTGGTATTTTGAGTGCCTGAAAGATTCAACTCCAACCAAAGAACATGCCTCGTGAGAGAAATTCAAGGTTGGGTATCTAGATCACTTCACCACTTTCGAAGTTAATGATATTTTTATGCAAAGGAAAACTACTAGGAGTGCCAAGAAAAGAAAAGGGAAATTTGTAGAACTTGCAACATTTGGTAGTCTTGGAGATCATATTGTTACAAAAAAAAGGTGATGTTCTTCAAATTTGAATGATGATGATGAATCTCATGAAATCATGCCCCCACCCCATAATACTAAGAGGCATCTTCAACTTAATGGGAGTGAAGATTTTGTTGAGGCCTTTGGGGTCCATGTATAACTTGCCTTGAACATTGTGGCATGAACAAGTTTTCGTATAGTGGAACTAAAGTCTCTCAATGCTTCTTGGCCTTCTATACTAAAAACTCATTAAATATGTAATAGATTGTGCCCAAGATTGGACAAAGTTCAACAATTCTTGTAAAAGGTAATTCAATCATAACAACATTTTTTCTTGTCTTTTGTAGTTAACTTCTTAGCCATCTCCTCACTTGTTTATTATGTTTTTATTACAAGCTAGTCAAATTGAAAAGGTGGACCTTGTTATAGGTGGGGTTTTGAGCAACTTGTCAATGCCATGTGCTTCCAATTTGCTTTCCATTGTTCCTACACGGGACATATTACATTGAGTTTACAATATTCAATATTCTTTGCAAACATGTACCTCACAAGTGATGGTGTTTTCCTTTTCTTTCATGTCAATGACAATTGATTTCTTAAGGACATCCACTTTCATCTTGATTGTTAAAAATTCAAGATTCAAGCAAAGTGGGTTGTGATGAACAAGTTGCCTTTAACCAAGAACAAGGACCCATCTTTCAAGTTTTGAGTTTTGTTCTTTCATGCCCTCTCCCTTTCTTCATGTTTTTACGCAATGTCTTTGCCTATATGTGACAACACCTTGTTCCTTGGAAACTTTTGTGAGTATGTCGATGCTACTTGTGCAGAAGTCATTTGAATTCCGGTTTGTTCCACCTTCTAATGGAATGATTGCAAAAAGAATCAACATCACCAAAAAGGACATCTTATACAATTGGACTAATGAAGAATCTATGACAAAATCAGCCACTGAAGCTGTTTAAATCAAACAATGTGTGAGATTCATTGTGTGACTATTCAAACTTTAATGGAGGCATGTTGCTTACCTATAATTTTGGTGGTGGGTTTAAATGCTTCTACATGTTTACACATTTCCACCTTCCCACCTTTGGTTTATCTTCCTCAATTTCAAAAACAAAATTATCAAAATTATATGCCCTCCTACATTCATTCCATTTGATTTCAACACCATTCACATGACATCTAATTACTTGTTTTTGCAAGCAATAATGTTAGGGCATGTTTTATCTTGGTATGCACCTTTTTATTTTGAAGCCCTCCAAATATGTTTTCAATGAAATGTTTGATCCTAGGATATTGAAATGGAGGAGCCAATAGAAAGGCATGGATCTAGTTCAATGACTCCCCTATTCAATAATGCAAGTGGCTTTTCTTGGATTATGAATAAGTTGTCTTTGGGTTTGTTTTGTTGTAATCCATTGTTCTGAAACATTCATGGTGTGAATTATGCATATGTTCCATTGTAAAACACTGGAAAATTGAAGTAGAAGTTCTTACCATTCTTCACATGAGACGACTTTTTCATAGTCCAACAACATTGCTAAGTTTGGCATTATACGTAAAGGTTTTTTTGAGTATGCCTTTGCATTTTGCATTCGCATCCACATCTTTTCCCTCTTAACTCTCCAATGTGCTAGAATTTATAGATAACAAGGTTTCAAGTTGATTTTAGTTTTGCAATTTTTATTGTTTTTTATTTGTGATCGAAGGTTGGCCAAAGGTTGGTATTAACATATCTATGGTCCCATGGTTGGGCAAAGAATTCTATTAAAATAATTTTCTTCCACTTCAAAGTTCAAAATTCACTACAAGGAATTTGCAAATAACATCTAGATTAATGAATAATTTTTAGTCATAATATGACTTGCTATAGTGCCTAGTTGCTTTGGACAAATCACATAAAATTATAATTGCACAATATAATATGTGTTGCACCAAGTTGCATTAAATATTTGCATTTCATTATTCAATATAATTTCAGTGACCATTTTGTGGGAAAAAGAAGAGTAATCACATCATTTATAAATGGAAATTTTATTATTAAATAAATAAATAAATTTCATATCTTAAACCTTCATTTGATTTTTAAAAATATATTATATAAATTTTCTTTTGATATATCATAATTTTACCAATATAATGTAATTAACACGTGTAATATATGTTTATTCACATATAATATTTATAAATGGATCGTAAAAAATTAAACTAATAGAATTTTTTATATTAAATATATTATTTACGATATAAAAGATTAATCTAGATGATCAATTTTAATTTTAAAATACTAATTAATGCCATATAATTCATTGATTTTATGGAACTATAATTTTTCTTACACATATATTATCTTAGTTTTTACTTAAAATTATGATAAAAATTTAAAGAAAAAATAAAATTTGTTTTTTCACATCTCAAACTTTTATTTGATTTAAAAATTTGCATTACATAATTTTGCTTATAATATATTATAATTGTACCAACAAAATATAATTTAGATATGTGATATATAATTTATTCATTATATAAATGGGTCATAAATTAGTCCTACTACTTATCATATTCAATAAGTAAATTACATTGCCAACCTAATGTAGTAATTAATTCAAAAAAAATCCACATGTCAACATGATAAAATACTTATTACTTAACCCACATACATATGACGTACCAACTACTTACTACCTACTACCTATCCTACTTATTGCGTATTAAATAGATTAATTGCATAGCCTACCTAATTAATTAATTACACCTACTACCTAAACCCTAACCTATTTAATAAATAAATTACATAGCTTAATTGATTAAAATATTAATAATTTTTTAATCACATATCAAAATGATAAAATACCTACTACTTAAGCCCACATACATATTGCCTATTACTTACTAGATTAATTACCTAGCCTATTTAATTAATTAAACATAACATTATTTTGTTCAACACAATAAAATGCCTATTATTAATAGCCTACTTACATACTACCTAATACTTATTACTTATTACCTAGTTTATCTAATTAATTAACTAATTAAAAAAACATTAAGACATATCAACATGATAAAATACCTATTATTTAATCACATACATATTACCTACTACCTATCTTTATTTCTACCATTAATTGCCATGGGTCTTCTAAAATTTTCACAAACCCACCAAACCTTACTACACATTTAATGGTTAGTTCATTGAAAAAAGTTAAGAAAAAACAATTAAACCATTAAATCCAACAATTTCATTTCCCACATTTAATTACATGTGCATTTGTGACTAGGATTTATAGTTGCAAATCAAGTTGAAAAGATGCCATGTGGTGTCCAATGGCCTATGAACCACCTTCCAAGTTGTAAAAACAATTACATTTTCATCTATTTTTGGATGTCATTAAAAATGGATGATACAAGTGTATTTTTAAATTTCATTTTCATTCAAATTAACATTAATTGCAAATATACGTTGCATATGCAACTCCAAATTACTTTGTAATTGTTTATGCGACTACCAATTGTTTTATTAAGTGTTACGAAGGATAGTCATATCTAAAGTTGCAAAAATGGTTGATTTGGACAAAAGTTGCAAACACATGGGTTGGAATGGTCAAGATTCTTAGGTGAACCCATCCTTTTAGGTGGTACCACTAAGAACCACCTCAAGGAATGGTTAAGGAACCAAAAACAACCAAATCATTTTTTGGGGGCCCTTTTCATTAAATGTTTTCACTACATTAAATTAATTGTTTCCATGTTTATCAATTACATGTTTTAATACATGGTTTAAATTTTATTTGGGAATTTTAAAATTCAAAAAAATATATATTCCTAATTAAAATGGCCCTTTAAAAAATCGATAGCTTCAACTTTGGAAATTCATAATATATTCGTATTTAATAAATTAATTTCAAATAAAAACCTAAAAATAAAATGACTTCCAAATTACCTTAGATAAAAGAATCATAAGAAATTTCTCAAATCATGTTTCAAATTTGTGTTCTTGACCAAAAAATCCAAGGAAAAAAACAAGCACTATATCCTAAATTTTTTTCTAAATGTAATGATTAAGAACATCAAAATACCTAATATACTTGATTTTATTGGGTTTTCAAAATCTATGGAACATAATAAATGTATTCATTAAAAAAATGAAAATGTTCATTTAAATATTTCCTATGATTTTTCAAAGTTTGATTAGTCTAGGAAAATCAAGGTGATGTTCCTAGTGGTACCACCCAAGAATATGCTTGCCTTCTTCGTAATGATTGGTTTTGTATAATTTTGTTTCTACCTATTTGTTGTCACTTCTTTTCCATGAATTTATTAAATGTTGAGTTTTCAAACTTTAACCAACTTGTATTTTGTCCATATGGATGACTATTGTTTCCATTTTTTCCGTTTAGTTGATTGAAAACATGGTTCTTATCCATTATTGACCTTTTTATTTTCTCCATGTGTGTTTCATATTCTAAGGATGCTTGTTGGGATTCATTAACTGTATAACAACATTCAAGTTCTCTCATCTTGGATTTTCTAGTCAACCTTGTTATCACTAATCCATACCCCAATTATTCATTTCAAATGGAATTTTGATTTTTTATTGGCAAAAATTCACAAAATTGAAAAAAATCTTGTATAGGGCCACTTGCTTCTATTGTGGATTAATGGGTGAATGCAAAATCAATCATAAGCTCCCACTCCTAACTATTAGTTTACCATGTTTTGAAAACCTTTCATTTTACAATCAATAATTGGATGTTATGTTACCATGTATGGGAGAAATTACTATTCTAGTTTGGATTTCACATCCCATAATTTCTTTAAAAGTTTATTAATTGTTATGGTTCCCACTTCCATTTTCAAATTGTTTGTTTAATACATTATGGTTTCTCATTGTATTTTAGAATATCCAATTGAATAACAAAAGAGTCTCCCTTTCATTTTTGCTCACAAAGTTTAATGAATCTACTACATTTGTTTGTGTGTTTCCTTAACATGATTCTATGGTATGAAAATTTGTTTTTTGCTTTGATGTTGTTGGTAGCAAGTTCATTTTATTTTGAGTTATTTCATGACCTTTTCAATGCCATTTTCTTTTTTACCCCCAACATCCTCCAACTATGAAACTTCTCTTCCATGTATGTTGATCTCAAGTTTTTTTAGACTTTGTGGGGGAGTGAATTAGTTTAGTTAAAATTAGTTTATCCACGGTTAGTTTAACTTCATAATTAATTTAGCCAAAATTAGTTTACCCATGATTAGTTCAACGAAAGTAAGTTTATCCATGGTTAGTTTAACCAAAGTTAGTTTAACATCATAGTTAATTTTGCCATAGTTAATTTTATCATGGCATTCACCCATAACCTTTGGCAAAATACATTCAAACAAAATTACATTTTACACTTTCTTAAAAATTGTATAATGTAATAAAAACATCACAAATAACATTAACATCAATTATGAACTTCACTACTATAGAAACGGGGTGCAATTTACTAGCCTAAATCACTATGGGATTTTAAGAGTGAAATAAGTTCATTGCATTTTACTAATTTCACCATGGTGAAGTTATTTCATTATAATATCACTATGTAAACATCATGTTTCATTGCTAGTTAACATAATTCACTATTATAATTTATTATAATAAATAAATTTATTTTTATGTTTTTAAAAATATTATATTTATGCTACTTTATGATAAACCTTATATTATTTAAAGTTGTTTTAGTTATTGTAACTTATATTTTATGTTATTATAGGCTATTATAAATTATTGTACCCTAAATTATTATATGTTATTTTACCTCGAGGTATTTAAACTAGTTTATTATAAGCTTTTAAGTTATTTTAAATTAAATTATTCAGTTAACTTTAAACTATACCTTATGTTATTTTATTTTAAATTAATATATGTTATTTCAAGTTATACTTCAAGTTATTCAAGGTCATTCTACTTTATGTTATTACAAATTATTTTAGCTTAAGTATAATAATTTACATAATTAAAAATATATTATAATGACCTAAGGTAAAATAACTTAGAATATAAAATAATAACCTATGAAAAATAATATAAATACCCTACAATATAATAACTACCAATGATATTATAACATAAAATATCCAACAATAATTTATAATACAATAGTCACCAATAGTTGTAATATAACATATAATAACTTATAATACAATAACCATTAATAACCATTAATAGAATAGGCACCAATATCCATTAAAAGAATAGCCACCAATAGGCACCAATATAATAATTACTAATAGCCATTAATAAATTATCCACCAATAAAATAGGTACCAATAGCCATTAATAACCACCAATAGCCCTAATAAAAAATAATTAATAGCCATATATTAGAATTGCTTTGGATTGCCAAAAATAATCTAAGGTGAAATAATTTATAATAGACAAAAGTAACTTAAGGTGAAATAGCTTATAATAACCTAGAATTGCCAATAATAACATAAGGTGAAATAAACTTCAATAGCCAAAAATAATTTATAATAACTGCAAGTAGCCTAAACTGAAATAATTTATAATAGCCAAAAAAACACAAAATAGCCAATTTTTTTTACAAAAGCCGAAAATAACCTAAGGTGACATAAGTTAAAATAGCCAAAAGTAATTTAGAATAACCAAAAATAATATAAGATGAAATAATTAAAAATAACCAAAAGTACTTGAAAATAGCCATAAATAGCCGTAAATAATGTAGGGTGAAATAATTTAAATTAATAAAAAATAATTATATAATAATTGAAAGTAACTCAACATAGGTAATATTATTATATTAACAATAACCTCATGAGTGGTGTTGTGTGTGGTCAACAATGGTATGTTGACCGAATATTCTCTTATCAAATTCCTATAATATGTGCTTAGGTTGATTAAGTGGCCTACCTATTTAAGTTAGGTTTTAAACCTAGCCTAGATAATGACACATGTCAATAAATCATAGGTTTAAAAAATCATGAAACTATCAATGATATTATATATTAAATAATTGAAATTTAATTGATTTCCATGTTAGTTAGTTAATTAACTAACAAGTGAATGATTTGGTAAATTTGTATTTCACTTGAAAGTAACCTTGTTTCAGTAGGTATTATTAAAATAATTCATTGTCTGTAACAATTGGTCCCCGTTTATTAGGGGGTTAAACAAGTTCATTAGGTAAAAATATCCAAATTCACTCAAAATCTAGTGAAACCCATAGTGAACTAGGACGCATTTTGTAGTAGTGCTTCGAGAATCCAGTCCTATCAACGCAAAACATTACAAAAAATGTAAATAGAAATAAATGTCATTATTGTGTGTTGATTGCAAATGCACAAAAATTACATAAAATTTTTGGTTCACCATATAAAACTCATTTGTAGCAATTGTTGTTTGTATTTCCCTTATTGAATTTCAAGCAAGTGGAATCACAATGAAATTAAGCCTTTCTTATAAGTTTGTTCTCATGCATATTATCTCCATATATTTTGAATGAAATGTTTTGAAACTTGCATTCTTGACAACCTCCATTTACTTCGTAATTCTTGTTATCACCTCCACTATGAAATGTCCAATTGTTTGTTATACATAAGTACATTTGACTTGTAAGCATCTTCCACAAGATCCAAGTCATTTTCTGGCCAATTATTCCAATTTGCATTATCAAAGGATATATCAAGCTCATTTTGAAATTTTAATAGATAACATATTGCCTTTGGAATCGAGTTTTGTAGTTTTTATTTTTTGGTTGCATAGGCAATGTATTGTCTCTGGAAACTACTCAAGAACTTTGGGATGAACATCTAATCACTTACTCACAAATGATTTAATGTGTTTAAGGTAGTTCATAGGGGCGAAGGGAGTTGTGATAGATTTCATTATAATAGTCTTTCATGTATAACATATTTTTTGTAACAAAACTTTCACTTATCTTATTGGCTCGCAAAAACAAATGATTCGATTTGCAAATTTTTGGTCACCAATTTTATCATTGAAGATTGGATTTCAATACAATGTTGCTTTCATTTTACATTCAATGATATATGCTTGAAACATTGTAATTGTTTCCAATTCATCTATATTAATGGAATTTAATGGATCATCTCCTTTTACACATTTTGGAATATATGTTGTGTGTTCTTGTTCATTTGTTTCAATCAATGGTGTGTAAAGCAAGTTGATTTTATTGCCAAAGCTTTCCATAAGTTGTTGAACAACATCTTTTTTATTACAATCCACATTTTCCATATGTGTATCATTTTGGCCTATGCAACTAACACGTTCATTCACATCTTGTCTTTCAAAACTTTGTGAGGGAGCAAAGAACTCCTTGCACATTCTTTCTCCATAATCATTTACTAAATTTGTTGTTTCGTGTGCATACCATGACCTATTCCTAGTCTCACATATAACTTTGTCAACTTGTTTTTTAGGAAAACTTGATTTCTACATTCTCAACCCTAAAACAACCTTCAAAATGTGAATAAATGAAACAAAATTGCACTTTAACTCCTTCAAGATGTGTTCGAAGTTACATGGCTGAATAGAACACTATTGTAAAATCAAATTAACTTTTTACTATAACACATTGTTTTTTTTTTCTATTATGGAAGAAATGTTGGTTAGTTTCAAAAGACATGTTAGCTAAACAAAAAAATGTCCTTTCAATGAATGGAGAACATTTTTCATTTGAAAATGGATGTATGTTTGTGTAAACATATCATATTCTCACTATGATTTCTATGAACATAAACTTTGTATTTATTTACAAACACATATTTGTGTTTTTATGTCCATTCGAACAAGCCCTTGGTTGGTTCTTTCATGTTGAAGACCATTCATTGCAAAAAGGTCAAGATTTTTTTGTATTATAATTCCAATAAAATTGGACATTGCATTTCATGTTTTAGGCCCCCATTTCTTCTACAACTTCACAATAGTCCAATTGCAATAATATTGTAGGTTGAACAACAAGATCCCCTCCCCATAATTATCTTTCATGTTCCAATACATTTTTACGAAATGGAATCAAAACCTGTAAGCAAATTTATGCTCAAACTTCCATTTGTACCTATGGTTAAAAGCATTTTCTTTCATTCACAATGGGATACGACTCCATTATGCAAAAACTTTGATGGCCATTATAACTTTGCAATGGAAAATGACTATTGGAACAAAATGATAGTTCGTGTCTTTCCATTCAACTATTGTGATCATATCCTATTGTTGACATGGAAATGGACAATAACCCAATGTAATTAGATCTTGGACCTTCAACATTGTTAAAAAGTTTTCATTTTTTCGTATGGAACTTTCAATGGAAGATAAAATGATCCTTCAATTATACTAAGAGTGAACATTCCACACGTACATTGCCACATGGCTAATGTATTGAAATATTAGGATTTATAAAATAATATTATATTATTTTTTCACATCAAATATGTCAAAAAAATGTGTACAAGAATGTTCTTTTGACTTGGCTAAAATATA